>Ga0207690_10000064_pt1 | contig 95169 bp, 83 predicted proteins | sample KBSC23metaG_FD_184315 | JGI IMG/M metagenome (GOLD analysis project Ga0207690, IMG submission 184315) | Corn rhizosphere microbial communities from Kellogg Biological Station, Michigan, USA - KBS C2-3 metaG (SPAdes) (version 2) | ecosystem: Host-associated > Plants > Roots > Rhizosphere > Soil ... | reverse complement strand
GGCGGCGAGCGCGGACCCTATCTGAACGCTGACGGTTCTTCGAGCGGTTGCGTCCTCACGCGTTGGCCAAGCTGTGCTCAGCTGCGTGGCGCGCGTCGGTGGCGTTCACCGTGGGATCCGACGACGCATACCAGCCGCCCGGGATCTCGAGGCTGATCGGCCCGCCGTAGCCCGCGGCGGCGAGCGCGGCGAGAAACGCACCGACGTCCGCCACTCCGTCTCCGGGCAGGACGCGCTCCTGATCGCGGATGGCTTCAGGCGGAAGGTCCGGCGCGTCCGCCAGATGCGCATGCAGGATCAGGCTGGCGACGTCGGCGATCTCCGTCGTGCTTCCGCCGCCGTGATGCCAGTGCCACGAATCCACGAGCACCCCGACGGAGGGACCGACGCTCATGGCGAACGCCGCGCAGTCCGGCAGCCGCCAGATAAATTCGTGCGGCGCCTCACGCCGGCGATGCAGCGGCCCGAGGATCTCGAGGGCGAGCTCCATGCCCTGGTCGCGAAGGACCGCGGCGCACTCCGCGAGACGGCGCCTGAGCACAGGCTCCCACACATCCCGCGGCTCTTCGGCGGCGGCGGGAAGCGAACGGTACATCGTGCGCACGCCGACGGTTGCTGCGAGGCGGGCCCGGCGACCGAGGTCCGCCAGGCCCGTTCGGTAGGTGTCCTCGTCGCGGCGGAACTCGACCGGCAGCGGGACAGCGCCTGGCCGGAGGCCATGCTCGGCAAGCGTCGCCTGCACCTCGCCGGGCGTCAGGCCGTCGAGCTCCTCCAGGGCGAGGTCGGTGATCGCGAACCCGGCTCCGGCAGCGACCGCTGCCGACTCCGGCCAACGCACGGCGCTCGGGCCGGCGATCGACGGGTGGTAGGAGAGCCGCTTCGGGTCGATCACGGTGCAGACAGCCGGTAGAGCACGTGATGGCGCCGCGGGTCGGTGGCGGCGAACTCAGGATGGACGAAGTCCTCGGCACTCAGCCGGACCATCCCGAGTCGATGCATGACGGCGACCGAGCGGCGGTTGGAGGCGACAGAGAACGCGATGATCTCGGCGATCCCCAGGTCCTCGAACGCCCGGCGAGCGAGCGCCCGCGCGGCCTCGGTCGCGTACCCATTGCCCCACATCGACGGGACGAGCCGCCATCCGATCTGCGTGGCGGGCCAGCAGGGGAGGTCGTCGGTCACGGCGAGCACGACCGTGAAGCCGATGGTCTCGCCGGTCAAGCGCAGGTCGCTGGCGTACATGCCGAGACCGCCGAGCTCGGATCGGATGTGATCGATCTCGTCGGCGCGCGCGTCGCTCTCCGCGCGCGTCAGGCGCCCCGTCTCGTATCTCATGACGGTCGGGTCTGCGTTCATCGCCGCGTACAGCGCCCGGTCCTCCCGGGTCCACGGGCGCAAGCGCAGGCGTTCGGTACAGATCTCGCTCATGGACGCCGAGGTGGGCCGCCGACATTGGGACTGGACGATGTTGGCGCGGTTCTGCAGAGCAGCAGGTCCTCCGCGCTGGTCTCGCGTCGACGGCCACTCGCCTCGAGTACCTGACTCCTGATCCATCGGCCACGGCTCACGCGTGAAGCCTACGGTCAACGGACTGCTCTACCGACAGCGCCGCGTCATCGGCATTCGTCTGCGTTCCGCCAGACTCGCCGCAGCCGACGATCGCTACCAAGCAGGCTGCTGTCGTGAGCGCGAGCGCAGTTCGCCGCATCGCCGCAAACCATACGTCCGAAGATTGGTAATACGCCGATCGACATTTCTGCAAGTCGTCCATTGGTCTGAGTATTCTGCTGCGCCCAATGAAGACGGACGAGTTTCTCCTTAGTCGGCTAATCATCCACCGGGTGCCGGACAAGAAGGCTGGCACCGAAGCCAGAGGCCCTGTTCTGTCTCAGGTTGCGGGCGAACACCCGGACGATGTCCGCGCCTACTTCCAGCGCCGACTTCGCAAGGTCATGAAGGACCGCGGCCAGGACGTGGTGATCGCCCCGGACGGCGACAAGCGGACGACCGACGCCGTCAGAGCAATCGCGGCTGACCCGAGACTGTTCGTCGAGCAGTCAAAGACGCTTGCCCACCTTCTCTACGAGGCGCAGGACGGACGCAATCCAGCCGGCATCCTCGTTGTGGGCCTCGGCGCAATCGGCGACCGTCCCGCAGTCGGGCTCCTGAAGCTGGAGAACGAAAGAGGCGTTCGCGCACAGGAGCAGCAGACCGAGGCCGGCGAGACGTTCTTGCAGGTCACCATCCTCAGCGACCTGTTGCTGACCGATCGGACGAAGGTCTTCAAGGCCGCCGTGTTCTGCCCTGACGGGGATCCGCAGACGCTGCTTGGCGTCGCCGCAGACGAGCAGGTTGAGCGCAATCTCGCCTCGTTCTTCCTGAGAGAGTTCCTCGGCTGCGAGTTGAGATCCAGCCCGGCAGTCCAGACCGAACGCTACTTCGGCACGGTCGAGTCGTACCTCGGCCAGATCCCCGACGCCGAGGAACGCGCTCGCTGCGAGATCGCGCTGCTCAACCAGATGCAGTCGAGACTCGTCAGAACGATCGACCCCGTCCAGTTCGCCGACGATGTGCTGGGCGACGAGACGCACCAGCCGTTCCTTGACCATCTGCGCGAGAACAGAGTCCCAGAGCACGTTTTCCCGAAGGACATCAGCGCGATCGAGAACCGCATCAAGCGCGTCGCGTACGGCTTCGAGTCCGGGATTCAGCTGATGGGCAACCCGGACGCCATGAGAGACCACGTCACCTTCGGCAAGAAGGAAGGCGACACTTCGAGAGTCATCATCAAGGACAAGATGGTCGATGTCCGAGCCCGCAGCTGACTCGCCGTACGTCCGCCTCCGCCAGCAGTACGCCGAGCGCTACCCACGCAACGAGCAGCTCGCGGAGCACGTCAGAGCCGAGATTGACCGCGAGCTGAGACGCCACGCGATCTACGCCACCGTCACCCACCGCGCGAAAGATCCTGACTCGTTCGCGACGAAGGCGATGCTCGGCGGCTACGACAACCCGCTGGAAGACATCGGCGACCAAGTCGGCGTCCGCGTGACCGTCTCCTACCTCTCGGACGTGGACCGCGCCGAGCAGATCGTTCGCGAGCTGTTCGACGTGATCCGCGTCGAAGACAAGCTCGACGCGCTCGACTTCGACAAGGTCGGCTACCTCGGCCGCCATGTAGACCTTCGCCTGCACGAAGATGCTGCTCGCGCGCTCGGCGAGGATTTCGTCGGCACGCGAGCGGAAGTCCAAATCCGCACGACAGCACAAAGCGCATGGGCCGACGTCACCCACGACCAGCTCTACAAGCCGGCAGCGGATGTCCCGAAAGAGCTAAAGCGCCGCGTGTTTCGACTCGTAGCCCTCGTCGAGCTGTTCGACCAAGAGGTTTCGGCCTTCACCCATGAGATCCAGGCGACCCCCGGGTTCGCCGATGCCGCCGCTCTCAGGCCACTGGCCGAAGCCCTCCTTCGCGACTTCGACGTGCGCCGAAAGCCGGACCGCGAGCTGTCCTTCGTAATGGCCGCCGCGCTCGTGCCTCTGTACGACCAGCCGCCGCACGAGATCTACGAAGCCGTCCTGAAGCCGTTCATCGCCGAACACGGCGAGAGATTCCGCCGCGTCCTCGCTGAAGCGGTCGCCGAAGGCGACCCCAATCCGCTTCTGCATCAGCCCGAGATCTTCGTTCTGCTCGAACGCCTCACAAACGACCGGCTGCACACGAAGACAGCCTGGCCGCATCCAGTTCCCGAAGAATGGCTCCACGACGTAGCGGACCGATGGGGAACACGCCTCCTTGACGCATGACGAGAGCAAGAGCACATGTCATGCGCGTAAGGTTGAACACATGGGAAACGACCGGACAGATCGCGCCGACCTGCGCAGATGTGCCTGCACCGCGCATGATTTCCCGGCGGCGCGAGCCGCTCTAGTTCGTCAGCTCGCGCGCCACGTTGGCGAGCTCGGCGGTCGTCCCGCCGCTACAGCCGACACGGAGCTGTTTGACGTATTGCTTGGACTGTACGACCGCTCACCCAACAAAGTCTGGTCAGAGATCGTTCGGCCGTGGATGGACGCTCGTCTCAGCAAGCTCCAGCTCGTCTATGCCGAGCATCAGGCTCTTGCCAACGACACGCAGCTTCTCGACCAGCCGCATGCTCCAATGCTGCTCGAGCGATTGGAGCATGACCGCGCCCGAGTTGTCGACCGATGGCCCTACGAGATCAGCGAGCTTGAAGCCCTTCAGGATGTCTGGGGCGTCCGCTTGCTGCTCTAGCGGGTGTGCTCAAGTCAGCGGCGGTTGTCGTGGAGCTCGATGTGGGCGTGGTGGCCGGAGGCGGCGGCGAGGCGTGCGTCGCAGGTGACGAGCGGGACGTCGAGCGCTTCGGCGAGCGCGACGAACGTGGCGTCGTAGGCGGTGAGGTTTTCGCGCAGTTCCCAGACGCGGTCGTTGAGCGGTTCGTGTGGGTAGCGCACGAGCGTGAGCTCGGCGTAGTCGGTGCGGGCGTCGTGGGCGCGCTCGGCGCTGATCTGTCCTCTGCGCAGCAGGCGGCGCAAAGCGTGGAGAACCTCGGTGTCGATCAGGTGCGGGGCGTGGAGGTCGCCGTCTTCGGCGAGGCGCTCGACGAGTCCTGTTGCCGGGTCGCGGGCTGCGAGCGCTTCGAGGACCGCCGAGCTGTCGACGACGAGCACGAGGGCGTCAGACGCGATCGCGTCCGGAGCGGATCGCCGCGACGATCGCTCTGCTCGACGCGCCGCCGGCGCGCGAACGTGCCCGCTGCAGCAGCTCGGCGACTGGCGGACGCTGCGCTGCTCGCTCGAGCTCGCCGAGCGCGAAGTCCGAGAGCGAGACGCCGGCGGCGGTGGCGCGGGTGCGCAGAGCGCGATGGACATCGTCTGGGACGTTGCGAACCTGGATCGTCTTCATGCCCATGATTGTACCGATCAACGTGTGGGACACCCAAATTGCATGCGCGGGCCAGCCGTGACCTCCGGCTCCGTCTCAGCACCGCGCGCCGTCAGGCGTCTACGGGATCTTTCGCGTCGGTTCGCGCTTGTTCGCACCGGTTCGCTTGCATCCTCGGTCCCGCCGTCTCCAACGCAGCCTTCTTCTCGACGACCTGGCCACCGGTCCCTCTTGTGGCCGGAGGTCAGGCGTCGGTCCTCTGCATCAGAACCGAACAGCCGCGAAGCGCACCGAACAGCCCCGAACGAGATAAGCCTCCGCGTCGTAAGCCACCCGAACAGGAGCTAACAAAGCCCCGGAGGTCGAGGCGATAAAAAGGGGACCAAGGCCGTTTCGAGGCACTTTGCAAGTCGCTCCGGATTATCGAAAATCACTGTTGCAAAGGTGTTTTCGGAAACTTGGCGCATTTGAACTCTGGCCTGTCACGCCGGAGGTCGCGGGTTCGAGTCCCGTCGCTCCCGCCTCAGACATCCCGCTTCGGTTGCGGCCTGGAAGTAGCGGACGAACGCAGCGGCGTCGAGCGCGGCTTCCCCGCGACCACCTGCCGGGTTGCTTTGCCGCAGGTGTTGCCGCGGAGCGCGCTTGTGCGGTCGCGTTGCTGCGCGCCTGGTGCCTTGCAGGCTGTGGGGCAAATGGCAGCAATTCCACGACAGAAAGGCGCCTGCGGGCCCCTCTGAGGTACAGCGACGCATGCGCGATGCAGTGGCTCCATCTGCTCCGCGAGCTGTGTGGTCTTAAAATCCCTCGCGTCGCCGTAGGCGACGACGAGGATTAGCGGTCGTAGGCGCGCCCCCGCGGCAGCACACGGACGACCGTGATGATGAGCTGGCGGCCGTCGCGCAGGAAGCGGACGCGCCAGTCGCCGACGCGGAGGCGATATTCCGTGGAGCGTTGGAGGCGCTTGATGTCGCCGGTCAGTTCGGCGCTCTGGCCGAGCTTCGTGATCGCGGCGAGGATCCGCTTGCGCGTCGGCGGATCGATGCGCCGGAGGTCTTTGCGCGCGCGGTCGTCGAAGACGACGCGCCAGTGTGGTGGCGTCACTCTGCGTCGAACTCGGCGAGGACGTCTTCGAGCGGAACGGGCTTGACGCCACGCTCGCGATCGGCGCGCGCCTCGGCGACGGCCTGGCGCTCCTCGTCGGTCTCGGGCTCGTCGTCGAGCGGGGCGTGATCGAGCATCCACGCGACGGGATCACCGGACGCGTCGGCGAGCGTGCGCAGGGCGGCGCGCGCCTCCTCGTCGGTCATCGCCTCGACGGCATGGTGCAGTCGCTCCTTGACGGTCACGACGTCAAGGTAGCGCGGCTGACGGCGCGCGTCATCCGATGCGACGGCTGATCGTGTGGCGGATCGCGGCATGGCAGCGAGTGTTGCGCGTCGAAGCCCGGGGCTCAACAGCACCCGTGTTGTTCCGCCTATAGGCGGCATATCAGGGCGCCACGTCAGCGCAGGTCGAGCGTGCGCTGCTCGCTCATTCTCGCTGAGCGGCTCGTCGTCTTCGGGACTCGCGTCGAGCCAGCGCGCGAAGTCGTCGTCGCGATCGGGCGGCGACTTGGCCATGGCGCGAGTGTTGCGCGCCAGCATCGGTGGCTCACCCACCTCCGCGTTGTGCTCGCTGACACGCGGCTGACACGGCACTAACACGCCCCGCAGCCGGCCCCCTCAGACCCGAATCTCAATCCGAGGTCCCACTGCAGGGTTCGAGTCCCGTCGCTCTCGCTTCAGACATCCCGCATCTGCCGCGGCACGGAGGGAGCCGGCGAACGGCGGGGGGCCCCGCGACGGTCATCAGCCGATGTGCGGGGAGGCGGCCGGTAGTTCCACCGTGACGCAGAGCCCTCCGGCGGCGCGGGGGGTGAGGGTCAGGGTTCCGTCATGTGCTTGGGCGATGCGCTTGACGATGGCCAGGCCGAGGCCGACGCCCGCGTGGTCGGTGCGTATGCGCTTGCTGCCGCGCTGGAACGGCTCGGCGAGCGTGGCGACCAGCTGCGGGGTGAGCTTCTCGCCGGTGTTCTCGACGGTGAGCACCACCGTCTTGGGGTGAGCGCTGGTCGTGACCCACACGCTGCCCTCGTCGGGCAGGTTGTGGACGATCGCGTTGTGCACGAGGTTCGTCGTCATCTGCAGCAGGAGCGTGGGCGATCCGATGGTGGGGGCCGCGTCGCCCGAGGTCTCGATCGTGGCGCCCCGTTGCTCCGCGAGGGGGAGGAGCGTTTCGGTGGCTTCTTCGGCCATGAGCGACAGGTCGACGGGTTCTCTGGCGAAGGTCCGCTGGTCGGCGCGGCTGAGCAGGAGCAGTGCCTCGGTGAGGTCGATCGCTCGGGTGTTGACGAAGTGCAGCCGGTCGACCAGCTCGTCGTCGCCGCGACGTCGATCGTTGCGAGCGACGTCGAGCAGCGTCTGCATGACCGCCAGCGGGGTACGCAGCTCGTGGGACGCGTTGGCGGCGAAGCGCTGTTGCTCGGCGACGTGCGCTTCGAGCCGCGCGAGCATGGCGTCGAAGGCGTCGGCGAGCTCGCCGAACTCGTCGTTGCGACCCTGGAGCCCGACTCGGTGGGAGAGCGATCCAGTCGCGGCCACGCGCGTGGCGGCCGTGATGTGAGCCAGGGGAGTGAGCATGCGGCCGGCGACCAGCCAGCCGCCGACGAGACCGAACACCAACAGGAACGCCAGCACGACGACTGCCGCCGCGCCGAAGGCAGTCGGGCCGAAGTTGTGCGGGTCGAGGACGCGTGGGAAGTCGGAGAGGTTGGGAACGAGCATGCTGATGGGCACGTCTCGCAGCAGGAAGACCCACGCGGCTGCGAGCAGCAGGGCGCCTGCGAGCATGAGGAACCCGGCGTAGCTGAGGGTGAGCTTGAGGCGGACGCTCATCCAGATGCCCGATCCACGCTCGTCCCCTCGCCTCCGGTGTCTGGTCCTGCGTCGATGCGGTACCCGACCCCGGGCACGGTGGCGATGATCCAGGGCTCGCCGAGGCGTCTGCGCAGAGCCGAGACGGTGATGCGCACGGCGTTGGTGAACGGGTCCGCGTTCTCGTCCCACGCCCGCCTCAGCAGGTCTTCCGCGCTGACGACACCGCCTTCCGCAGTGACGAGGACTTCGAGCACGGCGAACTGCTTGCGGGTGAGCGCGACGTAGCGGCCGTCGCGGTAGACCTCGCGGCGGAACGGATCGAGCCGCAGACCTGCGATCTCGCGCACCGGCGGCCGGTTGTGCGCGCGCCGGCGGTCGAGCGCTCGCAGACGGAGCACGAGCTCTCGGAGCTCGAAGGGCTTCGTGAGGTAGTCGTCCGCGCCGAGTCCGAACCCGGAGGCCTTGTCGTCGAGCCGGTCGGCGGCAGTGAGCATCAGGATCGGCATGCCGCTGCCCGAGGCGACGATGCGTCTGGCGATCTCGTCGCCGCTCGGTCCGGGGATGTCGCGGTCGAGGACGGCGATGTCGTAGGCGTTGACGCTCAGCAGCTCCAGGGCGGTCTCGCCGTCAGGTGCGATGTCTGCCGCGATCGCCTCCAGGTGCAGCCCGTCGCGGATGGCCTCCGCCATGTAGGGCTCGTCCTCGACGACCAGTACGCGCATGCTCGGATGCTACGAGCCGGCGCATATCGTCGGCCTATCGAAAACCACATACACGCCGGCAACACCGCCGTTCCTTGACTGCGGCCATGATCCACAGCGAAGCAGCACGACCAGCGGCGTCCCACTCGCGATCGCCGGCGTCCGCCTCCTCGGCCGTCGCACCGGTGGGAATCACGATCTACGGCTGCGGGGAGGACGAGGCCGACCTGTTCCGCAAGATGGCTCCGCGCTTCGGAGTGGCGCCGACCATCACGGAGGCGGCCGTGTCCGAAGCGAACGCCGAGCTGGCGCTCGGAAGCCGCTGCATCAGCGTCAGCCACAAGTCGCAGATCAGCGATCCCACGCTGCTCGCGCTCAGCCGAGCCGGCGTGGCATATCTCTCCACGCGGAGCGCCGGATGCAACCACCTCGACGTGGGCTACGCGGAGCGCGTCGGCATCTCCGTCGGCACCGTCACCTACTCGCCCGACAGCGTGGCCGACTACACGCTGATGCTGATGCTGATGGCGGTGCGACACGCGAGATCGATGATCCGCCGCGTCGATGTCCACGACTACCGACTGAGTGCCGTGCGCGGGAGGGAGCTGCGCGATCTGACCGTCGGGGTCGTCGGAACGGGGCGCATCGGCGCGGCGGTCATCGCGCGGCTGCGGGGCTTCGGCTGCCGGACGCTGGCCTATGACGCCAGCCAGGGGACCGTCGCCGACTACGTCTCGCTCGACGAGCTGCTGGCGCTGAGCGACGTCGTGACGCTGCATGCACCGCTCACCCCCGCGACGCATCATCTCCTCAGCCGCCGGCGCATCGAGCAGATGAAGCCGGGCGCGTACATCGTCAACACCGGCCGCGGCGCACTCATCGACACCGAAGCTCTCATCCCCGCTCTGGAGAGCGGCAGGCTGGGCGGCGCGGCGCTGGACGTGCTCGAGGGGGAGGAGGGGATCTTCTACGCGGACGTCAGCGACAGGCGCATCGAAAACGCGGTGCTGCTGCGGTTGCACGAGCTGCCGAACGTGATCATCAGCCCGCACACGGCCTATTACACCGACCGTGCGCTGAGCGACATCGTGGAGCGCTCGATCGTCAACTGCCTGCGCTTCACGAGCGGAGAGCAGCATGGATAGGTTGAAAGTCGGAGTCATCTTTGGCGGCAGCTCCGAAGAGCACCCCATCTCCGTCAAGTCGGCGCAGGAGGTCGCACGCCACCTCGACCGCGAGAAGTACGAGCCGTTCTTCATCGGCATCACGAAGGCCGGCGCCTGGAAGCTCTGTGACGGCCCCGGCGCGGACTGGGAGGACGGCCGCTGCCGTCCGGCGGTCCTGTCACCGGACAGAAGCGTGCGCGGGCTGCTGGTCCTGGAGGAGGGCCCGCCCGCCTGCTACGAGACGATCGGTCTCGACGTGGTGCTGCCCGTGCTGCACGGGACGCTCGGCGAGGACGGCGCGATGCAGGGCTTGCTGGAGCTCTCCGGCATCCCCTACGCAGGCTGCGACGTGCAGAGCTCTGCCGTCTGCATGGACAAGTCGCTCGCGTACGTCGTCGCCGCGAGCGTGGGAGTCGCCACGCCGAGGTTCTGGACCGTCGCGGCGAGCGAGCACGTCGATCCCGGCCAATTCGCGTACCCCGTCTTCGTGAAGCCGGCCCGCTCGGGCTCCTCCTTCGGCGTCAGCAAGGTGTCTCGCGGCGAGGACCTTCCGCGTGCGGTCGAGATCGCACGGCAGTACGACGCGAAGGTGGTGATCGAGGAGGCCGTCGCCGGCAGCGAGGTCGGATGCGCCGTCCTGGGCAACGACCCGGATCTGATCGTCGGCGAGGTGGATCGCATCGCGCTCTCGCACGGCTTCTTCCGGATCCATCAGGAGGAGGAGCCCGAACGCGGCTCCGACAACGCGACGCCGATCGTGCCCGCTGACATCTCGGGAGCGTCGCGTCTGCGCGTTCAGGAGGCGGCCAAGGGCATCTTCCGCGCCTTGGGATGCCGCGGGCTGGCGCGGGTGGACATGTTCCTCACGGAGGACGGAAGCGTCGTGCTCAACGAGGTCAACACCTTGCCTGGAATGACCTCATACAGCCGTTATCCGAGGATGATGGCGGCCGCGGGGTTCTCACCCGCCGAGGTGATCGATCGGATGGTGACGTTGGCGCTGGCCGCACCTACCGGCTGCACTCCGCGCATATCGCCGCCCTATCGAAAACCGCATACGCGCTGACAACGCCGCACCGCGTTGACTCGCGGCATGCCCTGCACGGAGCGAGCACGCACAGCATCCCGGCGGATTCGGATGCGCTGGACGCGCGTCGCGCTCCTGCTTGTCGTCCTCGGGGCGATCGCGGTAGCGCTGGGCGACCGCTTGCCGGGGTGCTCGCCGTCGCCGGCGTTCTCATCCTCGACCTTGCGGGCCGTCGCACGCATCGACCGTCTTCGCGGCGCGCACCGCGAGCCTGGCGATGCGCGTCATGGTCCGCTCGGCGAGGCCGCCGGTGCCGTCCCCGACGGCACGACGGTCTTCGACGACGAGATCCCGGGTGTGGCCAGGCTCGATCCGGCGCTCCTCGGCGCCCTGCGGCAGGCCGCGGTGGATGCGGCGGACGACGGAGTCGAGCTCGTCGTCGACAGCGGCTGGCGCTCCCCGGCGTACCAGCGGCAGCTCCTCCGCGAGGCGGTCCTGAAGTACGGCTCGGAAGCGGAGGCTTCCCGCTGGGTGGCCACGCCGACCACGTCTGCCCACGTGTCGGGCGACGCGGTCGACATCGGGCCCTCCGCTTCCGCCGCGTGGCTGTCCGAGCACGGCGCCGCGTACGGGCTGTGTCAGGTCTACGGCAACGAGCCCTGGCACTACGAGCTGCGCCCGGAGGCCGTCGATCGCGGCTGCCCCGCCCTGTACGCCGACGCGACGCAGGATCCGCGGATGCAGCGGTGATGCGCACTGTGGCAAGCGGCGTACTGCACGGTCGGCGCGGGGTCCGACGCCGCTGTACGGTTCGACCCGATGCCCGCCGAGCGCCTGCTGCCCAGCGACGAGGCCGCCGCCGTCGTCGAGCTCGCGCGCGACGTCGCGTTGCGCGAGCTGGCTCCGCAGGCCGCCGCGGCGGAGGAGGCCGGCCGCTTCCCGCGCGAGGTCTTCCGCCGGCTCGGCGCGCTCGGGCTGCTCGCGATGCCGTATCCGGAGGAGCTCGGCGGCGGTGGGCTGCCGTACGAGGTCTACCTGCAGGCGCTGGAGGAGCTCGGCGGCGCGTGGGCGAGCGTCGGCGTCGGGGTCAGCGTCCACGTGATGTCGTGCTGGCCGCTGGCTACCTGGGGCGACGAGGCGCAGCGCGAGCGGTGGCTGCCGGCGCTGTTGGCCGGCGACCTGCTCGGGGCGTACTGCCTGTCCGAGGCCGACGCCGGCTCGGACCCGGCGGCGATGCGCGCTCGCGCGCGGCCCGACGGTGACGGCTACCTGCTGAGCGGCGCGAAGGCGTGGGTCACGCACGGCGGCGAGGCCGACTTCTACACGCTGTTCGCGCGCACCTCCGACGAGCGTTCGCGCGGGGTCTCCTGCTTCCTCGTGCCGGCCGATGCGCCCGGCCTCGCGGCGCAGTCACCGGAGCGCAAGATGGGCCTGACCGGCTCGACGACCGCGACGATCGCGCTCGACGACGTGCCGGTCGGGGCGCAGCGCCGCATCGGCGCGGAGGGCGACGGCCTGGCGATCGCGCTGCAGGCGCTGGACAGCGGCCGCCTCGGGATCGCCGCCGTCGCGGTCGGGCTCGCCCAGACGGCGCTCGACCATGCGGTCGCGTACGCGCGCGAGCGGCGCACGTTCGGCAAGGCGATCATCGACCACCAGGGGCTCGGCTTCCTGCTGGCCGACATGGCCGCCGCGGTCGCCTCCGCGCGCGCCGCGATGCTCGACGCCGCCCGCCGGCGCGATCGCGGGCTGCCGTTCTCCAAGCAGGCGTCGATCGCGAAGCTCGTCGCGACCGACGCGGCGATGAAGGTCACGACCGACGCCGTGCAGGTGCTCGGCGGCGTCGGGTACACGAAGGAGCTGCCCGTCGAGCGGCTGATGCGCGAGGCGAAGGTGATGCAGATCTTCGAGGGCACCAACCAGATCCAGCGGCTCGTGATCGCGCGCCAGCTCGCGCGCGAGCGCTGACGGACGGAGCTCGCTACGCGACCGGCGCGTCCGCGCCGGCCTTCGCCGCGAACGCGACCGCGCGCTCGACGCTGTCGACGTCGCGCACCGCGCCGGTGTCTGCCGAGGTCGCCATCGCGGCGTAGGCGCGCAGCGCCGGCGAGACGGCGCGCTCGCGCGCGACCGGCGCGTAGCCGCCGGCCTCCTCGAGTGCGCGGCGGCGCGCGGCCAGCTCCTCGTCGGCGACCTGCAGCTCGATCGTGCGGGCGGGGATGTCGATCGCGATCGTGTCGCCGGTCTCGACCAGCGCGATCGCGCCGCCGGACGCCGCCTCCGGTGAGACGTGTCCGATCGAGAGACCCGACGTGCCGCCGGAGAAGCGTCCGTCGGTGATCAGCGCGCAGTCTCTGCCGAGCCCGCGGCCCTTCAGGTAGGACGTCGGATAGAGCATCTCCTGCATGCCCGGCCCGCCGCGCGGCCCCTCGTAACGAATCACGACCACGTCGCCGGGTCTCACGCCGCCATTGAGGATCAGCTCGACCGCGTCCTCCTGCGACTCGACCACGACCGCCGGCCCGGTGAATCTGAAGATCGACTCGTCGACGCCGGCCGTCTTGACGACGCAGCCGCGCTCGGCGAGGTTGCCGTAGAGGACCGCCAGGCCGCCCTCCTGCGAGTACGCGTGCTCGACGTCGTGGATGCAGCCGTCGGCGGCGTCGAGGTCGAGCGACTCCCACCGCTCCGACTGCGAGAACGCTCTCGCGGAGCGGACGCAGCCGGGCGCCGCGTGAAACAGGTCCACGGCGCGCTCGCTCGGCTTCGCGCCGCGCACGTCCCACTCGCCGAGCCAGCCGTCCAGCGAGCGCGCGTGGACGGTGTGGACGGAGTCGTCGAGCAGGCCGCCGCGGTGCAGCTCGCCGAGGATCGCGGGGATTCCGCCGGCGCGGTGCACGTCCTCCATCAGGTACGTGCCGTTCGGCGCGACCTTGCAGATGCACGGGACGCGGCGCGAGAGGGCGTCGATGTCGGCCATCGTGAAGTCGACCTCGGCCTCCTGCGCGGCGGCGAGCAGGTGCAGGATCGTGTTGGTCGAGCCGCCCATCGCGATGTCGAGCGTCATCGCGTTCTCGAACGCGGCGCGCGTGGCGACCGCGCGCGGGAGCACGGAGTCGTCGTCCTCGTCGTAGTAGCGCTTCGCGATCTCGACGACGGTCCGCCCGGCGTCCTCGTAAAGCTGCTTGCGCGCGGTGTGCGTCGCGAGCGTCGAGCCGTTGCCGGGCAGCGAGAGTCCGAGCGCCTCGGTGAGGCAGTTCATCGAGTTTGCGGTGAACATGCCGCTGCAGGACCCGCACGTCGGGCAGGCGGCCTCCTCGATCAGGTCCATGTCGGCGTCGCTGACGCTCGGCGAGACGGCCTCCGCCATCGCGGTGATGAGGTTCAAGCCCTTGCGCACGGTGCCGTCGACAAGCGTCGCGACGCCGCCCTCCATCGGGCCGCCGGAGACGAACACGGTCGGGATGTTCAGCCGCAGCGCGGCGTTCAGCATCCCCGGCGTGATCTTGTCGCAGTTGGAGATGCAGATCAGCGCGTCGGCGCAGTGCGCGTTGACCATGTACTCGACGGAGTCGGAGATCAGGTCGCGCGAGGGCAGCGAGTAGAGCATCCCGCCGTGGCCCATCGCGATCCCGTCGTCGACGGCGATCGTGTTGAACTCCAGCGGCACGCCCCCGGCAGCGTGCACCGCGGCGCTCACGACCTCGCCGACCGGCTTGAGATGCGTGTGGCCGGGGACGAACTGCGTGTAGGAGTTCGCGACCGCGACGATCGGCTTGCCGAAGTCCTCGCGCGCGACGCCCGCGGCGCGCAGCAGCGCGCGGGCGCCGGCCATGTTGCGGCCGTGCGTGACGGTCTTGGAGCGCAGCGGAGTCATGCGGCGATGCTAGCGGGGGACGGCGCGCGCCGGGTGCGCCGTCCCCCGCGCAGTCACGCCGCCTGCCGCCGCTCGTGCACGCCCTCCGCCAGCTCCTCGACGACCTTCGCGCAGAACGCCGGCAGGTCGTCGGGCTTGCGCGAGGAGACGATGCCCTGGTCGACGTGGACCTCCTCGTCGACCCACGTGCCGCCGGCGTTCTCGATGTCCGTTCTGAGCGTCGGCCACGAAGTGATCGTGCGACCTCTCAGCACCCCGGCCTCCACGAGCGTCCACGGCCCGTGGCAGATCACGCCGACCGGCTTGCCGCTCTCGACAAGCTCGCGCACGAATCGCACCGCGGCCGGGTCGCCGCGCAACTGGTCCGGATTCGCGACGCCGCCCGGCAGCACGAGCCCGTCGTAGTCGTCGGCGCTCACCTCGCTCACCGTGCGGTCGACGGGGAATCTGTCGCCCTTGTCGAGGTGGTTGAACGCCTGTGTCTCGCCTGGTCTGAGGTCGATCAGGTCGACGTCGGCGCCAGCGTCGCGCACCGCTCTGAGCGGCTGCTCCAGCTCCGCCTGCTCCACGCCCTCCGTCTGGAGGAACGCGATGCGCTTGCCCTGCAGCTGGTTTGCCATGAGTGGTCACCTCCGTGTCCGCTTTCGCCCTCCGGCGACCGCGAGCCCGGCCGCCTGCGGGCGACGTCACACCGGCGCTACCCGTCGCGCTCCCCTCAGGAACGCTTCATGTTCGCGCCATATCGTCGCCGCCCGTGAAGGCGATGGTCGTCGACGACGAGCCGGCCATGCGCGCGGCGCTCGAGCTGGCGCTGCGGCTGGACGGCTTTGACGTCGAGCTCGCGGCGGACGGCCGCGAGGCGATCCGCCGGCTGCCGGTCGTGCGCCCGGACGTGGTGCTGCTCGACGTGCTGATGCCGGAGCTGGACGGGATCGAGGTGTGCCGCCGCATGCGCGACACAGGCGATCGCACGCCGGTGCTGATGCTGACCGCGCGCGACGAGGTCGGCGACCGAGTCGCCGGCTTGGAGGCGGGCGCTGACGACTACCTCGCGAAGCCGTTTGCGCTCCCGGAGCTGCTCGCACGCGTGCGCGCGCTGTTGCGTCGCTCCGGCTGGGGTGTCGAGGCGGGGCTCCTGCGCTTCGACGACCTGGAGCTCGACGCGCAGGCGCACGAGGCACGCCGCGGCGGGCGCTTGCTGGAGCTCACGCGCACCGAGTTCCTGCTGCTGGAGCTGTTCATGCGCAACCCGCGGCAGGTCCTCTCGCGCGGGCAGATCGTCGAGCACGTATGGGGCTACGACTTCGGACCGACCTCGAACGCGGTCGAGGTCTACGTCGGCTACCTGCGCCGCAAGACCGAGGCCGGCGGCGTGCCGCGGCTGCTGCACACTGTGCGCGGCGTCGGCTACGTGCTGAGAGCCGCGGAACCGGCATGAGCTTCCGTCGGCGGATCGTGGTGCTGGTGGCGGCGGCCGTCGCGGCGGCCGTGCTCGGAGCCTCCGCGTTGGTCTATGTCGTGATGCGCGGGGAGCTGAACGCGCAGCTCGACAACCGCCTGCGCGCGCAGGCGCCGAAGGCGGTGCTGGTGTCGGTGCGGCGCGGGGCGCCCGGCACGGCGACGACGTTCAGCCGGCGCGTGAGACTGCTCGACGCTGAGAGCGGAGCGCTCCTCGATCCGCTCGGGCTGCAGCCGCCGACCGGCGCGACCGTCGCCGTGCCCGGTCCGCTCGGCGGCTCGTCCGCGATCGCGCAGCTCGTAACACAGCACGGCGAGGTCGTCGGCAGAGCGCGGCTGCCGGTCACCGCGCGCACGCAGGCGGTCGCTGACGGTGAGGAGAACGCGTTCTTCTCCAACGCGACCGTCGGCGGCGTCGCGGTGCGGATGCTCACGGTGCCGGGCCCGGACGGCTCGGCGCTCACGATCGCGGCGCCGCGCGGCGAGGTCGACGGCTCCCTGCATCGCCTGCTGCTGATCCTGCTCGGCGTCGGCGGTGCGGGGATCGCGGCCGCCGCGGGGCTCGGCGTGCTCGTCTCGCGACGCGCGCTCGCGCCGGTCAAGCGGCTGACGGCGGCGACCGAGCACGTCGCCGCCACCCAGGACCTCAGTCGCCGGATCGAGGTCGGCGGCGACGACGAGCTCGCGCGCATGGCGCGCAGCTTCAACACGATGCTCGCCGCGCTCGACGGCGCGCGCGCGGCGCAGCGCCAGCTCGTCGCCGACGCCTCGCATGAGCTGCGCACGCCGCTGACGGCGGTGCGCACCTCCGTCGAGGCGCTCGCCCGCGCTCCCGCCGACGGCGTGTCGAGCGCCGAGCGCGCGCAGGCGCTCGCGACCGCGCAGGCGCAGCTGGAGGACCTCAGCGTGCTCGTCGGCGACCTCGTCGACCTCGCGCGGCCGGTCGCCGACGCGGCTGCACGCGACGCGGTCGAGGACGTGCGGCTCGACCTGCTCGTCGAGGAGGCGGTCGAGCGGGCGCGGTGCCACGCGCCCGGCGCGCGCTTCGAGCTGGACGCGCAGGAGGCCTACGTGTGCGGCGTGCCGGCGCGGCTGCACCGCGCGGTCGCGAACCTGCTCGACAACGCCGTCAAGCACGGCGGCCCGGAGGGCGAGGTGGAGGTCGAGGTGCGCGGCGGCGAGGTGCGCGTGCGCGACCACGGCCCCGGCATCGCGTCGGACGACCTGCCGCACGTGTTCGACCGCTTCTGGCGCGCGCCCGGCGCGCGCGGGCTGCCGGGCGCCGGGCTCGGCCTCGCGATCGTCCGCCAGGTGGCGGAGGCGCACCGCGGCAGCGTGCATGCGGAGACGCCGGACGACGACGCCGGCGGCGTGCGCCTCGTGCTCTCACTGCCTTCCTAAGCCGTCCTCACCGCACGCTCATCTGCGCCTGGCTCGATGGGGTCGTCCATCGACTCCGGGAGGCGCCGTGCCCCGTACCCGCCGTCTGCTGCTTCTGCTCGTCATCTCGCTCGCTGTGGTTGCACTGTCCGCTTGCGGCTCCGCCGGCCCCGGCTCCTCGGGCAAGAGCGACGACGAGAAGCGGCTCGCGTTCGAGGACTGCCTGCGCGATCACGGCGTCGACGTGCAGACGTCGGCGGACGGCAGAACCGCAATCCGGATGAGCGTGAGAGCCGGTGGTCCCGGCGCTGCGAAGCGGACGTTCGGCGGTCCCGACGACGAGAACGGGCCGTTCGCCGTGTGCCGCAGACAGACCGGCTGGGCGCCCAGCCGGCCGACGGCGGCGCAGCAGGCACAGATGCGCGACAGAGCGCTGCGGATCTCGCGTTGCATGCGCGCGCACGGCGTGGACATGGCCGACCCGGCGCCCGACGGCAGACAGCTGATCAGAGTCGACGGCAACAGCCCGACGTTCCGCGCCGCGGCGCGCGCATGTGACCTGGGGGTTCCCGGCGGGCCGCCGCCCGGCGGCGGCAAGGGCGATGTCGGCTTCTCCGTGGCGCCGTAGTGAGACGTCAGCTCGCGCTCGCGGTCGCGCTGCCGGCCGCGGCGCTCGCAGCCGTCGCGGCGGTCGTCCTCGTGAGCGGCGGGAGCCCCGGCGGCGAGACGCCCGCGTCGGCCGCCGCGCACCGCGCCGGGACGGAGCTCGTCGCGCGGCGCACGCTCGTCGACCGCGCGCAGCTCGACGGCACGCTTGGCTACGGCAGCGAGCGGCCGGCGATGGACCGCCTCGGCGGCACGATCACGTGGCTGCCGCGCGCCGGCGCGGTGATCAGGCCGGGACAGCGGATCTTCGCGGTCGACGGCGACCCGGTGATCCTGATGGACGGGTCGGTGCCGGCATGGCGTGCGCTGTCGGCCGGCGTGTCGGACGGGGTCGACGTACGCGAGCTCGAGCGCGGGCTGACGGCGCTCGGCTACGACCCGGGGACCGTGGACGAGTCGTTCACCGCCGCGACGGCGGCGGCGGTGAGAGCGTGGCAGGAGGACCTCGGCCTCTCGCAGACCGGCAGCGTGGAGCTGGGGCGCGTCGTGTTCCTGCCGGGGCCGCGGCGCGTCAAGTCGGTCGACGCGACGCTCGGCAGCGCGGGCGGGAGCGGCGCATCCAGCCCTGCTGCATGGGACGGCGCGGCGCCTCGCTACGCGTACGCGGACTACGCGCCGAGCACGACGCCGACGACGCCCCGCACCACGCCGACGACGCCCCGCACCACGCCCACGACGCCTGCGACGACACCGACGACGCCGAGCACCACGCCCACCGCGCCACCGACGACGCCCACGACGCCGAGCGGGTCCGGCGAGCAGCCGACCGGGTCCGACGGCCAGCCGACGGGCTCGAACGGCGACGGCAGCTCGGGCGGCGACGGCGGATCGGGCGGCGGCGCGACCGCCACGAAGATCCTCACGACGACCTCGACCGTCCGCGTCGTGACCGCCGACCTCGACGCTGCCGACCAACAGCTCGCGCACGTGGGGACCGCCGCGCTCGTCGCACTGCCGGACGGCCGGCGCGTGCGCGGCCGCGTCGTGCGCGTCGGCACGGTCGTCAGCGACGACAGCGGCGATGGCGCAAGCGGTGGCGGAGGCGACGGCGGCAGCGATCCAACGCTGCCGTTGACGATCCGGCTGCGCTCGCTGCGCGCGGTCGGCAGGCTCGACGCGGCGCCCGTCGCGGTCCAGCTGACGCGCAGCTCGCGGCGAAACGTGCTCGCCGTCCCGATCGCCGCGCTGATCGCCCGCTCCGGGGGCGGCTACGCCGTGCGGGTGGGGCGGGCCTCCGGCGCCGTCAGCGTGCCGGTGCAGCCGGGCCTGTTCGCCGACGGCTACGTCGAGCTGACCGGCGGCGCTGTGCACGAGGGCGAGCGCGTGCAGGTGCCGAAGTGACGCCGGTGCTCTCCCTCGACCGCGTCACGAAGCGCTACCCCGGCGTGATCGCGCTCGACGACGTCTCGCTGCGGATCGAGGGCGGCGAACTGCTCGCGATCGTCGGGCCGTCCGGCTCGGGCAAGTCGACGCTGCTGCAGGTGATGGGCACGCTCGACCGCCCGAGCAGCGGCGGCGTGCTCGTCGAGGGTCGCGACGCAGCCGTGCTCGGCGACCGTGAGCTGGCCGCGCTCCGCGCGCGTCGCATCGGCTTCGTCTTCCAGCAGTTCTTCCTGCTCGACGGCGCCACCGCGCTCGACAACGTCGCCGACGGCCTGCTCTACGGCGGGATCCCGCGCGCACAGCGGCGCGAGCGGGCGCGCGCGGCGCTGGAGCGCGTCGGCCTCGCGGAGCGCGCGAGCCACCGCCCGAGCGAGCTGTCCGGTGGCGAGCAGCAGCGCGTCGCGATCGCTCGGGCGCTCGTCGGCGAGCCGGCGATCGTGCTCGCGGACGAGCCGACCGGCGCGCTCGACTCCGCCACCGGCGCCGGCATCGTCGCGCTGCTGCGCGAGCTCAACGCCGCCGGCACGACGATTGCCGTGATCACGCACGACCCCGAGGTCGCGGCGGCGATGCCGCGACGGGTCGCGCTGCGCGACGGGCGGCTGCAGGCGTGAGTGCGCTCGCGCCGCGCCGCCGGCGACGAACGCGCGCCGCCGCGCCGCTGTCGTCCAGCCGCCTGCTGGGAGCCGACCTGCTGCGGCTCGGCGCGCACGGGCTGCGCACGCGCCCGGCGCGCGCGGCGCTGTCGGCGCTCGGGATCGCGATCGGCGTCGCCGCGATGGTCGCCGTGCTCGGCGTCGGCGAGTCGAGCCGCACGCGCCTGCTCGATCAGCTCGCGAAGCTGGGCACGAACCTGCTGACCGTTGCACCCGGCCAGAGCTTCTTCAGCGACACGGTCACGCTGCCGTCGAGCGCGGCGCGCGCGATCCGCGGACTGCCGGGCGTCGAGCTGGCGGCGTCCACCACGTCGATCGACGCGAGCGTGCGGCGCACCGACCGCATCCCGGAGGAGGAGGGCGGCGGGATCCAACTCGCCGCCGCCGAGCCGGGGTTGCTGCGTGCGGTCGGCGGGACCCTGCGCCGCGGCCGCTTCCTCGACGCCGCGCTCGTCCACTACCCGGCGGTCGTGCTGGGCGCGGTGACCGCGCAGCGGCTGGGGATCGACCGGCCCGGCCCGCGTCTCTACGCGGACGGCCGCTGGCTGACCGTCGTCGGGATCCTGCGGCGCGTCCCGCTCGTGCCCGACATCGACCGCGCCGCGCTGATCGGCTACCCGGCCGCGCACGCGCTGTTCGGGACGACGCGCAGCGCGTCGACGATCTACGTGCGCGCGGACGACGACGCGGTCGTGGCGACGCGGAACCTGCTGGCGCCGACCGCCGATCCGCAGGCGCCGGAGGAGGTCGCGGTCAGCCGCCCGTCGGACGCACTCGCCGCGCGCGCCGCGACCGAGGACGCGCTCACCGCGCTGCTGCTCGGGCTCGGCGCCGTCGCGCTGCTCGTCGGCGGCATCGGGATCGCGAACGTGATGGTGATCGCAGTGCTCGAGCGCCGCCGCGAGATCGGCCTGCGCCGCGCGCTCGGCGCGACGCGCCGCCACGTCGGCGCGCAGTTCCTGTGCGAGGCGCTGCTGCTGAGCGTGCTCGGCGGCGCGCTCGGCGTGGCGCTCGGCGCCGCCGGCACGCTCGCGTACGCGGCCGCGCAGGACGTGCGCGCGGTCGTGCCGCTCGTCGCCGTCGCAGGCGGCCTCGCCGCCTCGCTGCTGATGGGCGGGATCGCCGGCCTCTACCCGGCGGTCCGCGCCACGCGCCTGTCGCCGACGGAGGCGCTGCGGACGGGGTGAATGCTCCAGAACGCGAGGGAGGGACGTGCGTTATAGATAGTGCTCTGCGTGCAAAAACGCCACTAGACCACGTGCGAAAACGATAATATGTTGTGGTGGTCGCTGTCGCTTACACACCCCGGCTTATCGACGACTGGCTGGCGCGCCTGTTCGCCGAGCTCCCCGCAATGATGCTGACGGGACCGCGGGCGAGCGGGAAGACGACCACGGCTCGCCGGCATGCCGCGACGGTGGTGCGTCTCGACCGTGAGGAAGAGGGATCCGCCTTTCGGCTCAACCCCGACTCCGCGCTGGCAGCGCTGACGGAACCCGTCCTGCTTGACGAGTGGCAGGTGATCCCCGGTGTCCTGGGAGCGGTGAAGCGAGCGGTGGACGACGATCCGCGCCCCGGACGCTTTCTGCTCACCGGGAGTGTGCGGGGTGAGCTCGAGGCGCCGACGTGGCCCGGCACTGGGCGAGTCGTGCCAGTCACGCTCTATGGCCTGTCCGAGCGCGAGATTCGGCGGAACATCGACGGGCCGGCATTTGTCGAGCGGCTCGCGGCCGGCGAGATCGAAGCCTTCACGCTCCCGCCCGAGGCTCCGGATCTGGTCGGCTACATCGAGCTGGCGCTCCGCGGCGGCTTTCCCGAGCCGGTCCTCCGTCGAACCGGCGAGTCTGCACGGACATGGTTGGACGGCTACCTACGGCAGCTGCTGACGCGCGACGTCGAAGGACTCGACGGTCCACGCGACCCGGCTCGGCTGCGGCGCTACTTCGAGGCGCTTGCGCTCAACAGTGCGGGGCTGGTCGACCACAAGACGCTCTACGACGCGGCGGGGGTCCATCGCCTAACGGCGGTCTCCTATGAGCGGCTGCTGATGAACTTGTTCGTCCTTGAGGCTATCCCGGCGTGGACGTCGAATCGTCTGGCTCGGCTTGTGCACGCCTCAAAGCGTTACCTCGTCGACCCCTCCCTCGTCGCGACCGCGCTTGATCTCGACCTCCGAGCGGTGCTGCGCAGCGGCGACCTCATCGGTCGTCTCATCGACACGTTCGTCGTCGCGCAGCTGAGGCCGGAGCTCGAGCTCAGGTCGCCGCAGCCGCGTCTCTACCACCTGCGCCAGCGCGACGCTCGTCGCGAAGTCGACCTCGTCGTTGAGATCTCCGCTGGCGATGTGGTCGCGATCGAGATCAAGGCGACGTCGGCGCCGAGCCGTGACGACGCCCGGCATCTCGTGTGGCTGCGCGACCAGCTGGGGGAGCGGTTCCTCGCGGGCGCCGTGCTGCACACCGGGCCGCGGCCTTTTCAGCTCGACGAGCGCGTATTCGCGTTGCCGATCTGCTGTTTGTGGGGCTGATGCACAGCGGGGCGTCCCCCACCTGACCGCACGCCTTCCCGGAGGATTGCGGCGCGTCGGCGCCCGGGTACCACCCGCCGTGCTGCCGCCGAGATCGAGGAGGGATCCGCATGGGGAATCGTCACCGCAGCGCCGCGACGCTCGCGCGCCTGCTGCTCGCCGTCGTGGCCGCGCTGCTGCTGGTCACGGCGTTCGCCGTTCCGGCCGGAGCGCACAGCCACGGGCACGCGTACGGCCACGACCACGCGCACGGCAAGCCGCTCACGGTGATGACGCGCAACCTCTACCTCGGCGCGGACCTCACGCGCGCGTTCGCGGCGTTGCAGGCCCCGCCCGACAGACAGCTCGACGTCCTGATCGGCGCGACGACGACGATCCGCGCGATCGTCGACCAGACGAACTTCCCGCTGCGCGCGCAGCGGATCGCGGCCGAGATCGCCGACCGTCGCCCCGACCTGATCGGCCTGCAGGAGGTCGCGCTGTGGCGGCACGGCCCGCTGGGACAGGAGGCGACGACCGTCGACTACGACTTCCTGCAGCTGCTGCTCGGCGCGCTCGAAGCGCGCGGCGTCCACTACGTCGCGGCGAGCGTGCAGCAGGAGTCCGATGTCACGCTCCCGGGGGTCCTGAACGGGACGCTGCAGAACCTGCGCCTCACGATGCGCGACGTCGTGCTCAAGCGCGCGAACGAGGGCGTCAAGGTGCTCGACACGAGCAGCGCCCAGTACGTCACCCGCATTCCGATCACGCTCGTGGGCCAGACCGTCGCGTTCATCCGCGGCTACAACGTCGTCGACGTGAGAGCGGGCGCCAAGCGGGTGCGCTTCATCAACACGCACCTCGAGTCCGAGTCCTCCGACGTTGCGTATGCGCAGGCGGCGGAGCTGCTCGCCGGACCGGCCTCGCCGGCCAACGGCTGGGACACGATCCTCGCGTGCGACTGCAACACCGACCCCCTGAACACGTCGGTCAAGCCGGGCCAGGTCAGAGCGCACCAGGACCCGTACCTGCTGCTCACGGGTGCCGGCGGCTTCCACGACGAGTGGCTGCTGTTCGCGCCGGCGCAAGCCGGCTTCACGTCCGGCCTCAGCGAGCTCGTGAACGACTCGCCGGCCGATGCGGCGGCGGAGTTCAATCACCGCATCGATTTCATCTTCGGCCGCGAGGCCGACGGCTCAGCGATGCCGGTCAAGCGCGCCTGGGTTACCGGCAAGGACCCAGCCGATCGCACTCCGCCGACGACGATCGGCCGCTTGTGGCCGTCCGACCACGCCGGCGTCGTGGTGGAGCTGCGGCCATAGACAGACACCGCGCCCCGGCTGGACAGTCGGCCGGGGCGCGGTTAGGTTCGGGCGATCCAACGAGGAGGGACCGCCCGTGTCATCCGCCGTGCCGGACTCCGAGCTGAAGACCCGCCATCGCGCGATGTGGGCCTCCGGCGACTACCCGTCGATGGTCGAGACGTTCCTGCTGCCGCTCGGTCCGCAGCTCGTGGAGGCGTGCGGCATTCAAGCCGGGATGTCCGTCCTCGACGTCGCCGCCGGCACCGGCAACGCGTCGCTGCCGGCTGCCGAGCGCGGCGCGCACGTGACCGCGAGCGATCTCACGCCAGAGCTGCTCGAGGCCGGCCGCGCCCGCGCCGAGGCGCAGGGACTGAGACTCGACTGGGTCACCGCCGACGCAGAGAACCTGCCGTTCGAGGACGCCTCGTTCGACGTCGTGATGTCGTCAATCGGCGCGATGTTCGCGCCCCACCACGAGGCCGTCGCCGACGAGCTCGTGCGCGTCTGCCGCCCGGGTGGCACGATCGCGATGCTGAATTGGACGCCCGAGGGCATGATCGGCGCGCTGTTCAGGACGATGGGCCCGTTCGCACCGCCGCCGCCCCCCGGCGCGCAGCCGCCGCCGCTGTGGGGCGGCGAGCAGCACGTGCGCGAGCAGTTCGGCGACCGCGTCGAGTGGCGCACGTTCGAGCGTCACATGCTCCCGGTGACCGCCTTCGCGCAGCCGCGCGAGTACGGCGAGCACTTCAAGGAGCGCTACGGCCCGACGATCGTCGCGCGCGCCAACGCGGTCAGAAGCGGGCGCGAAGCCGAGTTCGACGCGGCGCTCGATGCCTTCTGCGAGGAGTGGAATCGCGGCGGCGCTGACGACGCGTACTTCGAGCAGGAGTACCTGGTCGCCGTCGGCACGCGGGTGTAGCCGGCTCCCCGCCGCACTGCGTTCCGTAGCATCGGTCGAACGACCGAAGCGCAGGAGGCGACGCCATGGCGCACGAGAAGGCGACGTACTGCCGCATCTGCGAGCCGCTGTGCGGGATGGTCGCCACCGTCGAGGACGGCCGGCTGCTGAAGCTGCGTCCCGACCCGGACCATCCGCTCTCGCAGGGCTTCGCCTGCCCGAAGGGAATTGCCTTTGCGCAGGTCCACAACGATCCGGACCGTGTGCTGCACCCGCTCAAGCGGCGGGCCGGTGGCGGGCCCGGCGACTTCGAGCGCGTGAGCTGGGACGAGGCGATGGGGGACATCGTCGCGCGCCTGCGCACGATCCACGCCGCGCACGGCCCGCAGGCGATCGGCTGGTACTGGGGCAACCCCGGCGCGTTCAGCGCCTCGCACACGCTCTGGCTCGCGTCGTTCATGACGCTGCTCGGCTCCTCGCATCTGTTCACCGCCGGCTCGCAGGACGTCAACAGCCGCTTCGTCGCCAGCCAGCTGCTCTACGGTGCGCCGCTCGTGGTGCCGATCCCCGACCTGGCGCGCATCGATCTGCTCGTGGTGGTCGGCGCCAACCCGCTCGTCTCGCACGGCAGCGTGCTGACCTCGCCGCGCATCAAGGAGTCGCTGCACGGGATCGTCGGCCGCGGCGGGCGCGTCGTCGTGGTCGACCCGCGCCGCACCGAGACGGCGAGCGCGTTCGAGTGGCTGCCGATCGTGCCGGACGGCGACGCATGGCTGCTGCTGTCGCTGCTCAACGTCCTCTTCGCCGAGGGGCTCGCGGACGAGCAGGCGATCGCGACGCAGGCGTCCGGCGCCGACGCGCTGCGCTCGCTCGCGGCGCCGTTCACGCCCGAGGCGAGCGCGCCGCACAGCGGCATCGACGCCGCCACCGTGCGGGCGCTCGCGCATGCGCTTGCGACCACGCCGCGTGCCGCGCTCTACGGCCGCACTGGCACCTGCCTCGGCCGCCACGGCACGCTCGTGTCGTTCCTGCTCGACGCGGTCAACCTCGTCGCCGGCAACCTCGACCGCGAGGGCGGCGCGATGTTCGGCACGCTCGGGCTGCCGTTCGAGCGCGCGCTGACCGCGCTGCTGCCGAAGCTGCTGCCGGTCGGCTACGACCACCGCCGCAACCGCCTCGGCGGCTTCCCCGAGGTGCTCGGCTCCGAGCCGGCGTCGCTGATGGCGAAGGAGATCGCGACGCCCGGTCCCGACCAGATCAAGGCGCTGTTCGTCTCCGCCGGCAACCCGGTGCTGAGCGTCCCGAACGGCGACGAGCTGGAGGCCGCGATGGAGCAGCTCGACCTGTGCGTCTCGCTCGACTTCTACGTCAACGAGACGAACGCGCACGCCGACTACGTGCTGCCCGCGACGAACATGTATGAGCGCGCCGACTTCCCGCTGCCGTTCCAGACGTACCTCACGACGCCGTTCCGTCAGGCGACGGAGGCGGTCGTGCCGCCCGCCGGCGAGGCGCGCGAGGAGTGGGAGGTGATCGACGTGCTGATGCGCGCGCTCGCACGCCGCTCGCGCGGGCTCGGCCTGCTGCAGCTCGCGCGCCGCGCGCTTGCGATGGTTGGACGCAGACTGGAACCGCGCCTGCTGCTCGACCTCGTCGTGCGTCTCGCCGAGGGCGGCGACCGCTTTGGGCTCAGACCCGGCGGTCTCACGCTGAAGCGGCTGATCGAGGAGCACCCACACGGCAAGGTCCTGCGCCCGCACCTGCGCGCCGGCGTGCTGCGGCGCGTGTCGCTGCACCGCGACCGCCGCGTCGCGCTCGACCAACCGGCGATCGCCGACGAGGTCGCCGCGCTGCGGACGCGCGCTGCTACCCAGCCGGATGGCGACTACCCCCTGCGCCTGATCGGGATGCGCGAGCTGCGCTCGGAGAACTCGTGGATGCACAACGCGCCGCTGCTGCTGCGCGGCGGTCGCAGACACACCGCGCGCATGCACCCGGCCGACGCGGCCGGCCTCGGGCTGGCCGACGGCGACGGCGTGCGGCTGACGACGCGCCACGGCTCGATCGAGCTGCCGGTCATGCTTACGGAGGACCTCAAGCCCGGCGTCGTGGCGGTGCCGCACGGCTGGGGCCACAAGGGCACGGGCGGCTGGAGAAGCGCCAACGCGGCCGCGCGCGACGGCGGCGTGAACGTGAACCTGCTGACGTCGTCGGAGCCGGAGGACCTCGAGCGGCTCGCGGGCATGGCGGTGCTCAACGGCGTGCCGGTGCGCGCCGAGGCGGCATGAGGCTCCCGCCCGGCCCGCGCAGCCCGGCGGCGGTCAACTTCCTGCGCCTCGCGCAGTGTCCGCTGCAGACGCTGCTCGGCTGGCACGCGCGCTACGGCGACGCGTTCACGGTCCGCTACCCGATCTTCGGCACCGGCGTCTATGTCGCGGACCCGCAAGCGATCAGAGCGCTCCACACCGGTGACCAGTCGGATCTGCGCGCCGGCGAGGCGAACGCGCCGCTCGGCGTCGTGACCGGCGAGCGCTCCGTGCTCGTGCTCGACGGCGCCGAGCACCTGCGCCAGCGCCGGCTCTTGCTGCCGCCGTTCCAGGGCTCGGCCGTCACCGCCTTCCGCGAGACGATCCGCGACGTCGCCGAGCGCGAGGTCGCGCGCTGGCGCCCGGGCGAGCGCTTCGTCATGCGCGACCGCATGCGCGCGCTCACGTTCGAGGTGATCGCGCGCGCTGTCTTCGGCGTCGAGCAGCCGGCCCGGATCGCGCAGCTGCGGCGCGCGCTCGTCGGCGTGATCGACCTCCAGTGGGTCGCCCTGCTCCCGCGCGCGCTGCAGCGAGACCTCGGACCGCGCAGTCCGTGGGGCGCGTTCCAGCGGCGCCTGCGCGCCGCCGACACGCTCCTGTACGAGGAGATCGGCCGCCGTCGCGAGGCGTCCGACCTCGACGAGCGCAGCGACGTGCTCTCGCTGCTGCTGCGCGCTCGCGACGAGGACGGCGCCGCGATGAGCGACGTGGAGCTGCGCGACGAGCTGATGACGATGCTGCTCGCCGGGCATGAGACGACCGCGACGGCACTCGCGTTCGCGTTCGACTTGCTGCCGCGCCACCCCGAGACGCTCGCGCGACTGCGCGACGAGCTGGCGTCCGGGAGCGACGCCTACCTCGACGCGGTCGTGACCGAGACGCTGCGGCTGCGGCCGATCATCGACGCCAACCAGCGCAAGCTCACGCGGCCGCGCACGATCGCCGGCTGGGAGCTGCCGGCCGGCGTGGCCGTCTATCCGGCGATTGCAGTTGTCCACCGGCGTCCCGACCTGTATCCGGAGCCGGAGGCGTTCCGCCCCGAGCGCTTCCTCGACGGGCGCACCGAGTCCTACGCCTGGCTGCCGTTCGGCGGCGGCATCCGCCGCTGCATCGGCGCCGCGCTCGCACAAGCGGAGATGGCGGAGGTCATCCGCACGATCGTCTCGCGCACGCAGCTGCAGCCGCGCCGTGCCGCGCCCGACCCGATCGTCATGCGCGGCGTCACGCTCGTCCCGCGCCACGGCGTGCCCGTCGAGGTCGGTCGCGCGGCGTAGATCCGTCGTCGGCGGACAACGCCTCCGCGCCTCTTTGGCCGGTTCGCATGAGGCGCGCGCGAAGCGCGCCGGGAAGACTTTCAAGCCGTGGCACCGGATCGTGGGCAGGCGCTGTGGCACCCCTTCGCCGACATGGGCGCCGTCGAGGGCGCGCCGTTCGTGCTGGAGCGAGCGGAGGACGTGTGGGTGTGGGACGAGCACGGCCGCCGCTACCTCGACGCGACCGCCTCCCTGTGGTGCGCGAACGTCGGCCACGGCCGGCCCGAGATCGCCGAGGCGGTCGCGCGCCAGCTGCGCGCGCTCGACACCTACTCGACGTTCGGCGACTTCGCCAACGGCCCGGCGATGGACCTCGCCGACCGCGTCGCCGCGCTCGCACCAGGCAGCGGCTGGCGCGTCTTCCTCGGCTCCGGCGGCGGTGATGTGATCGAGTCGGCGGCGAAGATCGCGCGCGCCTGGTTCCAGCAGATCGGCCAGCCGCAGCGCGTCCACCTCATCACGCGCGAGCACGGCTACCACGGCACGCACGGCTACGGCACGAGCCTCGGCGGAATCGAGGCGAACATCTCCGGGTGGGGCCCGCTCGACCCGGCCGTCTCGTGCGTGCCGCACGACAGCGCCGCGGCGCTCGAGGCGGAGATCGCGCGCATCGGAGCCGAGCGCGTCGCCGCCTTCTTCTGCGAGCCGGTGATCGGCGCGGGCGGCGTGCGGCTGCCGCCCGCCGGCTATCTCGAGGCGGTCGCCGACGTGTGCGAGCGCACCGGCGTGCTGTTCGTCGCCGACTGCGTCATCTCCGCGTTCGGCCGGCTCGGCACGTGGCTGGGGATCGACCGCTGGCCGGTCGAGCCGGACCTGATCGTGCTCGCGAAGGGCATCACCGGCGGCACGCTGCCGCTCGGGGCGCTGCTCGTCGCGCCGCACGTGGCGGAGCCGTTCTTCACCGGCGAGCCGGGCGCGCCGGTGCTGCGCCACGGGCAGACCTACTCCGGACATCCGACCTGCTGCGCGGCGGCGCTCGCGACGCTCGACATCTACGAGCGCGACGGGCTGATCCCGCGCGGCCGCGAGCTCGAGGGGCCGCTCGAGCGCGCGCTGCGGCCGCTCGAGCGGCACCCGCTGGTGGCCGAGGTGCGCGCGGGCCTCGGCCTGCTCGGCGCCGTCGAGCTGACGCACGAGGCGCGCGCCGCCGATCCAAGCGCCGTCGCGCGCCTGACGATGGCCTGCCGCGAACAGGGCCTGCTGGTGCGCGCGCTCGCGACCGGCGTCGCGGTCTCGCCGCCGCTGACGATCGCCGAGGCACAGATCGCCGAGATCGGCGAGGGGATCGGGGAAGGACTCACCGCGCTCGAGCACGCGCTGCTGGGCGGATGATCTGCTGTCATTCAAAAGGTGAGTGACGAGGGCCCGGCGATCTCCTACCTCGCGTTGCGCCGCGGGACGCGCGTGTGCGGCAGCGACGGCGTCGAGGTCGGACGCGTGCGGCGCGTGCAGAACAACGCGCGCGAGCACATCTTCGACGGGATCGTCGTCGAGACGAAGGCAGGCCGGCGCTTCGTCGACGCGCCCGAGGTCGCGCGCATCACCGAGCAGCTGGTGACGCTCACGGTCCCGGCGGCCGAGGTGCTCGCCTCCGCGCCTCCGCGTTCGCGGATGCTCCAGCGGCTCGATCACATGACGATCGTGCGGCGCGCGAAGCGCGAGCTGCGCAACCGCTGAGCGGGTGCCAATCCGCCGGAGCGGTTCCGGCCGGGCCCCGCCTCAACCTTCGCCCGCTCACCGGCCCGCGATCAGGTCCGCGACCCGCGCGAGGCTGCTCGTGTGCGGGGTGTCGCGGCGGGTCTCGATGCGGTCGGCGCCGCGATAGAGCGCGGCGACGCCGGTCGCGCCGAGCCAGCGCAGCGGCTCGGGCTCCCAACGGCGCGCGTGGTGGTCGACCCACGGCAGCCGCGTCAGCTCGCTCCGCTCGCTGAGCACGAGATCGCGCAGCGTGCGGCCGGCGAGGTCGGCGGCGCCGACGCCGTAGCCGACGTAGCCGCCGGCGCTCCCAAGTCCGCTGCGCCGGTCGAGCTGGACCGACGCGGTCCAGTCGCGCGCGACGCCGATCGTCCCGCACCAGGCGTGGTCGATCGCGGCGTCCGCGGCAGCGGGGAACAGCTCGCGCAGGCGCGCGCGGAGCCATGCGATCGTGCGCGGCTCGACGCGTCCGCGACGGTCGCCGCGCGAGCCGTAGCGGTAGGTGCCGCGCCCGCCGAGCGCGATCCGCCCGTCGGCGGTGCGCTGGGCGTAGACGAACGCGTGGGCGGCGTCGCCGAGCAGCTCGGCGCGCTCCCAGCCGATCTCCGCCCAGGCGCGGCCGGGCAGCGGCTCGGTGACGACCATCGCCGACGTGAGCGGCAGCAGCCGGCGGCGCTCGCCGCGCAGGCCGGCGGTAAAGCCCTCCAGGCAGCGCAGGACGACGGGAGCACGCACCGTCCCACGGTTGGTGACGGCCGCCGCCGTGCCGCCGCCGCGCGCGGCGCGCAGCTCGCGCACGGCCGTCGCGTCGTGAATCTGTACGCCGCGCCGCTCGGCGGCCTGCGCCAGTCCGCGGGCGAGCTTCGCCGGCTGGATGCGCACGCCGTGCGGGGTCCACGTAGCCGTACGCGCACCCGCCACCCGCACCTGCGCAGCAAGCGCTGCGGCATCGAGCTCGACCAGCGCGTCGTCTGCGCCGGCGTCGTCTCGAGCCGCCGCCGTCTGCGCATGCAGTCGTGCGATCTGCGCCGCGTTAAGGGCGACGCGCAGCACGCCGCCCGCGACCGCGTCGCAGTCGATGCGCTCCTGCGCGCACACCGCCAGCACGTCCGTGACGCTCTCCCGCATCGCATCCCGCATCGCCGGGTGCGAACGCCCGGCGAACGCCGGCGTCAGCCAGCCGCCGTTGCGCCCGGACGCGCCGAAGCCGACGCGCTCGCGCTCCAGCACGACGATCTCGAGCTCGGGACGCGCGCGGGCGAGGTGGTAGGCGGTCCAGAGGCCGGTGAAGCCGGCGCCGACGATGCAGACGTCGGCCGCACGGTCACCGGCGAGCGGCGGGCGCGGGAGCTGGGCGCCGAGCGACGCGTCCCAGAAGGAGACGTCTCCGTTGCGGCGAGCGAGCGCGCCCACGCCCTCACGGTAGCCAAGCGCCGGTGACAGCTGCGCACACCGCGCAGCAGCGGCCGGACGGCCCCGCATTTTGGGGCGCTGCGGGGGCCGTCCGGACTCGCGCCGCATCAGGGGCTCGGGAAGGTGCCCCTGACACACCCTGCCGGAGCTCCGAGCGCCGCCGCGCGCGGGGACGGTCGCGGGGGATGCGCTCGAATCCGGTGGAGGTCGCCTGAGCCTACACAAACAAACCGATAGAGGTTGAAGTTACACCGATAGGGGTCTGGCATCCACCTCTTATGTGGTGCAGCCTGCCCGCAGATGACGACGCCGCCCGCCGACGAGCAGCTGCGCGCGCTCGGCCGTGCAATCCGCCGGGCGCGGCGGGAACGGGAGCTCTCGCAAGAGGCCGTCGCGGCGGCCGCGGGCGTGCATCCGAATCAGGTCGGCCGCCTGGAGCGGGGTGAGGCCGACGTCTACACCTCGACGATGCTGCGCATCGTCTCCGGCATCGGCGTCTCGCTGGCAGACGTCGCGCGGGTCTACGAGGCGTCGCTGCCCGAGTCCGCGTAGCGGCTTCAGACGTCGCGGTCGAGCTTGCGCAGGCCGCGCGCGATGTTGCCGTGCAGCACGCGCGCGACGAGCGGCGCCAGGCCCGGTACCGGCGAGCCGAGCTGGATCGTGTAGTCGAGGCGCGTCCCGCCGGTGCCGTCGGCGGCGAACGCCATCACGCCCTCGTGGTCGCGCATCGGACTGCCCTTCGTGATGCGGTAGACGATCCGCTCGTTCGGCGCGAACGCGGTGACGGTCTCCTCGAACGGCAGCAGCCCGCCGAAGCTGAGCCGCCGGCACGAGCCGACGCCGTTGCGCTCGGCGTCGCCGTCGCGCACGCGCTCGACGCGCGTGCCGAACAGCGCCGCGAGGTTCTCGTGCTCGGCCAGGTACGCGAACACGCGCTCGACCGGCGCACGGAACTGGTGGGTCACCCGGACGTGTGAGAGCGCCATCGCGGCGCGCACCTTACTCGGCGGCGGCGAGCCGCAGCGGCAGCTCGCGCAGGCCGTAGACGCCCTGGACGCCTTCGTAGACCGGCTCGCCGGCGAGCTCGAGCGTCTCCACGCGCTCGGCGATCAGTCGCAGGCCCTCCTGCAGCTCCGCTCTCGCGAGGTTCGCGCCGAGGCAGTAGTGGATCCCGGCGCCGAACGTGAGCGGTCTGCCGAGGTCGCGCACCGCCGCGACGTCGAACGTCTCGTCGGAGCCGTCGCCCGCGCGGTTCGCCGTGTGCGCGCAGATCAGCAGCACCGTGTCCTTGGGGAAGGCGACGTCGCGATACTCCACGTCCTCGATAAGGATCCGCGCGGTGAACGGCGTGATCGGCTCATAGCGCAGCGCCTCCTCGACGACCGCCGGCGCAAGCGACGGGTCCTCGCGCAGCCGTGCCCATTGGTCGGGGTGCTCGGCGAGCAGTCGCAGCGTGTGCGCGAGCTGCGACTGTGTCGTGTCGATCCCGCCGATCAGCACGTCGAGCACGAGGTTCACGAGCTCGACGTCGGAGAGCCGGTCGCCGTCCTCCGCGCGCGCGGCGAGCAATTGTGAGATGAGGTCGTCGGCCGGGTCGTCGCGCCGCGCCGCGAGCAGGCCGTCGAGGTAGTCGTACAGCTCCACGACGTGGCGCTCGATCCGCGGGCGCTCGGCCATCAGCGTCGGCGCGTCGAACTGTCGCTGGACCCAGTTCGACCACTCGTGCAGGCGCGGCGCGTCGTCGAGCGGCGCGCCGAGCACCGTCGCGATCACGAGCGACGGATACGGCTTCGCGACCGCGCTCACGAAGTCGACCGCGCCGCCGACCAACGGACGGCCGGCTCCGCCGGCGTCCGTCGGTGCCCCGAGCGCGGCGTCGAGCAGCTCGCCCATGAAGGCGCGCATCGCTGGCCGCCAGCGCTCCGCCGCGCGCGGCGTGAACGAGGGGTTCACCAGGCCGCGCAGGCGCGCGTGGTCGGCGCCGTTGATGTGCAGGATGTTGTGGCGCATCTCCTCGTAGAGCGGCCCGTCGTCGATCCCGAAGATCTCGGCGATCTTCATGCCGGGGAACTCCGCCGAGCGCGAGCGCAGGAAGAACGCAGCCGCCTCGCGCTCCAGCACCACGTAGCCGAGCGGCGTTGCCGCCAGCCAGCCCTGCGTGCGCAGCTCGCGCATCGTCGCGTGGAAGCGCGGGCCATGCAGCTCGGCGTCGGTGTAGTCGAACGCCGGCAGGTCGAGATCGGTGACGAGCGTCATCAGGACTGGCTCCGCAGCCAGCCTACCGCTAGGGTCCTGTGGGCACGTCCAGCTCCCCCAAGGAGGTCCCACGTGAAGGTGATCGGCGTCGGCTTCGGCCGCACGGGAACCATGTCGCTCAAAGCGGCGCTGGAGCGGCTCGGCGCGGGGCCCTGCTTCCACATGATCGATCTGATCGTCGGCGAGGACAGAGACGCGCTGATCCCGAAGTGGGTCGACGTCGCCGACGGAGCACCCGACTGGCAGGACGTCTTCGACGGCTTCGAGGCGACGGTCGACTGGCCGGCCGCGGCGCGCTGGCGTGAGATCTGCGACGCGTTCCCGGATGCGTCCGTGCTGCTCAACGTGCGCGAGTTCGAGCCCTGGTACAAGAGCATGGAGAACACGATCCGCGCGGCGAAGGTCACGCCGCCGGAGGATCTCCAGCAGGACGCGAACCGCCCGCCGCCCAACCCGCTGCTGTGGCAGGTGATCGACCGGCTGATCTGGGAGGGCGACTTCCAGGGCAGGTTCGAGGACAAGGACTGGGTGCGCGAGATGTACGACGCACGCATCGCCGAGATCAAGGCGACGATCGCGCCCGAGCGACTCACCGTCTGGGAGCTCGGCGTCGACGGCTGGGAGCCGCTCGCGGCGATGCTCGGCGTCGAGGTGCCGGACGAGCCGTTCCCGCGGCTGCACGACACGGCCGAGTTCCGCTCGGAGTTCGGGCTTCCCGCGCTCGCCTGAGTAACCTGCGGGCGCATGGACGCCCTCCTGAAGCTTGCCGCGGACGCCGGCGTCGAGGTGTCCGCGGCTGAGGCCGCGCTCGACGGCGGCGAAGCCGGCGAGGCGCGCGAGGCGCTCGACCGCGCCGACGACGCGCTCGCCGCGCTGCGGGCGCGCTGGCCGGAGATGTCGGCGGCCGAGCGCGTCGTGATCGGCGAGGCGGCCGGTGCGGTGCGCACGCGGCGCGACCTGCTTGCCGCGCGGCTGCCGGCCGTGCGCACCGTCACCGATGGCGTCGCCGAGCTCGATCCCGAGCAGGAGCGCGACCCGGACGAGCCCGTGTCCGCCTGAGAGACAGCGCGGTTTCGCAAGCGCTTCCCCCGGAGATCCAGCGGGTAGATCTCCTGGAGGAGGAGCGCATGCACTACAGACGCACGCCTCGGGCGCTGGTCCTTGCCGTGGCCATCGCGCTCAGCATCGGAGGGCTCGCCGCCTGCGGCGGCGGCGGCGACGACAACGGCTCCACGAGCGGCGGCACGAGCACGAGCGGTGGAGGCGGCGCGAGCGGCGCAGTCGCGCTGCTGCTGCCGGAGAACAAGACGGCGCGCTATGAGTCGGACGACCGCCCGATCTTCACGAGAGCGCTCAAGCAGCAGTGCCCCGACTGCAAGCTGATCTACTCGAACGCCGAGCAGGACGCGGCGAAGCAGCAGTCGCAGGCCGAGGCCGCGATCACGAACGGCGCGAGAGTGCTCGTGCTCGACCCCGTCGACGGCAAGGCGGCCGCTTCGATCGTCACGCGCGCGAAGCAGTCGGACATCGGCGTCGTCGCGTACGACCGCCCGATCGAGAACTCGGACGTCGACTACCTGATCACGTTCGACAACAGAACGGTCGGGAGACTGCAGGCCACCGCGCTCCTCGACAAGCTCAGAAGCGACGGCAGAACGGGCTCGATCGTGATGATCAACGGCGATCCCGCCGACCCGAACGCGGGTGACTTCAAGGCCGGTGCGCACAGCGTGCTCGACGCGCAGAGCGCGATCAGAATCGGCAAGGAGTACGACACGCCGACCTGGTCGCCCGACAGAGCGCAGACCGAGATGGATCAGGCGATCACAGCACTCGGCAAGAACGGCTTCGTCGGCGTCTATGCGGCCAACGACGGCACCGGCGGCGGTGCGATCGCCGCGATGAAGTCGGCCGGCATCGATCCATCCACTCGGCCGACAACTGGCCAGGACGCCGAGCTTGCCGGCATCCAGCGGATCGTGATCGGCGACCAGTACATGACGGTCTACAAGACCTACAAGCAGGAGGCCACGCAGGCGGCGCAACTGGCGGTCGCGCTGCTGAACGGTGACACATCGAGCGACCTCGTCAACAGACAGATCAACAACGGCCAGAAGGACGTGCCGTCGGTGATCCTCACGCCGGTTGCGGTGACGGTCAGAAACATCAGAGACACCGTCGTGAGAGACGGGCTCTGGACGATCAACGAGATCTGCACGTCCGCGTACCAGGCGGCGTGCGCGAGAGCCGGCCTGACGCAGGGATGATGTCTGCCGCCGACGGCCATCCGCTGCTCTCGCTCTCCGGCGTCAGCAAGCGCTTCGGCGCTGTGCACGCCCTCGACGGCGTGGACTTCGACGTCCACGCCGGCGAGGTCGTCGGCCTCGTCGGCGACAACGGCGCCGGCAAGTCGACGCTCGTGAAGGTGATGTCGGGCATCTACCTCGCCGAGGAGGGCGAGTACCGCTTCGACGGCGAGGCGCGTCACGTGCGCGGTCCCAGCGACGCGACGGCGCTCGGCGTCGCGACCGTCTACCAGGACCTCGCGCTGTGCGACAACCTCGACGTCGTCGCGAACCTGTTCGTCGGCCGCGAGGAGGTCGCCGGCGGCGCCGGGCGCGCGCTGCGGGCGCTCGACGAGGCCTCGATGGAGCAGCAGGCGGCCGGGCTGCTCGAGACGCTGACGGTGAGACTGCCGAGCGTCCGCCAGGAGGTCGGCCTCCTGTCCGGCGGGCAGCGTCAGTCGGTCGCGATCGCGCGCTCGCTGATCGGCGAGGCGAAGGTCGTGCTGCTCGACGAGCCGACCGCAGCGCTCGGCGTGGCGCAGACCGCGCAGGTGCTCGCGTTGATCAGACGGCTGCGCGAGCAGGGCCTCGGCGTGGTCGTCATCTCGCACAACCTCGCTGACGTGTTCGAGGTCGTCGACCGCATCTTCGTGCTGCGGCTCGGCAGAAAGGCCGGCGTCTACGAGATCGGCGAGACCTCGCGCGAGGAGATCGTCTCGGCGATCACCGGCGCGGAGTTCGGCAAGGAGGAAGCCGCATGAGCACTGCCGCCGCCGCGCCAGAGCCGGGCACAACGGTGGAGCGCGAGCGCGACGGGCGCTTCGCCGTCTTGCAGCGCGTCGCGCAGGGCGAGCTCGGCTCGCTGCGCGTGCTGATCGGGCTGGTCCTGATCTGGGGGGTCTTCACGATCGCCAACGACCGCTTCCTGACCGCGACGAACCTCGTGAACCTGGCGCTGCAGATCGCGGCGACGGGGATGATCTCGATCGGCGTCGTGCTGGTGCTGCTGCTCGGCGAGATCGACCTGTCGGTCGCGATCGTCTCCGGCTTGTGCGCGGCGATCATGGCGGTGCTGGTCGAGCAGCACGCGTGGGCGGCGGTCCCCGGCATCGCCGCCGCGATCGCGGCGGGCGCGGCGATCGGGCTGTTCCAGGGCTCGATCGTCACGCGCTTCGGGATCCCCTCGTTCGTCGTCACCCTCGCCGGCCTGATCGGCTGGCAGGGCGCACTGCTGTACGTGCTGGGAGACACCGGCACCGTCAACATCACGAATCCGGCGATCGTCGACCTCGCCGGCACGTTCTACACCGGTGCGACGGCATACATCATCGCGGCGGTCGTGGTGGCGGCGTTCGCGGTCGCGTCGCTCGACGCGCGTCGCCGGCGCCTGCGGGCCGGGCTCGAGGCGGCGACTCCGCTGGTCGTCGCCGTGCGCGTCGCGGCGGTCGCGCTCGTCGCGTTCGGCGTCGTGGCGGTGCTTGACCAGGATCGCGGGCTGCCGCTCGCGCTTGTGATCTTGATCGCGTTCGTCGTCGTCTTCGACTACATCGTGCGGCGCACGCGATTCGGCCGGCACGTGCTGGCGGTCGGCGGCAACGCGGAGGCGGCGCGGCGCGCCGGCATCCACGTCGACCGCGTGCGCGTGATGGTGTTCGTGCTCGCCAGCTCGCTGGCGGCGTGTGGCGGGATCCTGTTCGCCTCGCGCCTGCTGGCCGTCAACCAGTCCTCCGGCGGCAGCGACCTGCTGCTGCTCGCGATCGCCGGGCCGGTGATCGCGGGGACGTCGCTGTTCGGCGGCCGCGGGACGGTGTGGGCGGCGCTGCTCGGCGGGCTCGTGATCGGCTCGATCACGAACGGCATGGACCTGCTCGCACTCCCGTCCTCAACCAAGTACATGGTCACCGGCGCCGTCCTGCTCGCGGCGGTCGTGGTCGACGCGGCGACGCGTCAGCGGCGGCAGAGGGCCGGCCGCGTCTAGGCAACCGACCCGAGAGAAGGTAAGCTGGGCGCGCCGGGGCTTGGGCGGGATGCTCCTGCGGATCGCAGGTACTTCTCGTAATTAAGCGACTCCCGAGCCTCCGCTCTAGGGGGTTGTCATGAAGCTCGGACGTGTTCTCATCGCGCTCGTCGCCGTGGCGGTCGTGCTCGGCGTGCTCGTGGCGTCGGCCAGCGCGAGGAATTATGAACTCTCGAGCCAGACGTTCAGAACAACGTTCGCGAGGTTCGACCTGTCCGGTGGGATAGGCGCCGTAGAATGCCCCGTGACGATGGAAGGGTCGTTTCACACGAGAACGATCACAAAGACAGTGGGTTCGCTAATCGGCTACATCAGGGAAGCGACCATAGGCGGAGGGTGCAGGAGGGGAAGCGCTACGATCCTAAGAGAAACGCTGCCGTGGCACATGAGGTACGCATTCTTCGGGGGGACGCTACCAAGAATAACGTCGATTAGCCTGTCAGTGACCGGGGTTGCGATCAGAGTAAGGGAACCGACCTTCGGCTTGACCTGCCTAGTTTCCGGCTCGATACTCAGGCTAACGGCGGCTGTGGACGGCACCGGGACGATGACGAGTCACGGCTGGAGCGGCTCGTGGGTCGGCGACTGCGGACTCGAAGTGAGCGTCAACGCAACCTCGAGCACCGTGACGGTCAATAACAGTGCGACAAGGATAACGGTGAGGCTAATATAGGGATCGCGGTCGAGCCGCCGCCCCGTCACCGCTCCAGCGGCATGAAGATCGCCAGCTGGCGCGCGTGCGCGAGGAGGGTGCCGTCCGGCAGGAACAGGGCGGCGTCCTCCTCCATCAGGCCGCCGTGCGCGGCCGTCGAGCGGTACCAGCCGAGCACCGGCTGGTCGGGGAGGCCCTCCGGCGGGATGTCGGCGCGCACGTGGATGGTGAGGTCGATCGTCGGGGCGATCGCGGGTCGCCCGAGCGGCTGGAAGGCGGGCGGCCACCACACGTCCGTGCACAGGGCGATGAAGGCTGCGTCGATCGGTCGCGTTTCCGGCAGCGCAATCCAGCCGCCCGTCTCGGGCGCCTCGCCCGTGGGCAAAGGTCGGTTGGAGAACGGCACGCCGCCGATCCGCGGCGCGACGCGCACGCGTCTGAACATCGGCGGCATCGTCGGCGTCGGCCCGAGCCAGCCGTCGCGTCCGTCGCGGCGGTAGTCGTCGGGCTCGATCAGTGGTGCGTCGCGCGGCGGCGGCGGACCGACCGCCGGTGGCGCCGGCTCCCACTGGCCGGCGGCGGGGAGGTCAAGTACCGCAAGCGCGGCGAGTGCGCGGATCGCGTCCTTGCCCTCCTGCGCCGCCGTCACCTCGATCGTCGAGATGCGGCGGCCGGCGCGCACGACCGCGACGGAGACGTCGAGCGGGCCGCCGCGCACCGGGCGCAGGTAGTGGCAGGTGAGCGAGCGCAGCTGACGCGGTGACACCGCCGCGCCGGCGCCGTCGGTCGTCGTGGCCCCATGCGCCTCGATCGCACGCACGAGGATCGCCGCCAGATACCCGCCGTTGGCGGCGATCGGCGTCGACCAGCCGGGGTCGATCTCGGCGCGGAAGCGGCCCTCTCCGAGCGCCGTCACGGCTGTCGCCTGCTCGAAGGTGCCGGCCGCGGCGGCCTCGGTCATGCTGCTCATCGCACCGAAGGCTAGTCCTAAGATGCGCCGCTCGGACGCAGCACGAGCGAGCGGAGGCGCGATGGGCGAGGAGCAGACGGTCACGATTGAGCGGCGCGGGCACGTGCTGCTGATGGGCTTGAACCGGCCGACCAGACGCAACGCCTTCACGCTGCGGATGTTCGAGGAGCTGGCGCTCGCCTACGGCGAGCTGGAGCGCGATCCCGGGTTGCGCTGCGGCGTCTTGTTCGCGCACGGGGAGCACTTCACCGGCGGGCTCGACCTCGCGCAGGTCGCTCCGGCCGTGATCGACGGGGGCGGCTTGCCGGTGCCGCAGGGCGGCCGCCAGCCGTGGCGGCTCGACGGCCCGTGGACGACGCCGGTCGTGATCGCAGTGCAGGGCTGGTGCATCACGATCGGCATCGAGCTGCTGCTCGCGGCCGAGGTGCGGATCGCCGCCGATGACACGCGCTTCGCGCAGCTCGAGGTCCAGCGCGGCATCTATCCGTTCGCCGGCGCGACGATCCGCATGCCGCGCGAGGCCGGCTGGGGCAACGCGATGAAGCATCTGCTCACCGGCGACCCGTTCGACGCCGCCGAGGCGCACCGCATGGGCCTCGTGCAGGAGGTCGTCCCCGCCGGCACGCAGCTCGACCGCGCGCTCGAGCTGGCCGAGCGGATAGCGACCGCCGCCGCCCCGCTCGGCGTCGCCGCGACGCTCCGCTCCGCCTACCGCGCCGTGTACGAGGGCCACGACACGGCGGTCGCGCAGCTGCAGGCCGACGCCGTACCCCTGTTCGCCAGCGAGGACGGCGCCGAGGGCATGCGCTCCTTCGTCGAGCGCCGCCCGGCGAGATTCAGCGGGCGCTGAGGGCACCACACACAACGCGATGAAGTCGCTGGGAACTCGGTTCCCCACCATTCGACCGGTAAATCTTTTTACTTGACACCGGTGCAAGAAGGAGCCTACCCTGTCGCCTGGGATCGGCGCAGGAGGTGCGATACCCGACGCTACGCAGCGGTGAAGAGAGGGGGTATCGAAACGCTTTACGCACGCTCTTCATGCGCGTGCCTTACCTGATTCATCTACTTGAAGGAGTTCAGTCATGAAGGTTGGCAAGCTGCTCCTCGCGGTGGCGAGCGCCGCGGTGCTCCTCGGCGCATTCGTCTCCTCGGCTTCGGCTAGGAATCTCTCTGTCATAGAACAGAGGGTCACTGCCCTATGGACCAGGGTGAATCTCAGTGGCGGCTTCGGCACCGTGGAATGCGAAGTTAAACTCAGCAGGTCGTTCCACACAAGAACGTTCACAAAGACCGTCAACTCCCTAGTCGGCTATATCACCGAAGGGACCGTTCTAAGGTGCTCTAGGGGCAGTGCGACCATCAATCAGGCAAGCCTCCCCGTGCACCTAAAGTACCGCAGCTTCAACGGCACCCTACCCAACATAACCGGTCAGAACGAGCTCGGAATCGGCTTGGAATGGACCGTCAGGGAACCGACTTTTGGTGTTACTTGTACGGTAAGGAGAGAAACATCCTCACTGATACTGGGGTATACCGTTTCCGGCGGGACTATCACAAGCTCCACACTCAGTGGTGAAAGCCCATGCGGTAGCTTCACTGGGAGACTCGAAGGCTCGACGACAAACGTCTCCAACGGCGCCGGGAGCAGGATCACCATCCTCCTAATATAATTTGGTGCAGATGTAGTTGTGAGGGCAGCGCTGCGAATGCGGCGTTGCCCTCACTCCCTACGCCGCCGTGGTAGGCCCAGTATGCGCGCGTCGCGACGGCGAAGCAGACCAGCAGCAGCGTTGTGCGCAACGACCATGGCAGAGAATCGCCGCTAACCGATATCCGCCTGCGCCCGCTGGCCCAGGCCCAGGAGACGCTCGGCCGGTGACTGTTTTCCGGACGCCAGCCCAAGGAGGCGCCTACGCTGCCGACTCGGATCGGCGCAGACGCGCACTGTCGCAGCGGTGAGAAAGGGGGTACGCAGACGCTTTCGCGCGCGCACGTTTGCGCGTGCCTCATGTGTTTCGTCGACTCAAAGGAGTCCACTCCATGAAGCTTGGTAAGCTGCTCCTCGCTGTCGTGGGCGCCACGGTGCTCCTCGGCGCGCTCGTCTCCTCGGCTTCGGCTAGGAATCTCTCTGTCTCAGAACAGAGGACTACTGCCCTATGGACCAGGTGGAACATAAGCGGCGGCTTCGGCACCATAGAATGCGAAGTGAAACTCAGCAGGTCGTTCCACACAAGAACCTTCGCAAAGACGGCCAACTCCCTAATCGGCTATATCACCGAAGGTACCGTCCTAAGGTGTTCCAGGGGCAGCCTCACGATTAACCAGGCGAGCTTCCCTTGGCATCTAAGGTACCGTGGTTTCACGGGGACGCTACCGAATATAACCGGCCTGTCCGAGACCGTCACCGGCGCTGAATGGACGCTCAGAGAACCCACATTTGGCATAGCCTGCACTGTGAGGAGCGAAAGCTCGTCGACGATATTGACCTATAGCGTTTCCAGCGGGACCTTCGCGAATGTCGGAGTCAGCGGCGAAAGCCCGTGTAGTGGCACAACCATACTGACACTTGAAGGCACGACCACTAACGTTACGAACGGCGCAGGTGGCAGGGTCACTATTAGGCTAATATAGTTAAGTAAATAGGCGGCGCTGCGCGCGCAGCGCTGCCCTCCACGCTAAGCCGCCCGCTGATACGCCCGGAACGCACGCGTCGCGACCGTGAAGCAGGCGACCAGCAGCAGTGCGAGCAGGCCGAGCCGCGAGAAAACGACGCCCCAGTCGGGATCGGCGGAAGTCAGCGCCTCGCGCCCGGCGACGACCGCCCACTGCAGCGGGTTGAACTTCGCCACGTCGGCGATCCACGCCGGTGCGAGGTTGAGGTCCATGAACGTGCCGGACAGGAAGGACAGCGGCAGCGACAGCGAGGTGACGGTCGCGATCACCGTCTCCTCCTTGCGCACCACCAGCGCGAGCGCGTTCGAGAGCGCGCCGATCGCCATCCCCAGCAGGATCGCCGCGACGATCGTGACCACCGCGCCCGGCACGCCGCCCGGGAACGACGCGCCCGCGACCGCCAGTCCCAGCCCGATGATGATCAGCGACTGCACGATCGTCACGAGCGACTGCTGCACGAGCGGCCCGGCCAGCAGCGCGATCCGCGTCGACGGCGTCACGAGGAAGCGGTCGAGGATCCCGCGCTCGTAGTCCTGCAGCATGCCCATCCCCGCCCAGCCGGCTGAGAACAGCGCCGTCATCGCGACGATGCCGGGGGTGAGGAAGTCGGCGTAGTTGTCGGCGCCGAAGCCCGGCAGCTGAACGATCGACTTGAACAGCGCGCCGAACAGCAGCAGCCACATGACCGGCTGCACGAGCGTCACGACGATCCACGCCGGCTGGCGCAGCAGTGCGCGCATCCAGCGCTGCGCCATGAAGAACGAGTGTTGGAGCACCATCGGCATCGCTCAGCGGCTCCCTGCGGTCGCGGCCTCAGCCTCCGACGAGGGGCCGGAGCCCTCGTCAGCCGACTCGAACGTGCGCCCGGTGTGGCGCAGGTAGACGTCGTCGAGCGACGCGCGCGCGACCGACACGGCCGCCACCGGCACGCCCTCGCTCTCCAGCGCCGCCAGCACGGCGGGCACGGCGCGCGCGCCCTGGTCGGCGCGGGCGCGCAGCAGCCGGCCTTCGAGCGCGACCTCGCGCACGCCGTCCACGCGCGCGAGCGCGTCGTGCACGGCGCCGTGGCCGTCGCCGTCGAGCTCGATCGAGATGCGGTCCCCTTGCAGCTCGGCCTTCAGCTGCTCCGGCGAGCCCTCCGCGACGATCTTGCCGCGGTCGACGATCGCCAACTGCGAGGCGAGCTGGTCGGCCTCCTCCAGGTAATGCGTGGTCAGCAGGATCGTCAGGCCCTCCTCGCGCGCGAGCGTGGAGATCTCCTCCCACATCGCCACGCGCACCTCCGGGTCGAGCCCCGTCGTCGGCTCGTCGAGGAACAGCACCTGCGGTCTCGCGACCAAGCCGAGCGCGACGTCCAGGCGCCGCTGCATCCCGCCCGACCAGCCCTTCACGAAGCGGTCGGCCGCGTCGGCGAGCGAGAAGCGCGCGAGCAGGTCGTCCACGCGCGTGCGCAGCGCGGCGCCGGTCAACCCGTACAGGCGGCCCTGCAGCACCAGGTTCTCGCGCCCGGTCGCCTCGCCGTCGACGGCGTTCTTCTGTCCCACGACGCCGATCGCACGCCGTACCGCGACCGGGTCGCGCGCGACGTCGATGCCGGCCACGCGGGCGGTCCCCGCGTCGGCGCGCGCGAGCGTCGTGAGGATCTTCACGGTCGTCGACTTGCCGGCGCCGTTGGGGCCGAGCAGGCCGAAGATCCCGCCGGCGGGCACGCGGAAGCTGACGCCGTCGAGCGCGCGCACGTCGCCCGGGTACGTCTTGATGAGGCCCTCGGCCTCGATGGCTGCGTTCATGCCTCGGAGCGTGCCACAGCCGCGAGCGCGGCGCCGTCCAGCCGGTGCAGGTGCCACTCCGGCAGCACACGCGCGCCGAGCCCGCGGTAGAAGCCGAGCGCCGGCTCGTTCCAGTCGAGCGCGGACCACTCGAGGCGCCCCCAGCCGCGTGCGACCACGAGCTCCGCGAGATGCGCCAGCAGCGCGCGACCGATCCCGCCGCCGCGCCGCTCCGGCAGCACGAACAGGTCCTCGAGCCAGATCCCGGGGCGCCCGAGGAACGTCGAGAAGTTGGTGAAGAAGAGCGCGAAGCCGGCCGGCTCGCCGTCGACCTCGGCGATCACCGCCTCCGCAGCCGGCCGCTCGCCGAACAGGTGCTGCTCCAACAGCGCCGCGTCGAGCACGACCTGATCGCGCAGTCGCTCGTAGTCGGCGAGCGCGCCGATCAGCTCGATCAGCAGCGGCACGTCCTCGCGCGATGCGGGGCGGATGTCGCAGGCGGCGGGCATGCGCCCGAGCCTAGCGACGCGTGTCAGAGCACCGCGCACGTTCCGCAACTCGCCTGCGGCGGCCCGGTTGGGGACTCGGTACGCGACGAACGACTCTGGAGGTTCCCCCAATGCGGCGCTACACCGCACTCGGCCTCGCGACGCTCGCGCTGATTGCCCTCGCCGTGGTGCCGGCGCTCGCCGCAGCGCCCAGCACGACGACGGGCGACGCGACGGCCGTCACCGATACGCAGGCGACGGTCGCGGGCACGGTCAACCCGCAGGGCCAGCTGACGAGCTACGCGTTCCAGTACGGCACGACGACGGCCTACGGACAGCAGACGGCACTCACGTCGGCCGGCTCCGGCACGGCCGACACGCCCGTCAGAGCGGACCTGGCCGGCCTGACCGCCGGCACGACCTACCACTACCGCGCGATCGCGACAAACGCGGACGGCACGACCGTCGGCGCCGACAGAACGTTCAGAACCACCGGCACCGCACCACCGCCGCCCGCGGCCCCGAGCGCGACGACCGGCGACGCCGCGGTGAACGGGGCAAGCGCCACGCTCAGCGGGTCCGTCAATCCCAACGGCGTCGCGACCTCGTACTACTTCGAGTTCGGCACGACCACCGCCTACGGCCAGCAGACGCCGCCGCGCAGCGCCGGCTCGGGCTCCTCGGCGGTCTCCGTGACAGGGGCGCTGTCCGGGCTCTCGGAGAACGCGACCTATCACTACCGGCTCGTCGCGGCCGGTCCGAACGGCGCAATCTCGATCGGTGCGGACAGAACGTTCACGACCGCGGGCGCGGCGACCACGAGACTCGGCCTCTACGGCCACACGGCGTTCGCCGACCAGCACGGCGTCGGCGGCGTGTTCGTCGCCTGCATCGGCAGCGCGTCCTGCAGAGGCGGCCTCACGCTCGCACGCAGCGGCAAGGAGCTGGGTGTGCGCAGCGCGTACTCGCTGCGGCAGAACGACGGCGGCTTCGTGCACGTCACGCTCAACGACCTCGGCAAGCGCCTGCTGCGCGAGCGCGGCACGATGCGCGTGAAGGCGACCGTCGTCAACGCGCTCGTGAGAGGGCAGACGGTCACGAAGACGATGACGCTGATCCGCTACTCGACGCACGGATTGAAGGGCTGACACGCGGGTGATCGACGCAGGGGACGGTCGCGTAGCAGCGAATGGTCCCCATCAAGCGCTCCGCTCTGGTGCCGGCGAATCGCCGGAGCGGGGCGCGCCCGCTCTTGACAGGGGCCAGTGAGTGAGTGCATACTCACTCCTGATGATGCCTCCCACCGCCACCCGTCAGCTGTCGACCGCCGCCGAGCGGCGCGAGGCGCTCGTCGAGGCCGCCGTCGCCGCGTTCGCCGAGCACGGCTTCCACGGCACGCCGACGACGGAGATCGCGAAGGCGGCCGGCATCTCCCAGGCGTACCTGTTCCGCCTGTTCCCCACCAAGTCGGAGCTCTACGTCGCGGCTGTCGACCGCTGCTATCGGCGCCTCGGCGACGCGATGCGCGCTGCTGCAGAAGACGAGAGCGCGGAAGGGGACACCCCGCTTGAGCGGATGGGGCATGCGTACGCTGCGCTGCTGCAGGACCGGACGACGCTGCGCGCCACGTTGCAGGCGTTCGCCGCCGCCTCCGGTGAGGACGTCGCGATCCGCGACGCGGTGCGTCGCGGCTACGGCGACCTCGTCGAGCTGATCCAGCGGCTCGGCGGCGCGGGGGGCGAGGAGCTGAGCGCGTTCGTCGGCAAGGGCATGTTGATGACCGTGCTCGCCGGAATGGACGCGCCGGCGATCGATGCGCCGTGGGCGCGCGAGCTGTGCGGGGGCGGACCCGCCGCCTGATTCTCTTTTTTTTTGCCTTCCAAATGAGTGACCGATCACACACAAAGGAGCGCGCGATGACCACCGGCGACCTCGCGGCGAGCACCCGCTCACGACGGATCTGGACCTCGATCGTGACGAGCATCGCGCTCTTCATGGTCACGCTCGACAACCTCGTCGTGACGACGGCGCTGCCCTCGATTCGCGTCGATCTGCACGCCGATCTCGCCGCCCTCGGCTGGACCGTCAACGCCTACACGCTCGCCTTCGCTGTGCTGCTGTTGCCGGCCGCCGCGCTCGGCGATCGGATCGGGCGCCGGCGCGTGTTCGCGGGCGGGCTGATCGCGTTCACGCTCGCGTCCGCGGCCGCCGCGCTCGCGCCGAGCATCGACGCGCTGATCGCGGCGCGAGCGTTCCAGGGCGCGAGCGCCGCGTTCGTGATGCCGCTGTCGCTGACGTTGCTGAGCGAGGCATTCCCCGCCGGCAGCCGCGGCCTCGCGCTCGGCATCTGGTCTGGAGTCAGCGGACTCGGCGTCGCGCTCGGTCCGCTCGCCGGCGGTGCGGTCGTCGAGGGCATCTCGTGGCACTGGATCTTCTGGCTCAACGTGCCGATCGGACTCGTGCTCGTGCCGCTCGCGTACGCGCGGCTGACCGAGTCGCACGGACCCGGCCGCACGCTTGACGTGCGTGGCCTGCTGCTCGCTGGCGCCGGCCTGTTCGGCGTCGTGTTCGCGATCGTGAAGGCAGCCGACTACGGCTGGACAAGCACGACGACGCTTGCGAGCGGCATCGCCGGCCTGCTGCTGCTGAGCGCGTTCGTCGCATGGGAGCTGCGCGCGCCGGAGCCGATGCTGCCGATGCGCTTCTTCCGCTCACGCGGCTTCACCGCTACGAGCGGCGTGACGGTGACGATGTTCTTCGGCACCTTCGGCTCGATCTTCCTGCTGGCGCAGTTCTTCCAGACGGTGCAGGGGTACTCGCCGCTGGAGGCGGGCCTGCGCACGCTGCCGTGGACGGGCGTGACGATCCTCGTCGCGCCGATCGCGGGGATCCTGTCGGACCGGATCGGCTCGCGCCCGCTGATGACGGCGGGCCTCGCGCTGCAGTCGGGTGCGATGGCGCTGCTGGCGCTCGTCTCCGCGCCGGACGTGCCGTACGCGCAGCTGGTCGGCCCGTTCGCGATGGCCGGCGCGGGGATGGCGCTCGTGTTCGCGCCGGCGGCGAACGCGGTGCTCAGCTCGGTGCGCCCGCAGGAGGCCGGCCAGGCGTCCGGCGCGACGAACACGTTCCGCGAGATCGGCGGCGCACTCGGCGTCTCCGTGCTCTCGACCGTGTTCGCGGGCGCCGGCTCCTACGCCTCGCCGCAGGCGTTCACCGACGGCATGACGCAGGCGGTGTGGGTCGGCGCGGCCGTGCTCGCCGCCGGCGCGGTCATCGCCCTCTTCGTCCCCGGCCGCGCGCGGCAGGCGCAGATGGCCGCGGCGAGCCGTGCGGCGGGGGAGGCCGACGGCGCGAGCGCGCCGATCGTCGAGCCGATCGCGGCGTAGCTCAGCGCATGCGCTGGCCCGTCCCGCCGCGTGGCGTGGGACGGGCCGGCCGCGTTCTTTCGCCGGGTGTCGCGACGTCGCGCTCGTAGGCGTCGAGCAGCTCGAACACCTCGGGCGCCTCCCAGCGGCGGCCCCACTTCTGCTGTGAGGGCCGCGTCAGGATCCCGGCGCGCTCGAGCGCGGCGATCGCTCTCGCCGCGGCCGTCTCGCTGACGCCCGCCAGCTCGGCGGCACGCGCTACGGTCAGGACCGGCTCGGCCGCGAGCTGATCGAGCAGCGCGCGCGAGCTGGCGTGGCTGCGCGGACGTCCAAGACGACCGAGCCACTCTTCGCGCAGCGCCTCGACGCGAAACGCCAGGTCGTGCGCGCGGTCGACCGCCTTCACGGTGCAGGCGGCGAAGAACAGCAGCCAGTCCTTGAGGTCGCCGAAGCGGTACGCCTCCAGTCCGCCGATGTACAGGCGGTTGTGGGTCGCGAGCACGAGGCTGATTGGCGGCACGACGCTCGTCGCGAGTCCTCGACGGCGGTAGACGACGTGGATCAGGCAGCGGCCGACGCGGCCGTTGCCGTCGAGGAACGGGTGGATCGTCTCGAACTGCGCGTGCGCGACCGCCGCCTGCAACGTCACCGGCAAGTCGTCGAGGTTGAGGAACGCGGCGAGGTCGTCGAGCAACTGCTCGACGTACTCGTGCGGAGGCGGGACGAAGTCGGCGCCGGCGGGGCTGAAGGAGGAGCGTCCGATCCAGTTCTGCTCTTCCCGCACGATCCCGCCGATCGACTCGTCGATGGTGCCTTCGAACAGCGTGTGGTGAATCGCCACGATGTCGTCGCGCGTCAGGGAACGCGGCTCGACCGCGAGGGCGATCGCTCGCTCCATCGCCCGCACGTTGCCGATCACGAGATCGGCGGTCGCATCGTGCTTGGCGCCGCCGCCCGCCGCCGCACGCGCCAGTCGCTTCTGTCCGACGATCAGGTTCTCGATCCGCGACGAGCCGACCGACTCCTGGCGCAGCAGCTGGCGCGCGAGCGCGTCAAGCCCCTGGACGTCGGGCGCCTGCCGGTCGAATTCGCGCACCTCCGCGTCCGCCTCGGCGATCAGGGCAGCGGTCGAGGCGGTCAGCGTCGGGTCCCACTCGACGATCGGCTCGGGGACGAAGCATTCGATCGTCTGCGCGACGCGGTGGCGCCGCGGCACGCCGCTGCCGTCGACCGTCGGTCTCCAGACGCGCTGCTCGATCCGGCCGTGAACGGGAGAAAGTTGGGAAGCGGTGACCACTCCCCAATCTTAGCGGCTAAAACTTGGAAAGCTCAGTACCCAGGCGACGGCGCGGGTGGCGGCGGCGTTCTGTGCGACGAACCGCTCTTCGGCGCCGGCGCGGCGTGCCACGTGCCGACGTCCTTGAAGCCCTCGCCGCCGACGTCGCCCTTCTTCGTGTCGCCGGAGAAGCGATAGAGCGGCTTGCCCTTGTACGTGGCCTGACGGCGGCCGTCCGGGCGCTTGATCGAGCCGAGCCCGCTCACGCCGACCGGCTTCGCGCCGTGCTTGAGGATCAGCGGCGGCCACGTCGCGAGGCAGGAGCCGGTGCAGATGAAGCGCCCGTGCGTCTCCGCGCTCAACGAGTAGAGCGTGCGACCGCCGCCGCTCGTCACGAGGATGCGCTTGTGCAGCGTCGCGTTCTGGGCGGTCGAGATCTTCAGCGTCCCGGCCGCCGATGCGACCACGGCGAGCAGCGCGACGGCGGTCGCGGCGAGTGGGAGCAGGCGGCGGAGCTGGATCGGCATGCGAGTTCCTCCGGTGGGCGAGGGCGAGCGTCATCGATCCAGATGCCGCTGCGCCGGAAGTCCTTCCCGCGAACGCTCAGCTGCGGCCGACGACGCGCAGCGGCGCGCCGAACGCGCGCTCGAACAGCTCGCCCTGGCGCTCGGCGCCCCAGCGCGCGACGGTGTCGTCGCCGACCGCGTCGAGCTCCAGCTCGACGGCGCCGTCCGAGCCGTCGTGCGGGCGCCGCAAGCGCGCCGCCCGCACGACCTGGTCGCGGTTGCGCTCGAGCTGCTCCGCGATCCGCAGCAGCGCGGCGCCGCGCAGCACGAGCTGCTCGTCGCCCTCGCGGCACAGCGGCGCGAGCGCGCCGAGCGACGGCGTGCCCTTGCGGTGGTAGCGCGCCATCAGCGCGATCAGCGCCACCTCGCGCGGCGTAAAGCCGGGCAGGCCGGACCCGAGGATCAGGTACGACGAGTGCTTGTGGTGGTCGTCGTAGTCGACCGCCATCCCGACGTCGTGCAGAAGCGCCGCCGCCTCCACCAGCTCCGGCTCGTCAGGCCCCGGCAGGCCGGCGCCGGGCAGCGCCTCCAGCAGCTGGTGGGCGAGGCCGGCGATGTGCTCGGCATGGACCAGATCGACGCCGTGCTGGCGCGCAAGGTTGTGCACGCTCGCGGTCCGCACGTCCTCGACCAGCGGCGGATCCGCCGGCGCCAGCAGCCCGCTCAGGAAGATCCCCTCGCGCAGGCCGGCCTCAGTCACCTCGATCCCCTCGGCTCCGCTCGCCTCGAGCACCGCGCGCAGGACCACCGCGGCGGCGAGGATCACCTCGCCGCGACCGCGCTTGATGCCGGGCACGCGCTCTCGCTCCTCAGGCGCACGCCCTGCGAGCTCCTCGACCAGGTCGTCGAGCGCGGTGCGCGTCAGCAGGAATCCCTGCACGCTGTCGAGCAGCAGCTCGGCCTGTCGCGCGGCCGCGCGCGCAAGGCTGCGCACGCTGCCGCCGAGGCCGATCAGACGCGCGCGGTCCTCGCCGGCTGAGGCGACCCACGGCGCGTCGGCCTCAAGCGCTCTCAGCGTGCGCGCGTGCAGCTTCGCGATCGGCTTTGCCTCCACCGGTCCGTCGCTCGGCAGCCACCGCTCGGTCGCGCGCACCGCGCCGAGCGGCCACGACGCGATCGCGCCCGCATGCCGCTCACGCACCTGCACGAGCTCCAGCGAGCCGCCGCCGAGGTCGAGCACGACGCCGTCCTCCAGCGCGGTCGAGTTGGCGGCGGCGACGTACGAGTACAGCGCCTCCGCCTCGCCGGACAGGACGCGGATCGGCAGCCCGGTCTCGCGCTGTGCCTGCTCGACGAAGGCGCCCCCGTTCGGCGCGTCGCGGATCGCGCTCGTGGCGACGGCATCGACATCCTCCATCGCGATGCCGCTCGTGGAGCAGAAGGCGGCGAACACGCGCAGGGTCTCCAGCGCGTGCGCCATGCGCGCCTCCGAGAGGCAGCCAGCGTCGGTCAGGTCGCCGCCGATCCGCACCATGTCGCTCAGCTCGTCGGTGCGCTTCCACCAGCCGCCTTCGCCGGTCGTGAAGACGACGAGCCGGAAGCTGTTGGAGCCGAGGTCGATGACGGCGCGCGAGGAGCTCACGCGTCGGCGAGCTGCGCTCGCGCGAGGTGCGCGCGCATCAGCTCGGCGTGCACGTCGCGCGGCTGCCCGTCCGACGGCACGCGCCGGTGGGTCCACGAGCCGTCGGCGGCCAGGTCCCACGCGTTCTCCGTGTCGTCGAGGCAGCGCTCGAGCGTGTCGAGCAGCTGTGCGCGCGCATCGGGGTCGTCCACCGGCACGACGAGCTCCACGCGCGAATCGAGGTTGCGCGGCATCAGGTCCGCGGAGCCGACGAAGACGGCCGTCTGCTCGCCGCGCTGGAAGGCGTAGATGCGCGAGTGCTCGAGGAAGCGGCCGACGATCGACACGACGCGGATGTTCTCGGAGACGCCGGACACCCCGGGGCGCAGGCAGCAGGCTCCGCGCACGTTGAGCTCGATCGGCACGCCCGCCTGCGAGGCGCGGTAGAGCGCGCGGATGCAGGCGGCGTCGACGAGCGAGTTCATCTTCATGCGGATGCGCGCGTCCTTGCCGGCCTCGTGCGCGTCGACCGTCGCGTCGATCTCGCCGATGATCCGCTCGCGCAGGTTCAGCGGGGCGACCAGCACGCGGCGGTAGTGCTCGGGCCGCGAGTACCCGGTGAGCTGGTTGAACAGCTCGGCGATCTCGCCGGTCAGCTCCTCGCGCGCGGTGAAGAGCCCGAAGTCGGTGTAGAGGTCGGCGGTGCCGCGGTGGTAGTTGCCCGTGCCGACGTGCGCGTAATGGCGCACGCCGTCGCCCTCGCGCCGCACCACCAGCACCGCCTTCGCGTGCGTCTTCAGCCCCGGCATGCCGTACGTCACGTGCACGCCCGACTGCTCCAGCGCGCGCGCCCAGGTGATGTTGGCGCGCTCGTCGAAGCGCGCCGTCAGCTCCACGAGGCAGACCGCCTGCTTGCCGCGCTCGGCGGCGCGGATCAGCGCCGGCACGAGCGGCGAGTCGTCGCTCGTGCGGTACACGGTCTGCTTGATCGCGAGCACGTTCGGGTCGTTCACGGCCTGGTTGACGAACTGCTCGACGGTGGCGAACGCGTCGTAGGGGTGATGGACGAGCAGGTCGCGTCTGCTCAGCAGCGCGAACAGGTCGGTCTTCTTGCCGTCCTGCTCGAACGCCGGCGGCATCAGCGGCGTCCATGGCTGCTCGCGCAGGTCGCGGAAGCCGGGCAGCTTCACGATCTGCCACAGGTCGTTCGGGTCGAGCAGCCCGTCGACCTCGTAGACGTCGCGCGCCTCGACCTCCAGGTCGTCCATCAGGCGTGCTCTCAGCGCGGGGTCGGTGCCGGCGCTGAGCTCGAGCCGCACGACCTCGCCGAAGCGCCGCCGGCGCAGCTGCGCCTCGACCGCCTCCAGCAGGTCGTCGGCCTCGTCGGAGACGGTGAAGTCGGCGTCGCGGGTGACGCGGAACGTCGTGTGCGCGACGATCTCCATCCCGCGGAAGAGGCGGTCGAGATGGTCGGCGATCACCGCCTCCATCGGCACGAGCGTGCGTCCGTCGGCGACGGGGATGAAGCGCGGAAGTCCCTCCTTCGGCACCTTCACGCGCGCGAAGCGCGTCTGGTCGGTGGCCGGATCGCGCACGAGCACGCCGAGGCTCAGCGACAGGTTGGAGATGTAGGGGAAGGGCTGCGCGGGCCCGACCGCGAGCGGCGTGAGCGCGGGGAAGACCTCGCGGCGGAAGCGGTCGTCGACCGCGGCGCGCTCCTCCTCGCCGAGCGCGTCGGGCGCGGCGACGCGGATGCCGTGCTCCTCGAGCGCCGGCCGCAGCGCCCGCTCCCAGCAGCCCTCCAGCCGCGTGCCCAGCTCGCGCACGCGGTCGCCGATGCGGTCGAGCAGCTCGGACGGCGGCAGCCCGTCGGCGCTCGTCGCCTCGATCCCGGCGTCGACCTGGTCGTGCACGCCGGCCACGCGCACCATGAAGAACTCGTCGAGGTTCGAGCTGTAGATCGCGCAGAACTTCACGCGCTCGAGCAGCGGCCGCTCCGGGTCCTCGGCGAGCTGCAGGACGCGTTCGTTGAAGTCGAGCCATGACAGCTCGCGGTTGACGTAGAGGGAGGGGTCGCCGACGGCGGCGGCCGCCTCGCTCGTGGTGGGGCGCAGCCGTTCGATCGCATTCGCGAGCGGCTCCAGCAGCGGCAGGTCGGGATACGCCTCGCGCAACTCCGCCAGCGTCGCCTGGAAGTGGCGCAGCTTCTCCGGGCGCAGGCGCCCGCCGGCTGCGCGTGTGGCGCGCGCAAGCTTGTCGGCCGCCATCACGGCGGCGACCTCGCGGCCGGCCGCGATCCCGCGGGCGCGCAGCTCACGCTTGCGGTCGGCGTAGGCGGCGAGGTCCGGGCGCTCGGTGAGTGCCTCCACGCGCCGGGCGATCGTCGGGCCGCAGCGCTCGGCGATCGCGGCGGGGTCGAGGCCGGTGTCCTCGATCACGTCGTGCAGCACGGCCGTCGCGACGATCGTCTCGTCGCAGCCGGCGTCGTGCAGCAGCCGGGCGGTGATGGCGGGATGCTCGACGTCGGCGGCGGCGTTCCCAGCGCCGTCCGCGGCATGTCCGCGGTAGGCCTCCAGCGCCAGGCGCCACGCCTCGGCCACCAACTCGGAGGCGCGGGCGAACGACGGCAGGTCGGGTTGGGCGACCGATGTCATCAGAGGAGATTGTGGGATCTCGCGGCGGGCACGCTGGTTACCGAGAGGTTTCCCGGTGAAGATACGGGTAAAGGTTGTTGACGAAGCAACGATCTGGGCGTACAATACCTAGCGTGCAAGTAGGTATTGATGCGAAAGGAACCACCACGAAGACCATAGACACCCAGGCCATCGCCCCTGAAGAGACCACCTTCGACGCCCTCCAGCTGCTGATGCGGGAGGCGCGCCACTGGCCCCTGCTCACGCCGGATGAGGAGATCGAGCTCGCGAAGCAGATCGAGCGCGGCGACCTCGTGGCGAAGGAGCGCATGGTCAACTCCAACCTGCGGCTCGTGATGTCGATCGCGCGCCGCTACCAGGGGCAGGGCCTCTCGATGGGCGATCTCGTCCAGGAGGGCACGCTCGGCCTGATCCGCGCCGTCGAGAAGTTCGACTGGCGCAAGGGCTTCCGCTTCTCGACGTACGCGACGCTGTGGATCCGCCAGTCGATCCAGCGCGGGCTCGAGAACAGCGGCCGGACGATCCGCCTGCCGGTTCACGTCGGGCAGCGCGCCCGCAAGGTCGCGCGTGCGCGCCGGGAGCTGACGGCGAAGCTGGGCCGCGAGCCCTCCGATGAGGAGATCGCCGAGGAGACCGGGCTCGAGCTCGAGCTGGTGCTCGAGGCGGCGAAGGCCGATCGCGAGCCGACCAGCCTCGACCTGCCCGTCGGCGACGACGGCGAGACGTCGCTCGGCGCGCTGATCGCGACCGACGAGGCGAGCCCGCACGAGGAGGTCGCCGACACGCTGCGTCACGAGGCCGTGCAGAAGGCGATCGACACGCTCCCCGACAAGGAGCGGACGGTCATCCACCTGCGCTTCGGCACCGGCGGCGAGCCGCCCCAGACGCTCAGCGAGGTGGGCCGGCGCCTCGGTCTCAGCTCCACGCGCGCGCGCGAGTTGGAGGAGCAGGCGCTCAGACGCCTCTCGCGCGAGAGCTCGCTCGCGGCGCTGCGCGAGGCGGCGTAACCAGACCCCCACGGTTCCCTCCCGCGGCCGCGCCTTCCTTCCGGGCGCGGTCGCGGCCGTTCGTGCCGCTCAGTCCTCGACGACCCGCCGCCCGAGCGCGTCGAGCAGCACGTTCACGATCCACACGATGATCGCGGCGCCGACGCCGGCCCAGAATCCGTCGACATCGAAGTCGTCGACGATCCAGCTGGTCAGGAAGATCATCAGCACGTTCACGAGGAAGTAAGCGAGCCCCAGCGTGAGGATGATCAGCGGGATCGCGAGGATCGCGACGATCGGCTTGACGACCATGTTGGCGAGGCTGAAGACGAGCCCGGCGAGCACGAACGTGATCCACGTGCGGTCGCCGGTGACGGTGACGCCGTCAAGCAGCTTCGTCGCGACCCACAGGGCCGCGACGTTGAACGCCCAGGTGATGAGGAAGCGCGGCAGCATCGGCGCCGCCATTCTCCCCGATCTGCGCTCCTCGCGGCAAGTAAGCCCGTACATGTAAACGCGTGTGGCTCTTAGTGCCTCGCCTTTCCGCTCTGAAAGTACGCGCGTTAATGCGCTTGACAACGGTCGCTCGGAGCGCCTAAGGTGTCAGCGCAGGTGTCGGGGGTCGCAGTCCTGCCAGGGCTGCGAGCGCTTGCTCTCGCGAAAGGGGCTCTCATGGAGCTGAGGCCATTGCTCGCCGTTGTCGCCTGCTGCTTGCTGATCGGTGCGCTGACGTCCATTGCATCCGCCGGCAGCATCAGATACTCCGACAAGAACGGATCCGACAACTTCACCAGGTTGGATTTCAGTGGTGGGTTCGGCACGGTTGAATGCGAAGTCAGGCTTGAAGGCTCGCTTCATACGAGCACGATGACGAAGACGGTCAACTCGCTAATCGGCTATGTCACGGCTGGCAGCGTGACGAGGTGCGCCAGGGGGAGCGCGACGATCAACAGGGAAAGCCTTCCGTGGCATCGGAGATACCGCGGCTTTACCGGCACGCTACCGAACATAACAAGCCTTTCCGAGACGGTAGTCGGTGGTGAATGGACGGTTAGGGAACCGACGTTTGGCGTTACTTGCACTGTCAGGGCCGCGGAATCCTCGCTGATAGGCACCTACACCGTGAGCGGCGGGACCATCACGCAGGCCTCTGTCAGCGGCAGAAGTAGGTGCGGCAGCTTCGAAAGCGAAGTGAGAGGCAGCACCACCAACGTCGGCACCCCGACGGGCGCCAGGATAACCGTCACCCTAATATAGCCATTCTCAGCGTCATTGGGGAGATGCGAATGAAGGCTTTCAAGTCACTTCTTGTCATGGCGTCGGCCGTGGTGCTTCTCGGTGTCGGAGGCGCTTGTGCCTCGGCCGGGGTGATCAGGTACAGCGAGAAGCAGGGCGGAAATGGCTTCACCAGGCTCGATTTCAGAGGTGGGTTCGGCACGGTTGAATGCGAAGTCAGGCTTGAAGGATCGCTTCACTCGAGCACGATGACGAAGACGGTCAACTCGCTAATCGGCTATGTCACGGCTGGTAGCGTGACGAGGTGCGCCAGGGGGAGCGCGACGGTCAACAGGGAAAGCCTTCCGTGGCACCGCAGGTACCGCGGCTTCACCGGCGCGCTACCGAACATAACGGGTGTTTCGGAGACGATCGTTGGTGCTGAATGGACGATCAGGGAACCGACGTTTGGCATCACGTGCACGATCAGGGCTGCGGAATCCTCGACGATAGGCACGTACACGGTCAGCGGCGGGACGATCACCCAGGCCGCTATGAGCGGCAGAAGCAGATGCGGCAGCTTCGAAGGCGAAGTCAGCGGCAGCACCACGAACGTCGGCACCCCGGCGGGCGCCAGGATAACCGTCACCCTAATATAGATCTTGGTTCATCGACCTCTCAGCGTCCGCGGCGGCGTGGCGACAAGCTCGCGGACCGCCGCCGCAACGACGGCCGGGTGCACATACGGGGCCATGTGCCCGCCACTCACGATCTCCAGCCGCGCGTGAGGGAGGAGCGCGGCGAGTCTGCGGCCGCGCTCGACCTTCACGAAGCGATCGTCCTCGCCGTGGATCACGACCGCCGGCGTGTTGAGCGACGCCAGGCCCTTGTCGACGCCGTCGATCACGCCGTCGGCGTGCAGCTGCTCGCCTGCGAAGGCGTCGAGATCGTCGTGCTTCATGTTGAGCGCCAGGATTCGGTTGCGGTGAGCGGCGTCGACCGCATCCGGGTCGAAGGCGGCGCCCTCCGCCTGCCGCGCGGAGGCCGTGCGCAGCAGCTGCGAGAAGGTCGCGTCGGCGATCGGCTGCACGACCGGCCACGACAGCACCTGCACGAGGTGCGACTGCGCGCGGTCGAACGCGTTCGAGCCCTCGCCGGCGGCCGCCGCATCGACGAGCACGAGCCCGCGTACGTCCTGCGGGCGCCGCTCGGCGTAGGCGAGCGCGAGCGTCCCGCCGTAGGAGTGGCCGACCAGCACCACGCGTCTTGAGCCGAGCGACTCGATCAGCTGCCGGAGCGCCGTCAGCTGCTCGTCGAGCGGGTGATAGCCGCCGCTCGAGAAGCCGAAGCCCGGCCGGTCGAACGCGATCGTGTGCCGACCTGCCAGCTGCGCTGCGACCGCGTCGAAGTCCTGCGCCGTGCCGGGCAGGCCGTGGAGGAACACGACCGCCGGATCGGCGCCGCGGTGCTCGATCACGCGCACGCTCGCGTCGCCCAGCTGCATCATCCGCCCGGTGCGCTGCGGCTCGCCCGGCAGCCGGCCCCACGTCCAGTTGAGGATCACGACGAGCGCCGCAAGCGCCAGCACGATCCCGAGCACGATTCGCCTCACGATGAACCGGACGCTAGGGGAACGCGAGAGCGGACACGCCGGTCGCTGCTACGCCCTGCCGCGACTCAGCGACACCCGTTGTCCGCTCGAGCCTTCGTGAGACCCGCGGCTGTCGTGTCGAAGCCGGCGGGCCATCGCGTGTGGCAGTCGAAGATGGCGCCGGCCAGACGCGTCCCCGCCAGGGAGGCGCCTCGGAGATTGGCTGCGACCAACACGGCTCCGCTCAAGTCGGCGTCGCGCATGTCGGTCGACCGCAGATCAGTCCCGATCAGCAGGGCGCCGTGTAGGTCCGCCCTGCGGAAGCTCGCGCCTGCCAACTGCGAGCTGGTGAGCGTCGCCCAGGGCAGAGAGGCGCCTTGGAAGTCGGCGCCCTCGCCGACGGCGCTGCCGAGCTTCACCCCTGCACTGCGCAGGACCTGCGCCTCCCGGGCCGCCGAGTCGCCACCGATGGCGGCGAAGGTCGCCGAGACTCGCTCGAGGCCGTCGGTGAAGAACTCCGCTCTCCGGAAGTCCGCGCGGTCGAACGTGCTCCTCCGCATGTCCGCCTGGTCGAACGAGGCACGACGAAACTGCCCGTCGCGGAGGTCGGCGTCGCGGAGGTCGGCGGAGGTGAAGTTGGCGTCGTTCGCACGCGCTCCGATCAGCTGCGCATCGCGCAGGACCTTGCCGCGGAAGTAGAAGCGGTGAATGTCGCGGTGGCTCAGATCGATTCCGGTCAGGTCGCGCTGGAGCCCGACCGTCAGCTGCAAGCTCTGACGCTCTGCGCTGCGTGCGGCGGCGACGTCGCGCTCGTGGTCAGTGCGCCGCTGATACTCGCTCACGTCGAACTGGATCCAGGCGAAGGCGACGCCGATGATGCCGCTGATGAGCAGCCCGCGACCGATCTCTCCCTTCGACTTCGCTCGATCGGCTGCGCTGAACCAGAGGTAGAAGCCGGCCGCGATCAGCGCCGTGAGAAATCCCACGGCTCCTGACGCCGCAGCGTTGCCGCCCAGGCGCCATGTCACCAGCGCCGCTGCGGCCACGGCGCCCACGAGACCCGCCACGACGAGTGACGACGTGCTGCCCGAACGCTGCGCCCGGCGCGCGGAACGTCTCGACATCGTCGGGAACCTACGGTCGCCGGCAGACAGTCCGCCGCTCGCAGACCGCCGTCCGCGCTACGCGGTGCCCAGTCCCGCCCGCCGCGCGGCCGAGCGCTCGGCGGCGGTCGGCTCGCGCGCCGGAGCGCCGGCGGCGGCCGGTACGGACCGCGGCGCGGCGGCGACCGCCAGCGCGGTGCCGACCCCGAGCAGCGCCCACGTCATCGGATCCTCGAGGAACGCCGCATACACGAGCGTGTGGAAGAGCAGCGCGAGAAATGCAGCCGCGATCGCCGAGCGAGCGGGCGAGCGCGCGGCGCCGCGCAGCAGCCGCATGAGCGCCGCCGCAAGCAATCCCAGGTACGCGATCAGCCCGATCACGCCCTGCTCGGCGGCGACGGTCACCGGGATCGTGTGCGAGGCGGTCGAGGCATCGCTCGAGAGGCGCCGGCCCTCGTGGCGGCGGTACTCGCGCACGAACGATCCGCTGCCGTAGCCCTGAACCGGTCGCGCTGCGAACAGGTCACCGCCGCCGCTCACCAACTGCGTGCGACCGCTCGAGGAGCTGTCGAGGTTGTGGAGGTCGACGCCGAACGTGCTCGGCGTGATCAGCACCGCTGCGATCGCGAGCGCCAGCACGCCGGCGGCCGGCAGCAGCACGCGCCGCGTGCCCCAGCGCAGCACCGCAAGCGTCGCGAGCCCCACGAGCAGCGCCCCCAGCGACGACTGCGACAGCGTCAGCACGAGTCCCGCCCACAGCGCCGCCAGCACGGCCGCCCCGATCCACAGGGTCCGCGACTTCGCGGCCGACAGCATCGTGGCCGCCACCGCCAGCATCGCGACGACGAGGAAGCGGCCGTAGATGTTCGGGTCGAAGAACACCGAGTTCGTGCGGAAGTAGGTGTGCAGGTCGTTCGAGGCGATCAGCTTCGGGTTCAGGAAGATGTGCTTCGTCGCGTACTCGACGCAGCCGATCGCGCTGAAGGCGAGCGCGAGGCCGACGAGCAGGCCGAGGCACAGCCGCAACAGGCGCTCCGTCCACTCGATCTGCGCCAGCAGCAGGAACAGCAGCGCGAACGGCACGATGAAGAACGCGACCTGCTGGAGCGCCTTGTCGAAGTCGGCCGAGTAGGTCGCCTGGATCCCGTAGAGCGCGACCGACAGCGCGAGCAGGCGCTCGAGCCAGCCGGGGGCCCAGGAGGTCGCCGGCTGCTCCTCGCGCAGCCCACGCGCGATCGCCGCCAGGGTTCCCGCTGCAATCACCACGTACAAGGGGACGAGCAGGTTCGACGTCGTGCCGCCGACCTCGATCGGGACGCGGAACGGCAGCGCCGCGAGCACGAGCAGCGGCAGCACGAGCACGTTGCGCTCCATCGCCCAGGCGAGCGCGACGACGACCCCGAGCGCCACGACGCCGCCGGCGACCGACGGCAGCGGATGGTCGCGCACGACGGCGAGCTGGGGCGAGTCCCAGATGTCCGCCAGCAACAGCACGGGGGCCAGCAGCAGCGCGCCGAGCATCGCCAGCGCACGCTGCCGCGGCTCGCGCGCGAGCAACGCGCCTGCGGCGAGCAGCACCGCCGCGACCGCGCCCGCCTTCGGCAGCGGGCCCACGAGGGCGAGGGGCAGCGACGGGGGCATCGGCGCGCCGAGTGTAGATGGTCGATCCCACGCCCCCGCGCACGCGCGCCAGCGCAGGCGAGCCCCGCCCCCCGATCCTCTGGTAGGGATTGCGAAACGCCCGCGGCGTCTGGCGGCGGGCGACGCTGCGCGGATACTGCGTCCTCGGTCGGCGCAATAGCGCTGCTATTGCTGCCTCCCTGCGTCCTTGTCCCGCTTGGTCGCCCATCCGCCATCCGCTCACGCGCGTTCCGCCAATCCCTACTAGCCTGTGGCGGGATGCGGTCTCGCCGTTCCCCCCTGGCAGCGCTGACGCTGCTGTGTGCCCTGCTCGCGCTCGCGGCCTCCGGCTGCGGCAGCGGCGGCACCACCGTCGGCGGCGGCAACGAAGCCGCCCCGACGACCTCCACCCCGGCCGGGGTGCAGGCCGCCGCGTTCGACCCGCGCGACGCGCCGCTGGGCTGCCTCGCCTCGAAGGGCATCCAAGCGCAGAAGGACGCGAGACAGACGGACAGACTCGACGTCATGCCGGCGAGCAGCGGCGCCTACGTCGAGTTCGCCGCCACGCCCGCCGAGGCGCAGGGGCGGCAGATCCGCAACGAGGCGCCCGGCGCCGAGGTGATCGGCCCGCACCTGCTGACCGTCGGGAACCTCGGCGACGACGAGCTCAGAGCGATCGAGACCTGCCTGCAGGCGCAGGGCTCGAGATACTGAGCGAGGGCACTCGAATGTCCTCCCGCACCAAGCGCCTGCTGCTGCTCGTCGTCTGGGTGGTCCCGATCGCCGGCGTCGTGTGGTGGGCGACGAAGCAGAGAGCGCCCACGTTCCCCAGCGACGCGAAGGGGATCCTCGCGCTCGTCGGCGCGCTCGCGCTGTACGCGGTCGCGACGCTGATGCGCGGTGAGCGCTGGCTGCACATCCTCCATCGCTCGGACGTCAAGGACGCGACCCGCGCCGACGCGCACGCGCTCGTGCCGGTCGGCTACATGGGCAACAACGTGCTCCCCGCGCGCGGCGGCGAGCTGCTGCGCACGTTCCTGCTCGGGGCGAGAGCCAGCGCGACCAAGCGCACGATCCTCGGCACGATCCTCGCCGAGCGCGTGCTCGACGCGGTCGCGCTCGGCGTGATCCTCGTCGTGCTTGCGGCCGGCCTGTTGGAGAGACTGCCGAAGCCCAACGAGACGCTCGTGCTCGCCGGCGTGGCGCTGCTCGTGCTCGCGCTGGTCGTCGCGGCTGTCGCGTTCCTGCGCTACCGCGAGCGGCTGATCTTCGTGCTGCGCGCGCTCGCGCCGATGGCGGCGCCGAGCAAGCAGCTGCTGAGTCGCTTCGGGCTCGTCCTGCTCGTCGTCTCGCTGCTGATCTGGTGCGTGGAGGCGAGCGTCTACATGGCCGTCGGTCACGCGGTCGACATCACGCTCAGCCTGCGCGACGGGCTCGCCGTCGTCGCCTTCACCAACGCGGCCGCGCTCATCCCGGCGGCACCCGGGTACATCGGCACGTACGATGCCGCCGTCATCTTCGCCGTCGGGGCAGTGAGCGACGCGGCGAAGTCCACGATCCTCTCCTACCTGCTGCTGTTGCGCTTCGTGCTCTTCGTGCCCATCACCATCGTCGGGTTCGGGCTGCTCGTGGTCCGCTACGGCGGGCTGTCGCGCATCCGCGCGGCGCGCGCGGCGGCGAGAACCGAGACCGCGACGGCGACCGTCTGAAGACATGGCGACGTCGACCGCAGAGCTCGGCTCCTCACCGCACTGGCTCGCCACGCTGCGCGAGCGATTGACGCCGGCCGCCGCGCGCGAGGCGGCCACCGACGGCCGCGTCTACGCGCTGCTCGCGGCCGTCGCGCTCGCGCTCGCCGCCTTCACGCTGCTCTACCCGAGCACGCCGACCTACGACCCGTGGGCCTGGATCATCTGGGGGCGCGAGATCGCGCACATCGACCTGCAGACGACCGGCGGCCCGTCGTGGAAGCCGTTCCCGGTGATCTTCACGACCGTCTTCTCGCTGTTCGGCGGTGCCGCGCCCGACCTCTGGCTGGTCGTCGCGCGCGGCGGCGCGATCCTCGCCGTGATGCTCGCGTTCCGGCTCGGCGCGCGGCTGACGAGCCGCGAGTGGAGCGTCGCCTCCGTCACCGCCGGCTTCATCGCGGCGGTCGCGCTGATCATCAGCTCGCAGTTCGTGCGCACGATGTCGCTCGGCAACTCCGAGGGGCTGATGGTCGCGTTCAGCCTGTGGGCGATCGAGCGTCATCTCGACGGCAAGTACCGCCAGGCGTACGTGCTCATCTTCCTCGCCTCGCTGCTGCGCCCGGAGATCTGGCTGTTCCTCGGGCTCTACGGCCTGTGGCTGCTGGTGATCGACCGCAGAGCGCTGTGGCTCGTGCTGTCGCTCGGCGTCGCGACGATCGCGCTGTGGTTCCTGCCGGAGTACTGGGGCTCGGGCAACTTCATGCGCGCCGCCGACCGCGCGCAGCAGCCGAACCCGAACTCGCCCGCGTTCGCGAAGCACCCGTTCGTGAGAGTGATCCAGGACACCTGGCCGCTCGTGATCACGCCGGTGAAGGCGGCGGCCGCGTTCGCGCTCGTGCTGGCTGCCATCGATTGGGTTCGCACCCGGCGGCAGGGAGCAGTGTTGGCGGTCGGCGCGCTGGGCTTCTCGTGGATCGTGTTGATCGCGCTGATGACGCAGGCCGGCTTCTCCGGCAACCCGCGCTACATCATCCTCGGCACCTCGCTGCTGGCGGTGTGCGGCGGCGTCGGCTTCGGGCGCGTGGTGCAGTTCGCGGGCGCGCTCGTGCAGCGCATCTTCGGTCCCTCGCGACAGCGGCTCGCGCTCGCCGCGGGCATCGCGGCCTTCGCCGTGCTGTCGCTCGCGACGGTGCACTGGGCCGCGCCGCGGTTCAAGAACTTCGGCAAGCTCGACAAGGCGCTGCGCTACCAGGCCGAGCTGCGCTTCGACCTGCGCGACGCGCTCGCGAAGGTCGGCGGCGCCGATGCATTCAAGGCCTGCGGCAAGGCGACCGCTGGGAAGTTCAGCGTCCCGCTTGCGGCCTGGTACCTGCATGAGCACACGCTCGACGTCGGGCTCGCGCCGGCACCGCAGGGCGTGATCATCGCCGCGCGCACGACGAACAAGCAGTCGCTGAAGCCACAGCCCGAGCAGCCGTACCCGCCCGGCTACAGAGCCGCGCAGACGGTGCGCACGACGACGCTGTTCTCGACCTGTCCCCGACCCACGCCTGGCGCCTAGCGTCTCGCTAGCCTTGGACCGCGCAATGGCCACGGTTGCCGTCCCCCGTCCCAGGCGCCTCTCGCAGCTGCGTGCCTCCGACGCGCTGCTCGCCGGTGCGACGCTCGTCGTCCTGATCGCACTCAGCGCATACGTCCGCACGCGTGCGATCGGCGGCTCCTTCTGGATGGACGAGGGCCTCTCGGTCGGCATCTCCTCGCACGCCTTCAGCGCGATCCCCGGCGTGCTCAGACAGGACGGCTCGCCGCCGCTCTACTACATGCTGCTGCACGTCTGGATGGACGTCTTCGGGCGCAGCGAGACGGCGGTTCACTGGCTCTCGCTGACGGCAGCGCTCCTGACGATCCCGGCGGCGATGTGGGCGGGCTGGAGCCTGTGGGGCAAGCGCGCCGGCTACACGGGCGCGGTCGTCTGCGCGTTGATCCCCTTCCTCACCGCGTACGGCGAGGAGGCGCGCATGTACGCGCTGATGGCGCTGCTCGCGCTGCTCACGAGCGCGTTCTTCCTGCATGCGTTCGTCTACCGGCGCCGCGGCTACATCGCCGCGTTCGCGGTCGGCCAGGCGCTGATGCTCTACACGCACAGCTGGGGGATCTTCTACGGCGTCAGCGCCTTCCTCGCGCTCGCGTACCTGTGGTGGGCCGCGCCGAAGCCGGAGCGCCGCGGCCTGCTGCGCGACGGCGCGCTCGCGTTCGGCGGCGCCGCGCTGCTGTACCTGCCGTGGGTCCCGACGCTGCTCTACCAGACGGCGCACACCGGAGCCCCGTGGGCGAACAAGCCGCGCTTCGGCGTGCCGATCCAGATCGCCAGAGACGTGCTCGGCGGCTACGGCCCGGCCGTCGCGCTGCTGCTCGTCGGCGGCTTCGGGCTCGCAGTGCTACTCGGCGCCAGACGCGCGCGCGGCGATCGCGAGCGCCAGTCGATCCTCGTGCTCGCGGGGATCGCCGTCATCACGCTCGGGCTCGCGTGGCTGCTCTCGCAGGTCTCGCCGGCGTGGGCTTCGCGCTACTTCGCCGCGATCGTCGGCCCGCTGCTGCTGTTGCTCGCGCTGGGCCTCTCGCGCGCCGGCCGGCTGGGGATCGTCGCGCTGGTCGTGATCTGCGCCTTCTGGATCAAGCCGACGCAGTACGTCGACGGCTACAAGAGCGACGTGCGCGACATCGGCGCCGAGGTCGGCGCGCAGATGAGAACGGGGGATCTCGTGCTCGTCGGCCAGCCCGAGCAGACGCCGCTCGTCTGGTACTACATGCCCGGCGGACTGCGCTATGCGGACACGATCGGGTCGGTCTCCGATCCGCGCCACATGGACTGGGTCGACGCGCTTGACAAGCTCGAAGCGGCCCAGCCCGGCAGAGTCCTGCCGGGGCTGCTTGCTAACCTGCGGCCCGGCCAGAAGGTCCTGTTCGTGCGGCCGCTCACCGAGGGCGTGACGAACTGGAAGGCTCCGTGGACGCAGCTGGTGCGGCGCCGATCGGCCCAGTGGGGTGCGATCCTTGCCGGTGACACCTCGCTGCGGCAGCTGCAGGTCGCGCCGCAGTTCTATCGCGGCGCCTCGACCGTCGGCAACAGCGCCGTGCTGTACGAGAAGACCGCCAGATCCCAACTCCCCTGATCTCACGCCCATGACCGAGAACACTTCGCAGGACACCCGCCCCTACGTCGTGCTCGGCGGCGGCCCCGCCGGCCTCACGGCCGGCTACCTGCTCGCCAAGCGCGGCGAGCCCGTGATCGTCTGCGAGTCGACCGACATGGTCGGCGGCATCGCCCGCACCGAGGAGCGCGACGGCTACCGCTTCGACCTCGGCGGACACCGCTTCTTCACGAAGGTGAGAGAGGTCGACGACCTCTGGCACGAGATCATGAGAGGCGAGTTCCTGCTGCGCCCGCGCCTCTCGCGCATCTACTGGCACCGCAAGTACCTCCAGTACCCGCTGGAGGGCATGGACGTGATCAAGAAGCTCGGCCCGGTCAACCTGATGAAGGCTGGCTTCTCGTACCTGTGGGCCGCGGCAAAGATGAAGCTGCGCCCCAACCAGCGCGAGGACACGCTCGAGCAGTGGGTCTCGAACCGCTTCGGCAAGTACCTCTACCAGCAGTTCTTCAAGACCTACACCGAGAAGGTGTGGGGCGTGCCGTGTACGGAGCTGCGCGCCGACTGGGCTGCCCAGCGGATCAAGGGCCTGTCGTTCTTCTCGGCTGCGAAGGCGGCCTTCCTCGGCAACAGAGGCAACAAGATCAGATCGCTGATCGAGGAGTTCCACTACCCGAGATTCGGCCCCGGTCAGATGTGGGAGAGAATGAAGGCCGACATCGAGGCCAGAGGCGGCGAGGTGCGCATGAACGCGCCCGTCACGAAGGTGGAGTTCGAGGGCAACCGCGCGGTGCGCGTCCTCGCCGGCGGCGAGACGATCGAGTGCCGCGGCGTGATCTCCTCGCTGCCGATCTCGGTGACGACGAAGATCGCCGACCCGGAGCTGCCGGTCGACGTGCGCGACGCCGGCCGCGGACTGCGCTACCGCGACTTCCTCACGGTGTCGCTGGTGATCGACGGCCCCGACCTGTTCCCCGACACGTGGATCTACATCCACGAGCCGGACGTCGAGGTCGGCCGCATCCAGAACTTCCGCTCGTGGAGCCCGTGGATGGTGCCGAACGACCACGAGACCTCGATCGGCATGGAGTACTTCTGCTTCGCCGGCGACAGACTGTGGACGATGGCCGACGAGGACCTCGTCGCGTTCGCGACGAAGGAGCTCGGGCAGACCGGCCTCGCCGACCCCTCCAAGGTCAAGAAGGGCTTCGTCGTGCGCGTCAACAAGGCCTACCCGGTCTACGACGCCGAGTACGGCGAGCGGCTGGAGACCGTGCGCACCTGGCTCGACCCGCTCGAGAACTTCATCCAGGTCGGGCGCAACGGCCTGCACCGCTACAACAACTCCGACCACTCGATGCTGACGGCGATGCGCGCGGTCGAGAACCTCTGCGACGGCGCGCGCCACGACATCTGGGCGGTCAACGCCGAGAGCGTGTACCACGAGGAGGACCACGGGGAGGAAGAGGCCAACCCCTACCCGTACAAGGACGCGCCGCCGGAGACAGAGGCCGAGAAGGCCGCGGCCTCCTAACGGACGGCGTCTCGCCGCGCCTGGCGGCGTCCTCGCCGGTTCGCGTACGAAGTACGCCACACCGGCTGCGTCCTCACCACTCGCACGCTCGCGGGGAAGGTTGCGGCGCCCGCCGTTAGGACGCCGCTTGCGGTCACTCTCGCTCTGTGCCGGCGCTATCGTCGGCGCATGGCTCGCATCGTCGTGCTGCTGGTCGTCGCGGTGATCGCCGCGGCGCCCGCTGCGGCGCGGGCCGCCGCGCCGGGGGATCCAACGCAAACGCCGCTCCAGCAGGCGCCCGCCCCCACGCAGGACCAGTTCGGGGGCCAGCCGGTCCAGACGCAGGCGCCGCAGCCACAGCCGCAGGCCGACAACGGCTCGATCAGCGGCTGGGACGGGCTGCTGATAGGAGCCGGCATCGTGGCGCTGATCGGCGCCATCTGGTTCGTCATAGCGCGCGACGCGAAGCGGGCCACCGCCGGGCGTCTGCCCGCCGCCGACAGCGGGCTCGGCGGCAGCGCCACCCGCGCCTCGCGCAGAAGCCGCAGACTGAGCGCGGCCGAGCGCAAGAGGCGCAAGCGCGGTCGCGCGACGAAGTGACAGACTCCTAGGTTCCAACGCAGACCTGAACCGTCTCCGCGCGCCCCCGTGCGGGGACGACGTGAAACCAGGAGATTGACCATGTCCACCAACAGCTTCGACGCGAAGGCGACGCTGTCGGTCGGTGATCGCCAGTACGAGATCTACCGGCTCGACGCACTGCAGGCCGAGCACGACGTCGCGCGGCTGCCGTTCTCGCTGAAGATCCTGCTCGAGAACCTGCTGCGCAACGAGGACGGCGAGACGATCCGCGCCGACGACGTGATCGCTCTGGCGCGCTGGGACGCGAGAGCCCAGCCCAGCAAGGAGATCGCGTTCACGCCAGCACGCGTCGTGATGCAGGACTTCACCGGCGTGCCCGCCGTCGTCGACCTCGCCGCGATGCGCGACGCGATGGCCGCGATGGGCGGCGATCCGGCGAAGATCAACCCGCTCGTGCCGGCCGAGCTCGTGATCGACCACTCCGTGCAGGTCGACGAGTTCGGCACGCGCTACGCGTTCGACGCGAACGCGAGACTCGAGTTCGAGCGCAACCAGGAGCGCTACGCGTTCCTGCGCTGGGGCCAGGGCGCGTTCGAGGGCTTCAAGGTGGTGCCGCCGGACACGGGGATCGTGCACCAGGTGAACCTGGAGTACCTCTCGCGGGTGGTGTTCGTGAACGACGCGGCGGGCGACGCGGGTGCCGCCCAGGCGTACCCCGACACGCTCGTCGGGACCGACTCGCACACGACGATGGTCAACGGCCTCGGCGTGCTCGGCTGGGGGGTCGGCGGGATCGAGGCCGAGGCCGCGATGCTCGGCCAGCCGATGTCGATGCTGATCCCGCAGGTGATCGGCTTCAAGCTGACGGGCGAGCTGCGCGAGGGCGCAACCGCCACCGACCTCGTGCTGACGGTGACGGAGCTGCTGCGCAGACACGGCGTCGTCGGCAAGTTCGTCGAGTTCTTCGGCGCCGGCGTCTCGCGCCTGCCGCTCGCCGACCGCGCGACGATCGGCAACATGTCGCCGGAGTTCGGCTCGACGTGCGCGATCTTCCCGATCGACGCCGAGACGCTGCGGTACATGGAGTTCACCGGGCGGTCGGCCGAGCAGATCGCTTTGGTAGAGGCGTATGCGAAGGCGCAGGGCCTCTGGCACGACGAGCAGTCCGAGGAGCCGACCTACAGCGAGACGCTCGAGCTCGACCTCGGCGAGGTGGTGCCCAGCATCGCCGGCCCCAAGCGCCCCCAGGACCGCATCGCGCTGACGGATGCACAGAGCGCGTTCCGCGAGGCACTCGCCGGCTACGTCCCCGACCTGAACGGCAACGACGACGCAGTCGCCGACACCTTCCCCGCGAGCGACCCGACGGCCAGCCAACAGCCCGCCAACGGCGACGGCGCCCGCCAGGCAGGACGCGCCGAGCCGCAAACCGCACCGGCTGCATCGGCAGTCGCCGAGCGTCGCGGCGGCGAGGTTCCCGTGACGCTCGCCGACGGCACGGAGACAACGCTTGACCACGGCCGCGTCGTCATCGCCGCGATCACGAGCTGCACCAACACGTCGAATCCGTCGGTGATGCTCGGCGCTGGCCTGCTCGCGCGAAACGCCGTGCAGCGCGGCCTGAGAGCAAAGCCATGGGTGAAGACATCACTCGCGCCCGGCTCGAAGGTCGTGACCGAGTACTACGAGCGCGCGGGCCTCACCGGCGCGCTCGACGAGCTCGGCTTCAACCTCGTCGGCTACGGCTGCACGACGTGCATCGGCAACTCGGGTCCGCTGCCGGAGGAGATCTCTGCGGCCGTGAACGAGCATGACCTGGCGGTCTGCTCAGTGCTGTCCGGGAACCGCAACTTCGAGGGCCGCATCAACCCCGACGTGAAGATGAACTACCTCGCCTCGCCGCCGCTGGTCGTGGCGTACGCGCTCGCCGGGACGATGGACATCGACCTGCAGAACGATCCGCTCGGCGAGGACGCGGACGGGCAGCCGGTGTACCTGAGGGACATCTGGCCGAGCGCCGAGGAGGTCGCGCGCACGATCGAGCAGGCGGTGCAGTCGGATATGTTCGTGAAGTCCTACGACGGCGTGTACGCCGGCGACGAGCGCTGGCGCGGGTTGGACGTTCCGACGGGCGACCGCTTCGCGTGGGATGACGAGTCGACGTACGTGCAGAACCCGCCCTACTTCGTCGACATGCCCGCGGAGCCGAAGCCGGTGACCGACATCGAGGACGCGCGGGTGCTCGCGCTGCTCGGCGACAGCGTCACGACCGACCACATCTCTCCGGCGGGCGCGATCAAGCCGGACTCGCCTGCGGGCCGTTACCTGCTGGAGCACGGCGTCGACCGCAAGGACTTCAACTCCTACGGCGCACGGCGCGGCAACCACGAGGTGATGATGCGCGGCACGTTCGCGAACATCCGCCTGCGGAACCTGCTGGCACCGGGCACCGAGGGCGGCGTGACGCTGTTCCTCGGTGGGCCGGAGGGCGCCGAGCCCGAGCAGATGGCAATCTACGACGCCGCGATGAAGTACGCCGAGCACGGCACGCCGCTCGTCGTGATCGGCGGCAAGGAGTACGGCTCCGGCTCCTCCCGCGACTGGGCCGCAAAGGGCACGAACCTCCTCGGCGTCCGCGCCGTGATCGCCGAGAGCTTCGAGCGCATCCACCGATCGAACCTCGTCGGCATGGGCGTGCTGCCACTCCAGTTCAAGGACGGCGAGTCAGCGCAGTCGCTCGGCCTCACCGGCCACGAGGTCTTCACGATCGCCGGCATCGCGGGCGGGGAGGAGGTTCCGCGCGAGCTGACGGTGCGCGCCGACGACAAGCAGTTCACCGTCACCGTCCGGATCGACACGCCAAAGGAGCAGCGCTACTACCGCAACGGCGGGATCCTGCCGTTTGTGCTGCGGGAGCTGCTTGCGCGACGCTGAGGAGCAACTGCGGGCCCAGGCGTGCGGCTTGGACCCGTAGTAGCCCCTTGATTCATCAGACGCCAGATAGTCTCAAATATCTCACCCGCCAAAATTACCCCAACGCGGTTGTGTCGGTGCCGCTGCGGTGGGTGCACTCCCCGGTCAAACTCCGCACGCTTGAGGACGTGGCGAACGCCGCGAGATGATCGCGGCGTTCGCGTTGCGTCTTGGCACGGCTAGCTTCGAGCCGCTGCGCTGAGCAGCTGCTCGCGGTGTGCCTATATTAGTCTGACGGTGATCCTGGCGCCTCTGCCGTTTTCGACGTTGGTTTCGGAGCCTTCGAGCCTGCCGGTGAAGCTACCGCACGGACTTTCCCCGCTGACTACAGCGGATGTAACGGTCCCGGCCGAGAGGTTGTAGGTGCCTATGGTAGAGGAGCTTTCTCTCCTGACCGTGCAGGTGACGCCGAAGGTCGGTTCCCTGACGGTCCATTCAGCACCTATGACGGTCTCACTCTGGGTTCTTATTGTCGGTAGCGGGCCTTCGAAGCTGCGGTACCTGCGGTGCCACGGGAAGCTCGTCTGGTTGATGGTGGCGCTGCCCCTGGAGCACCTTAGGATGGTGCCTTCGGTGAGGTAGCCGATTAGGGAGTTGACGGTCTTCGTGGAGGTTCTTGTGTGGAGGGAGCCGCTGAGCTTGACTTCGCATTCGACGGTGCCGAAGCCGCCTATGAAGTTCATCCTCCTCCATAGGGTTGTGCCGATCTGTTCCGAGACTTCCCAGTTCCTGGCCGAGGCCGAGGAGACGAGTGTGCCGAGGAGCACCGTGGCGCCCACGACGGCGAGGAGCAGCTTGCTCAACTTCATGTGAATGAGCCTCGTTTCATGTAGACGAGTTAACGAAATACGACGCGCAGGGCGCATTTATGGGTATGTCGGTTTCCCCCTTTCTCCGACAGCGCAGGAATCGCGCGACCGATCTGCTTCGCGGTCCGCGAAGGGCTCCGACGCGCTGGAAAGCCAGCCTAGTCAGTCCGCGAACCGGTGTCAAGAAGCGCAGATTTGCGGGCTGGCGGGAGAGTCGCTATGGTAGCCACGTCCGTTTTTAGAGGAGAGGTCCACGTGTTGCTCCAACGAGAGATAGGTCGTCTGCTCGCCTGTGCGATTACGCTGAGCGTGGCAGTGCTCGTGTGCGCCGTATTCGCGGTACCCGCCCTTGCGGCTGACGTACGGCACTATGAGCAGGTTTCGCCGGGTGATAAGGGTGATGGCGACATCATTGGGGAGGGGGAGTCGACGATGGCCTCGGATGCCGGTGACGCAGTGGCATTCGAGTCTCGCCTGCTGTTCGGAGATGCGGTCGGGTCGGGCACCGTCGGGCGAACGACCTATATTGCGCGGCGCGGTGCAGGGGGCTGGTCGACGCATTCGGTGACGCCGATGCCTCGTCCGGAGGCGATTCAGGTGCTTCCGGCCTCTACGAGAGTGGAGATCTTCGCGGACGACCTGAGTAATGCGTTCGTGTGGGCGTATGACCTCCCTGCTGTCGCCGATGACACGCCGTTGCATGAGAACCTGTATGCGGAGGACACGACGACGGGCGTGTTCCGGACGGTCAGCAAGACGCAGCAGGATCCGCTGCAGCTCTTCGACTTTCTCAACACGGACTTCAGCGGCTATTCGGCGGATGCGAAGCACATCGCATTCACGCTTTCGACAGCGATGTTGCCGGATGCGGGGCTGGGTGTGCAGAACGTGTACAAATGGGACGATGGTGTCTTGAGTGTGGCTGGGCTGCTGCCGGATGGATCGGTGCCGCCGGCGGGCGCGACGCTGGCCCCTCGGTTCATCAGAGGAACGATGTCTGCAGATGGCAGCCGTCTTGTCTTTATTGCATCGCCTGATGGGAGCGCGCCGGCGCAGTTGTATATGCATGTTGATGGGAGACCGACGGTGTGGGTGAGTGAGCCGGAGCCTGGTAGAAGAACCGATTCGCCTCCGGTTTCGCCCGCGACTCCGAACGGAATCTCCTTCGAGGGCATGACGCCGGATGGCAAGAATGTGTTCTTCGCCTCTGACGATCCCCTGGTGGACGCGGACACGGCTCCTGGTCCTGACGAGTATCGCTTCACCTACAGCGATGACGCGGCCAGCAACAACGGCAACCTGACCCTGCTCACCAATGACGGCCGCGCCCCGAATGACCCGGCTACCGTCGGTGGCACGCTCGTGGGGATGAGCGATGACGGTAGACGTGTCTACCTTCATGAGTCGGGCGGCAGGTTGGCGTTGTGGCAGGAGGGTGTGCCCGGGCTCACGACCGTCGATCCCGCGGTGTTCCGGAGCCCAGGTGGCAGATGGCTGACGCTCGTCGCGGTATGGCCCGGCAACGGCCGCGTCTCGCCTGACGGCAACTGGGTCGCGTACCTGAAGGACGGGCAGATGTATGTCTATGACCGACTCGAGCAGTCGTTGACGTGCGTGTCGTGCCCGTCGGATGCGTCGCTCGTGCCTACGATCACGAACAGCGGTGGCCGTAACTTCCAAGCGTTCCGTCCGCGGTTCTTGAGTGATGAGGGGAAGGTGTTCTTTACGAGTACCGGGGCGTTGGTGCCCGAGGACACGAATGGTGTAGCGGATGTGTATGAGTACGACGGGCCAACAAGAACGCTCAGTCTTCTCACCACGGGGAAGGGCAGAGAGCCTGCGATGTTCGTCGATGCCAGCCGCAGCGGTGATGACGTCTTTGTGGTCACGCGTCAGCAGCTGGTGAAGTCTGACCGGGATGACAATGTCGACGTGTATGACGTGCGCGTGGGAGCGGCGCCGCCGGATCCGCCGCTGGACACGGCGCCGGGCTGCGATGGCGAGGCCTGCCAGGGCACGTTGTCGACGCCGCCCGTGGAGGACGTCGGCGGTAGCCTCTCGCTTGATGACGGTACGTCGTCTGGTGCATCTCATGCGGGCCTGAAGGTTGTGCATCGCGCGAGGTTTCGCGGCGTCGCAGGCCTGCTGCGCGTGAGGCTTGGTGCTGCGGGGCGAGTCGCGTGGAGCGGTAGGGGGCTTGTGCCGGAGTCGCTGAGGCGCGGGAGCGGGGGCTGGCTCAAGCTGCGCGTGCGGCTCGGCAGGAGCGCCCGCGCGCGGTTGGAGCGCTCTGGTCATTACACGACGGTGCTCCGTCTGACGTTCCGTGCCGCCGGTGGTGGCGGTACGGCGACGGCGACCGTCCATGTCACATTCAAGGCGCGTCAGCGGAAGGGGCGTTGAAATGAGCAACGTTCGACGACCTGTTGGCAGCATCGTTGAGGAGAAGGGACGCAGATCAATGAAGCGCGTGTACTTGCTCAAGCGGGTGTGCTGGAGCATGGCGCTTGCCGTTCTCCTGGCCGCGGCTGCTGTGAGCGTCGCGAGTGCGGCGCCGGTGATCCGCGTAAGCATGTTGAAGCCGGACTACGTCACCCCGGGCAGATCCCTGGGGATGTGGGTTAACATCATCAACGTCGGCGATGAACCCCTGACCGGCAACATGACGATCAGATACACGCTCCCTGCAGGAGTAGTGCTGGTCGATCCGACAGCGGACACCTCTCCGAGCCCGACGTGCTCGCCGTCCGGGCAGGTCGACGAGTGCGTAATCGACGCCACCGGGACCCCGCTGGGACGCACCCTGACTTACATGACGTCGACGTTCGTCGATCCGGGCGCGACGGGGGTGCTGACCGGTGAGGTCGAGGTCTCGGGCGGTGGGGCGAGCAACACGGTCACCGTTCCGCTGGCGTTCAACACCGATCTTATCGGGGCGTTCGGCGTCGACAGCTTTGACGTCGCGCTGAGAGGTAGTGATGCGGTGCAGGCCGGCGGCGTTCCGACCGAGATCGATACCGGCGCGGAGGTGCGGTCGCAGGCACTGGCCAACTTCGACTTCCCCGGCTTCATCACGGTCTCCCCGGTGGAGAGTTTCCGCGATGTGGTGGTGCATGTTCCGCCGGGCTTTGTCGGTTACCCGACAGCGACGCCGCAGAGATGTACCCCGGCACAGTTGGAGGAGCAGTCGGCGAGTGCGGGGCAGGTACCGAATTGCCCGCGTGATAGCCAGATTGGTTTGGCGCTCGTGAATGGCAAGGACACGGTGCCGGTGTACAACCTCGTGCCCCCGATTGGTGCGCCGGCTGAGTTTGGCTTCTATTACCAAGGGCTGGTCGTACATCTGCGCGCGAAGGTACGCCCGACGGATTACGGTATTGACATCGTTACGGCCAAGGCTCCGAGTTCCGTCCCGATTTCGAAGTTCGAGGTGCAGTTGTGGGGTGTTCCGACAGCGAGTGCGTACGATTCGGTGCGGGCGGAGTGCACGTTCGGCCTCTTCGGAGCGAGCGGCAGCCTGTGCCCGTCGACGGCGCCGAGAGAGGCGTTCTTGCGGATGCCGACGTCGTGCTCGCCGTTGTCGTGGAGCATGGATATCAACACGTACGTGCATCCCGAGACGTTCCATCATGCGGCGACGACGACACCCGTGCCGGGTGGGTGCGGTCTGAATCCGTTCGATCCAAGCTTCACGTTGGTGCCGTCGTCGCTTGCGCCGCATGCGCCGGTGGGTGCGGATACGGTGGTCTCGATGCCGCAGGTGTTCGGGCCGGATGGGATCGCGCCGGCGGACATCAGACGGGTGGTCGTTCAGCTGCCGAATGGCCTGACGGTCAACCCGGCCTCGGCGGATGGCTTGAAGGCGTGTGTCGATGGCGATCTGCGGTTGGGGCAGGATGGGGCTGCGGCGTGTGATCCGGCGTCGAAGATCGGGACGGTGTCGGTGAGATCGCCGTTGCTTGATCATGAGATCGGCGGCAGCGTGTTCTTGCGCACGCAGGCCTCGGATGACCCTGAGTCGGGCCAGTTGTTCCGGCTCGCGATCGAGTTGCGCTCGGATGATGATGGTGTCGATATCAAGTTGCCGGGATCGTTGAGAGCGGATCCGGCCAGCGGTCAGTTGACGGCGACGTTCGATGGTTTGCCGCAGTTGCCGTTTGATTCGATGACGTTGCATTTCAAGACGGGCTCGCGTGCACCGCTCGCGTCGCCGCGTACGTGTGGACCGAAGACGACCGAGGTCGACTTCCTCTCGTGGGGCGACGTGTCGTTGCATGGGTCGAGCCAGTTCGTCGTGAGCGGCTGCAACCCGGTGAGGTTCGCACCGACCTTCCACGGCAGCATCAAGAATCCCGTGGCCGGCTCGAGCAGCCCGATGTATGTGTCGCTCAGCCGGACGGATGACGATTCGGTGTTCCGTGGCTTGACGATCAATACGCCGAGAGGGTTGTTGGCGCGTGTGAAGGATGCGGTGCAGTGCTCGAACGCTGCGGCCAGCACGGGTAATTGTCCGGCGGGGTCGTTGATCGGGCATGCGAAGGTCGCGTCGGGTGTTGGCAGCACGCCGTTCTGGGTTGATAACGGTCGGGTGTTCTTGACGGAGGGCTACAAGGACGCTCCGTATGGGCTCGCGGTCGTGGTCGATGCTGTGGCCGGGCCGTTCAATCTCGGGACAGTGGTGGTGCGTCAGGCGATCCATGTGGATCCGTTGACGGCGCAGTTGAGTGTGGTGTCGGATCCGTTCCCGACGGTGGTGAAGGGTGTGCCGCTTCAGATCCGTGCGGTGCGGGTCTCGATCGACAAGCCGAGATTCATGGTCGCGCCGACGAACTGCTCCACGCAGCAGGTCGGTGGGACCGCGACCTCGGTCGATGGCCTGAGCGCCTCGCTGTCGTCGCGCTTCAAGGTGGGCAACTGCAAGAACCTCAAGTTCGCGCCAAAGCTCAGCCTCTACGTCGGCAGCAAGCACCACACCACCCGGGCGCTCTCGACACCGTTCAAGGCGGTGCTGACCCAGACGCCGGGGCAGAGCAACATGAAGTCGGTGCGGGTCCAGCTGCCCGGCACCCTCGCTGCGCTGCTGAATGTGGTGCAGAGAGCGTGCACGCTCGATCAATACGACGCGGGCAGATGCGACGGGTCGCGGGCGGGTTCCGCGGTCGCCAAGACGCCGCTCCTGAAGGACCCGCTCCGTGGTGGCGCGTTCTTCGTCAAGCATCCGGGTCGCCCGTTGCCCGACCTGATGGTCGCGCTGCGTGGGGATATCGACATCGATCTCGTTGGTCGTGTCTCGGTCGTCGATAACAAGTACCTGACGACCAACTTCGACACGATCCCCGACGCGCCGGTGTCGAAGTTCACGCTCAACATCGTCTCGGGCAGCCACGGGCCGCTCGGAGTCGTGACGAACCTCTGCTCCAGAAGAGGCAGACGGTCGACGGCGCTGGTCCAGATGAAGGGCCAGAACGGCGCCTCGATCACGCGCCACACGCGGCTGCACATCCGCGGCTGCGGCGCCAAGAAGCACCACTAACGAACAACGGCAGCAAAACACGGCGCGGCCGGCTTGGGGGAGCCGGCCGCGCCATTTGCCGTCCCAGCCTCAGTTCACTAGCACCGCGATCTGCGGCGGCGTCACCTTGCCGACGCCGCTCACTTCCACCGTTTCGGGACACAGCACGCCGCCCGTCTTCGGGATCGCGTTCGGCGTCACGAACTGCTCGGGTGTGTACCTGAACCCTCCGCCGCCTTCGACCGGCGGGAAGCCGATCACTAGTTCAACCGGTCCTCTGTATAGGCACGTCCCGAGCACGAGCGGTTCCACTATCTGCAGCGAGAACCCTAGCTTGCGGAAGCGTACCCCTGCTATGTTCGGTAGTGCCCCGAGGAACCCCTGGAAACGGAGGTTGAACGGCGTGCCTTCTTCGACTAGCACCGTCAGTTCGGCCGGGCCGCCGATGTTGGTCCTACAGCCTTCGGCTATTCCGGCTTCGATCCGCCCCATCCTGCCTTCCGGTAGCAGCCCTGCCGCCGCTTTGAGTATCGGTGCGGTCGACAGCCTTCCCGTGAGCGTCAGTGCGCACGTTATCGTCACTTCACCGCCCCACGCTCTGACCGTGAACGCTTCGACGGTCTTCTTTATTTCGCCGCCGGGTTGAATCCAGATCGCCCTCACAGCGCCAGCTGGCGCGGCCAGCGCGGCCAGCGCGCAGGCGGACGCGACCGCGATGGTCGCGAGCGAACGTCGGAACATGGTCCCCCTCCATTCTGCCCCGGCCCCAGCCGGGGCGGTCGATGAGCCGAACAAGCGTAGCTGGCGGCCGGCGATGCACGAAATCGCCTGACCGGTCAGACTCCTGATGTATGGGAGCCGCCCGCCCGCACCGCGTTGGCGCCCTGTCGCTCGCCATTGCGCTCCTGGCCGCTGCGCTGTTCGCCGGCGACGCGACAGCGCAGTCGACGCGTCCCTGCCCGGGCGAAGGGGTGCGAAGCGCCCGCTGCCTGCGCGTGGATGTTCCGCTTGACCGCAGCGGCTCGCTCCCGGGCGCCATCGGCCTGCGTGTCCGCATCCTGCCGCCGGTCTCCGGCACCCCGAGCGAGACGATCCTCGCGCTCGCGGGCGGCCCCGGCCAGGCCGCCGCGCCGCTGCTGCTCGAGCTCCGGTTGGCGCTGTCGGATCAGGTCCTGCGTTCGCGGCGGCTCGTCGCCTTCGACCAGCGCGGCACCGGCCGCTCGGAGGCGCTCCGCTGCCCGAGCCTCGGCTCCGCCGTAGGCGGCGACGACGCATCGCCGACGGGCCTCGACCAGGCAGTCGGCGCCTGCGCCACCCGGCTCGGCCCCGCGCGTGCGCACTACACGACGGCGGACAGCGTCGAGGACATCGAGGCGGTGCGTACGGCGCTCGGTGTCGACAAGCTCGTGCTCTACGGCACCTCGTACGGCACGAAGGTCGCGCTCGACTACGCCGCCGCCCACCCCGAGCACGTCAGTCGGCTGCTCCTCGACTCGACGCTCCTGCCGGAAGGGGTCGACCCGTTCGAGCGTGCGACGATCGCCTCGATCCCGCGTGTGATGCGGGCGGTCTGCGTCGACCGCGGCTGTCACTTCACGCGCGACGCCGGCGCCGACGTGGTCGCGCTCGCACAGCGCCTCGCGCGCGGACCGCTGCGCGGGCCGTGGGTGGACGGCCGCGGGCGCGTGCACCGGCGCGAGGTCCGGCAGCTCGACCTGCTGGAGCTCCTGCTCGCCAGCGACACCGATCCGTTCGAGCGCGCGCTGCTGCCGGCGGCGGTGCGCGCCGCGCGCACCGGCGACCCGGCGCTGCTGCTGCGCCTCGCCGCGATCCCGGCCCTGGACGGTGGCGACGAAGGCAGCGACAGCAACGCGGTGCTGGTCGCGACCCGCTGCGAGGACGGCGGCGTGCCGTGGCCGGCCGACACGCCGGTCGCGCAGCGCCGTGCGATCGTCGGCTCGGCGCTGGCTGCGCTGCCGCCGAGCCAGCTGGCGCCGTTCGCCGCCGGCACGTTGCGCGCGACCGGCATCGCCGATCTCTGCGATGCATGGCCCGAGTCGCCGATCGCGCAGCCGCGCCGGCCGCTGCCCGACGTGCCGGCGCTGATCCTGTCCGGCGACGTCGACCTGCGCACGCCGCGCAGCTTTGCGGTCGCGCTCGCGGCACGGCTGCCGCAGGCACAGCTGCTGATGGTCCCGCGGACCGGCCACTCGGTACTCGGGTCCGATCTGACCGACTGCGCGAGCACGGCGGCGAAGGCCTACTTCGCGGGGCGCCCGGTGCACGCCTGCGGCCCGCCACGCCGCGCCCTGCTGTTCCCACCCGCCGGCCCGCCGACCCGTCATTTCGGTCGCCTGCGCCCCCATCGCGGGATGCCGCCGCAGGTTGGGCGGACGGTCGCGGCGGTGCAGGAGACACTCGACGTGATGGCGCGGATGGTGCTGCTCGAGCTGCTGCCGCAGCTGTCCATGGCCGACCGGCACACGAAGGCGCTCCGGTTTGGCGGGCTGCGCGGCGGGAGCCTGACGATCGCGAGCAGAGCGTTCGTGCTGCGCCGGTACACGGTCGTGCCGGGGGTCACGCTCTCCGCCCGCGTGGAGGAGAGCGCCGCGGGCGACAAGCCGGTGCTCGTCCACATCGGCGGCCGTGCGGCGGCGCGCGGAGAGCTGCGTATCGGGGATCGCTGGATGACCGGCACGCTCGGAGGTCGGCGCGTGAGAGTGCGCGTGGCGGGCGACGCCTCCCGCGGCGGCGGCCTGATCGCGCGCGCCGCGCGGCGGACGCCCGGCGCGACGCCGATCGACCGCGCGCTGGTCGCGCTCCCGCCCGCGCTGCGCACGCTGCTCGGCCGGTAGGCATGCGGCCATGCCGACCTCATCGCAGACCCGCGGTTGGGGCGCTGCTTTGAGCAGCGCCCCATGCGGGGATTCAGGCTCGGACGTCAGCCTATATTAGCGTCGTGGTGATCCTGGTCCCGGAGCCGCTTGTGACGTTGTTCGTCGAGCCCGAGAGACCTCCCGTGAAGCTGCCGCAGGGAATGGTTGCTATGACGTCGATCCTTATGAGGACACCATTGATGTAGGTGTAGATAATTATTATGGTCCCCGCTTCTCTCCTGACAGTGCAGGTGACGCCGAAGACGGGTTCTCTAACGGTCAATTCGACTCCGGTGACCGTATCGGACACCCCCGTTATGTTCGGTAGCGTGCCTTCAAAGCTGCGGTACCTGCGGTGCCAAGGAAGCGATGCCTGGTTGATGGTGGCGCTGCCCCTGGAGCACCTTAGGACGGTGCCTTCGGTGATGTAGCCGATTAGTGAGTTGACCGTCTTCGTGGCGGTTCTTGTGTGGAGCGAGCCGCTGAGCTTGACTTCGCATTCGACGGTGCCAAAGCCACCTTCAAGGTTCATCCTGGTCCATAGAGCGGTGGTCCTCTGTTCTGAGACAGAGAAATTCCTTGCAGAGGCCGATGCGACAAGCGTGCCGAGGAGTACGGCGACGCCCACGACGGCGAGGAGCAGCTTTGCGAGCTTCATGTGATGAGCTCCTTCAGGGTATGAACGACAGACGAAAGGCCACGACGGTGTGCGGGCACGCGAAGCGTGTGTGCGTATACCCCCTTTCGTCAACGTACGGTAGTGCTGGACCTCGCGCCTCCTGCGCGATCCGCCGCTTCAATAAGGGTAGGTTGCTCGCTGCACCGATGTCAAGAAAAATGGTTCACGATGGAACGGCTGCGAGCCACGCCAGCCAGCTTGCGGTGCAAGGGCGGGGCGGCGCTCGCGGTGGCGCCCACAACGCCGGCACCGCTTCGCAGGCAAAGACTGAGCGCTAGTAGGCTTGCGGCCGTGCCGACGCCACCGCTGCTGCAGAGACTGTTGACGACGCCCGGGCCCTCTGGCTACGAGGGTGACGCGGCGGCGGTGTGGCGCGAGGCGGCGGCCGGCTTCGGCGAGGTCAGCTCGGACGCGCTCGGCTCGTCGGTCGCCCGCGTGAGAGGGACCGGCGACGGCCCGCTGCTAGCGATCGTCGGCCACATCGACGAGATCGGCGTCCATGTGACGCACATCGACGACGACGGGTTCCTCCGCTTCGGCTCTGTGGGCGGCTGGGACCCGATCATCCTCGTCGGCCAGCGCGTGACGCTCGTGACGCGCAGCGGCGAGATCCCCGGCGTGATCGGCAAGAAGCCGATTCATCTGATGAAGGACGAGGACCGCAAGCGCGTGCCGGAGCTGAAGGATCTCCACATCGACATCGGCGCGAAGGACGGCGACGACGCGCGTTCGATGGTCCGCATCGGGGACGTGGCGGTGATCGCCGGCGCGCCGGTGGAGCTGCCGAACGGGCGGCTGGTCTCGCGGGCATTGGACAATCGGATCGGCTGCTATGTGGCGCTGGAGGCGGCGCGATTGGTGGCAGAGGCTGGCGGCGCCGCCGGCGATGTCTGCGCCGTAGCCGCAGTCCAGGAGGAGATCACCTTCGCGGGATCCCGCACGACCGCGTTCTCGCTCGATCCCGCCGTGGCCGTGGCGGTCGACGTGACCTTCGCGACCGACCAGCCAGGGGTGGAGCTCGGGGAGCTGACCAAGCACCCGCTTGGGTCGGGGCCATCACTCACGCGTGGCTCGACGATCCACCCGCGCGTGTTCGAGCTGCTGCACGAGACGGCAGAGACGGAGGGGATCCCGTTCACCGTCGCGTCTGCTGGACGCGGGACGGGCACGGACGCCGACGCGATTCATCTGTCACGCGCCGGCATCCCCACCGCTTTGGTGTCCGTGCCCCTGCGCTACATGCACTCTCCCGTCGAGCTCTGCGAGCTCGAGGACGTGGCGAACGCCGCGAGATTGATCGCGGCGTTCGCGCTGCGTCTGGGTGCTGCGGGCTTCGAGCCACGCCGCTGAGCGGAGTCAGCCCCATACCGGCGCTTATATTAGGGTGACGGTGATCCTGGCGCTGGCGCCGTTTGTGACGTTGGTCGTAGAGCCTTCGAGCGTGCCGGCGAAGCTGCCGCACGGGCTTTCGCCGCTGACTTCGGCCCTTGTAATGGTCCCGCTGGAAAGCGTGTAGGTGCGTATCATTGAAGAGTTTTCTCTCCTTACGGTACAGGTGATGCCGAATGTGGGTTCTCTGACCTGCCATTCGGCGCCCGTGATGGTCTCGCTCAACCCGGTTATGTTCGGTAGCGTGCCGGTGAAGCCGCGGTATCTACGGTGCCACGGGAACGATGCCTGGTTGATGGTGGCGCTGCCCCTGGAGCACCTTAGGACGGTGCCTTCGGTGATGTAGCCGATTAGGGAGTTGACGGTCTTGGTGGCGGTTCTTGTGTGGAGGGACCCGCTGAGCTTGACTTCGCATTCGACGGTGCCGAAGCCGCCGGCGAAGTTCATCCTGGTCCATAGGGTTTGCCAGGTCAGCCCCTCGGCGTTAAAGTTCCTGGCGGAAGCAGATGAGCCGAGCGCGCCGAGGAGAACGGTGGCGCCCACGACGGCGAGGAGCAGCTTGCAGATCTTCATACGGAGTTCCTTTCGAGAAGATCCAAGTTGATTGATGAGGATGTGATGTGGTGTTACTCTACGAGCTAGGGGTCTAAGTAGATGCACGACAGGCATAGCGTCGCAGAGAGAACGCGTACGCAAAGGCGGCGCCGCTCCTTGCGCGGCGCCGCCCCATATTACGTCTGGCGCGCTACCAGCTATATTAGGGTAACCGTTATCCTGGCGCCGGCCCCGTTTGTGACGTTAGTTGTCGAGCCGCCGAGCCTACCGGTGAAGCTGCCGCACGGACTTTCTCCGGTGATTTCGGCCCTTGTGATGGTCCCGCCTGAGATCGTGTACGTGCCTATGACGGACGAATTGGCTCTCGATACGGTACAGCCGATGCCGAAGGTCGGTTCTCTGATGGTCCATTCGGCTCCGGTGATGGTCTCGCTCTGGCCCGTTATGTTGGGTAGCGTGCCGGTGAAGGCGCGGTATCTGCGGTGCCACGGGAACGATGCCTGGTTGATGGTGGCGCTGCCCCTGGAGCACCTTAGGACGGTGCCTTCGGTGACGTAGCCGATTAGGGAGTCGACGGTCTTCGTGCCGGTTCTTGTGTGGAGTGACCCGCTGATTTTGATTTCGCATTCGAGGGTGCCGAAGCCCCCGCTGAATTCGGCCCTAGTCCATAGGGCGGTGTTGGTCTGTGATGACGCAGAGAAGTTCCTGGCGGTAGCCGAGGTGACGAGTGCGCCGAGGAGTACGGTGGCGCTCACGAGAGTGAGAAGCAGCTTGCCGAGCTTCATGGAATGAGCTCCTTCAAGTAGATGAACGACAGATAGGTTGTCGCGAAGAGCAACGCGTACGCAAAGGCGGCGCCGCGGCTTGCGCGGCGCCGCCTCGTAATACCTCTGGCCTTGAGGCCAGCCTATAAGAGCTATATTAGGGTGACAGTTATCCTGGCGCCGGCGCCGTTTGTAACGTTGGTCGTCGAGCCGGCGAGGCTACCGGTGAAGCTTCCGCACGGGCTGCTGCCGCTGACATCAGCCCTAGTGACCGTTCCGCCGGAGATGGTGTAGGTGCCTATGACGGACGAAGTTGCTCTCGGTACGGTGCAGGTGATGCCGAAAGTCGGTTCTCTGGCGCTCCATTCGGCGCCGGTGATGGTCTCGCTCTGGCCGGTTATGTTCGGTAGCGTGCCGGTGAAGGACCTGTATCTGCGGTGCCACGGGAGCGATGCCTGGTTGATGGTCGCGCTGCCCCTGGAGCACCTTAGGACGGTGCCTTCGGTGATGTAGCCGATTAGGGAGTTGACGGTCTTCGTGGCGGTTCTTGTGTGGAGCGACCCGCTGAGCTTGACTTCGCATTCGACGGTGCCGAAGCCGCCGCTGAAGTCGAGCCTGGTCCATAGGCCGGTGTTCCTCTGTTCGGAGCCAGAGAAGTTCCTGGCCGAAGCCGAAGTATTGAGTCCGCCGAGGAGCACGGTAGCGGCCACGATAGTGAGGAGCAGCTTGCTGAGCTTCATGAATAAGCCCTTTCGCGTAGATGAACGACAGATGCGCACGGCGGTGCGTGTGCGCGCGGACTGTGCGTGTACCCCCTTTCTCTACGACTACAAGGCTGCCGGCGCTCGCGCCTCCCTGCGGGATTCGCCGTATCTGAAGGGTAGCCGCCTCGCTACACCAGTGTCAAGTAAACTGATCGCGCGAGCCGCACGGCGCCGCCGCATCGGATTCCACCGCTTGCTGAGACGTGTGAGATGGCCCGCTAAGCAGCGAGGAAGCTCCCTCAGGAAGAACGCGTCACCGAGCGGCCCGACGCGTTCGATCGCTTACGAACACGGCGGCGCCAGTTACCCGGCGCCGCCTTGTACTACGGTCAAGGTACGAGGTGTGCGGGTGCGGTAGACATTGGTCGTGCGCGCTTTTGTCACCGCTGTGTTGGAGCACGCGCCTGCGTAATCCGCCGAGTTAAGATCAGGCGCTCCCCGCACCCCTGAACGGCCGTCACCACAGAGTTCTCGCCCACCAGGCACCTGAACGAAAGAGGGCGCGGGCGCCGGCTGTGTGGTTGACACTGATTCTCTCGACCCCGGTTGGTCTGCGGGGGCGGCTTCACAAGCGCGGTAAGTATATGGCGGGAGGGAGCTCGTCGCTTAGAGTGTAACGGGTATGGGACGGCGGCGCCCCGTGCGGGGCGCCGCCTCGTACTACGTCAAGCTGCAGAGAGGCAGAGTAGCGCCTATATTAGGGTGACGGTTATCCTGGCGCCGCCAGCGGCTGTGACGTTGGTCGTCGAGCCGGCGAGCCTGCCGGTGAAGCTTCCACAGGGGCTTTCGCCGCTGACATCAGCCCTGGTGATGGTTCCGCCGGAGATGGTGTACGTGCCTATGACGGACGAATTGGCTCTCGACACGGTGCATGTTATGCCAAAGGTCGGTTCCCTGATGGTCCATTCGGCTCCGGTGATGGTCTCGCTCTGGCTCGTTATGTTGGGTAGCGTGCCGGTGAAGCCGCGGTATCTGCGGTGCCACGGGAAGCTTGCCTGGTTGATGGTGGCGCTGCCCCTGGCGCACCTTAGGATCGTGCCTTCGGTGACGTAGCCGATTAGGGAGTTGACGGTCTTCGTGGCGGTTCTTGTGTGGAGCGACCCGCTCAGTTTGACTTCACATTCGACGGTGCCGAAGCCCCCGCTGTATTCGAGCCTGGTCCATAGGGCGGTGTTCCTCTGTTCGGAGGCAGAGAAGTTCCTGGCGGAAGCTGAAGTAACGAAGGCGCCGAGGAGCACGGTGGCGCTCACGACAGTGAGGAGCAGCTTGCTGAGCTTCATGAATAAGCCCTTTCGCGTAGACGAACGACAGATGCGCACGGCGGTGCGTGTGCGCGCGGACTGTGCGTGTACCCCCTTTCTCTACAACTGCAAGGCTGCGGGCGCTCGCGCCTCCCTGCGGGATGCGCCCCATCTAAAGATTAGCTGGATAGCCGCACCAGTGTCAAGTAAAACAATTGGTCCTAAAGCGCCTTGTGAAGGCGAGGGCGGGGACGGCATGCATGCAGGGGCGCTCCACAGCGCACCGCGCCTATGTCTAGGGAGCCGCAGGGCCAAGGTGAGGTAATAACGATTCTGGCCCAGCCTATGACTCGTAGGTCGAGAGCCTCACGGCGGGAGCTGCGCACCGGCTTTCACCGCTGGCTGAGGCGTGTGGATGGGCCCGCTGAGCAGTGTGGGAGCCCTATCAGGTAGAAGTCGGCGTCCGTTCCGGGCAAGAGATCGGGAGGGTGCTTGATCGTTGGTGCGGCGCCAAGAGACCTCGCGGAGGGCCAGACCTATTGGATTGACTAGCCGGTGAGCCGAGGTCGGGCGAACTGAACGCGGATGAAGAAAGCGGCGCCGCTTGCGCGGCGCCGCCTAGTACTGCGGTCAAGCTGGGTGCCAGCTACAGTAGACCCTATATTAGGGTTACGGTGATCCTGGCGCCGGCCCCGTTTGTGACGTTGGTCGTCGAACCTTCGAGCCTGCCGGTGAAGCTGCCGCACGGGCTTTCGCCGCTGACGTCGGCCCTGGTGATCGTCCCGCCGGAGACCGTGTACGTGCCTATCGTGGAGGAGGTCGCTCTCGGCACGGTGCATGTGATGCCGAAAGTCGGTTCCCTGACGGTCCATTCGGCGCCGGTGACGGTCTCGCTTTGGCTCGTTATGTTGGGTAGCGTGCCGGTGAAGCTGCGGTATCTGCGGTGCCACGGGAAGCTTGCCTGGTTGATGGTGGCGCTGCCCCTGGCGCACCTTAGGACGGTGCCTTCGGTGATGTAGCCGATTAGGGAGTTAACGGTCTTCGTGGCTGTTCTTGTGTGGAGGGACCCGCTGAGCTTGACTTCGCATTCGACGGTGCCAAAGCCGCCGGAGAAATTCATTCTGGTCCATAGGGCGGTGTTCCTCTGTTCTGAGGCAGAGAAGTTCCTGGCGGCAGCCGAGGAGACGAACGCGCCGAGGAGCACCGCGGCGCTCACGACGGCGAGGAGCAGCTTGCTGAACTTCATGTGAATGATCCTCGTTTCATATAGACGAGTTAACGAAAGAGAACGCGCAGGGCGCGTCTGAGTATGTGTCGGTAATCCCCCTTTCTCCGACAGCGCAGGATCGTTGCGACCGATCTGCCTCGCGGTCCGCGAAGCTCGACCCGGGACGCTGCCGATCAGCTTAGGCAGCCTGCGAAGCGGTGTCAAGGAGGCAGACAACCAGGTTTGCGGGCGCGGGGGCGAGTCGCTATGGTAGCCACGTCCGTTTTTAGAGGGAGAGGTTCAAGTGTTGCTCCAACGAGAGATAGGTCGTCTGCTCGCATGCGCCATCACCCTGGGCGTGGCGATCCTCGCATGTGCTGCTTTCGCGGTTCCTGTCGGGGCTGCCGAGATGCGGCACTACGAGCAGGTCTCGCCGGCCCAGAAGGGCGATGGCGACATCATCGCCGAGCGATCGTCGACGATGGCCTCGGACGCCGGTGACGCGGTGACGTTTGAGTCTCGCCTCCTGTTCGGGGACGCGGTCGGCTCGGGCATGGTGGGCCGGACTACGTACGTGGCTCGACGTGGCGCAGGCGGCTGGTCGACGCATTCGGTGACCCCGAGGCCCCGCCCCGAGGCGATCCAGGTGCTCCCTGCGTCCACACGCGTAGAGATCTTTGCGGACGATCTCAGCAATGCGTTTGTGTGGGCCTATGACCTGCCGGCGGTCGCGGACGACACGCCGCTGCGCGAGAACCTCTACGCAGAGGATGCGGTGACGGGCACGCTGCGGACGATCAGCAAGACCCAGCAGGACCCGCTTCAGCTCTTCGACTTCCTCAACACCGATTTCAGCGGCTATTCGGCCGATGCGAAGCACGTTGCGTTCGTTCTTTCGACGCGGATGCTGCCGGAGGCGGCGCCGGGTGTTCAGAACCTCTACAAGTGGGACGACGGGGCCTTGAGCGTCGCCGGGCTGCTGCCGGATGGATCGGTTCCTCCGGCGGGGGTAAGCGTGTTCCCGAGCCAGATCAGAGGCACGATGTCGGCGGACGGCAGCCGTGTGGTCTTCAATGCCTCGCCCGACGGGAGCGCTCCGTCTCAGCTGTATCTGCACGTCGATGGAAGACCCACAGCGTGGGTCAGCGAGCCGGAGCGTGGTAATGGAGACAGAACGCCCGCGAACGGGATCCTCTTCGAGGGCATGACGCCCGATGGTAAGAACGTGTTCTTCGTATCCGACGATCCATTGGTGGACGCGGATACCGCTCCTGGTCCTGACGAGTATCGCTTCACCTACAGCGAGGACGCGGACAGCAACAACGGCAACCTCACCTTGATCACGAACGACGGAAGTGCTTTTTATGACGTCGGCGCCACCGGTGGCACGCTTGTCGGGATGAGCGATGACGGCAGACGTGTCTACCTTCATGAGTCCGGTGGGACGTTGAAGCTGTGGCAGGAGGGCGTTCCGGGGCTCACGACCGTTGATCCCTCTGCTGCACGGACTCCGGGCAACGGATGGCTGACGCTCGCCGCGACGAAGCCGGGTAATGGACGCGTCTCGCCTGACGGCAACTGGCTTGCGTATATCAAGCAGGGGCAGATGTACGTCTACGACCGGAGCAGTCAGTCGTTGACGTGCGTCTCGTGCCCATCGGATGCGTCGCTCGTGCCCACGATCACGAGCAGCGGAGGCCGCGACTATCAAGCCTTCCGCCCGCGGTTCTTGAGCGACGACGGGAAGGTGTTCTTCTCGAGCACCGGGTCGTTGGTTCCGGAGGACACGAACGGTGTCGCGGATGTGTACGAATACGACGGGCAGACGAGAACGCTCAGTCTCCTTACCACGGGGAAGGGCAGAGATCCAGCCATGTTCGTCGACGCCAGCCGGAGCGGCGATGACGTGTTCGTCGTGACGCGCCAGCAGCTGGTGAAGTCTGATCGGGATGACTACGTCGACGTGTATGACGTGCGGGTTGGGGCGGCGCCCCCGGATCAGCCGCTTGACAGCGCGCCTGGCTGCGATGGCGAGGCGTGTCAGGGCGCGCCGCCCACGCCGCCCGCGGATGACGTGATCGGCAGTCTTTCGCTCGAGGGTGACACCACATCTGGCGCGGCCCATGCGCGCCTGGTCGTCAGGCACAGCGTGACGTTGCGCGGCTCTGAGGGCGTGCTGCGCGTGAGGCTCGGAGCTGCAGGCCGGATCGCGTGGAGCGGCAGAGGCTTGGTCTCGGGGTCGCTCAGGCGGGGGAGCGCGGGAACGGTCCGGCTGCACGTGCGGCTTGGCAAGAGTGCCCGCCTGCGGCTTGAGCGCTTCGGTCATTACACGGCGGCGCTCCGTCTGGCCTTCCGTGCCGCTGACGGCGGCAAGGCGAGGGCAACGGTGCATGTCACGTTCAAGGCGCGTCAGCGGAAGGGGCGTTGACATGATCGACGTTCGACGACCTATCGGCAGCATCGTTGAGAAGAAGGGACGCAGATCATGAAGCGCGTTTATTTGCTCAAGCGGCTGTGCTGGAGCATGGCGCTCGCCGTTCTCCTTGTCGCCGCTGCGGTGAGCGTTGCGGCTGCGGCGCCGGTGATCCGCGTCAGCATGTTGAAGCCTGACTACGTCACGCCGGGTAGATCGCTGGGGATGTGGGTCAACATCATCAACGTCGGCGACGAAGCCTTTACCGGCAACATGACGATCAGATACACGCTCCCTGCGGGGGTGGCGCTGGTCGATCCGAGCCCGGACACGTCTCCCAGTCCGACGTGCACGCCGTCAGGTCAGGTTGACGAGTGCGTGATCGACGTCACTGGGACCCCGCTGGGCCGCACCTTGACGTACATGACGTTGACGTCCGTCGACCCGGGCGCGACCGGGATCTTGACCGGCGAGGTCGAGGTCTCTGGTGGTGGGGCGGGCAATACGGTCACCGTGCCGCTCGTGTTCAACACCGATCCGATCGGGCCGTTTGACGTTGACAGCTTCGACGTTGCCCTGAGAGGTAGTGCTGCTGCTCAGGCTGGCGGCGTTCCGACCGAGATCGACACCGGTGCGGAGCTGCGGTCGCAGGCGTTGGCGGACTTCGATTTCCCTGGCTTCATCACCGTCTCGCCGGCAGAGAGCTTCCGTGATGTGGTGGTGCATGTGCCGCCGGGGTTTGTTGGCTATCCGACGGCGACAGCGCAGCGGTGCACTGCTGCGCAGTTGGAGGAGCAGTCGGCGAGTTCGTCGCAGGTTCCGAATTGTCCTCGTGACAGTCAGATCGGTTTGGCGCTGGTGAATGGCAAGGACACGGTGCCGGTCTACAACCTCGTGCCGCCGCTGGGTGCGCCTGCGGAGTTTGGGTTCTATTACCAGGGGCTGATCGTCAACTTGCGCGCGAAGGTGCGTCCGACCGATTACGGGATCGACATCATTACGAGCAAGGCTCCGAGCTCGGTTCCGATCTCGAAGTTTGAGGTGCAGTTGTGGGGCGTTCCGACCGCGAGCTCGTATGACCCGGTGCGTGCGGAGTGCACGTTCGGCTTGTTTGGCGCGAGCGGGGACTTGTGTCCGTCGACCGCTGCGAGAGAGGCGTTCTTGCGGATGCCGACGTCGTGTGGTGCGGCGCTGCCGTGGAGCATGGACATCAACACGTATGTGGATCCTGAGACGTTCGATCATGTCGAGACGACCACGCCGGGTGCGACTGGGTGCGATCTGAATCCGTTTGATCCGGCCTTTACGCTCATCCCGTCGGTGCTTGTGCCGCATTCGCCGGTGGGTGTGGATACGGTGGTGTCGATGCCGCAGGTGTTCGGGCCGGATGGGATCGCGCCGGCGGATATCAGACGGGTGGTCGTGCAGTTGCCGGAGGGCGTGACGGTGAATCCGTCTTCGGCGGGCGGCCTGAAGGCCTGTTCTGACAGCGATCTGAGGCTCAGACAGGACGGGGCCGCGACGTGCGATCCTGCGTCGAAGATCGGGACGGTCACGGTGAGATCGCCGTTGCTTGACCACCCGATCGGCGGCAGCGTGTTCTTGCGCACGCAGGCCTCGGATGATCCGGAGTCGGGTCAGTTGTTCCGGATCGCGATCGAGCTGCGCTCTGATGATGACGGGGTTGACATCAAGCTGCCGGGCGGGTTGAGAGCGAACCCGATCAGAGACGACCCGAGAAGCGGTCAGTTGACGGCGACGTTCGACGATTTGCCGCAGTTGCCGTTTGATTCGATGACGTTGCACTTCAAGACGGGTTCGCGGGCGCCGTTGGCGTCGCCGCGCTCGTGTGGGGTCAAGTCCTCCGAGGTGGATTTCCTCTCGTGGGGTGACAGACCGTTCCACGTCTCGAGCCAGTTCGTCGTGAGCGGCTGCCAGGCGGCGAGATTCGCGCCGGCGTTCCGCGCCGGCGTCGAGAACCCGGTGGCTGGTTCGAGCAGCCCGATGCACGTCGCACTGGGCCGTACCGATGATGATTCGGTGTTCAGCGGGCTGACGATCGATACGCCGAGAGGGTTGTTGGCGCGTGTGAAGGACGCGGAGCAGTGCTCGAACACGGCGGCTAACACGGGGAATTGCCCGGCTGGGTCGTTGATCGGTCATGCGAAGGTGGCGACGGGTGTCGGTAGCACGCCGTTCTGGGTCGATAACGGTCGTGTGTTCCTGACGGAGGGCTACAGAGGCGCCCCGTACGGGCTGGCGGTCGTGGTGGACGCGGTGGCTGGCCCGTTCAACCTGGGCACGGTGGTCGTCCGTCAGGCGATTCATGTGAATCCGCGGACGGCGCAGTTGAGTGTTGTCTCGGATCCGTTCCCGACGATCGTGAAGGGCGTGCCGTTGCAGATCCGTGCGGTGCGGGTGTCGATCGATAAGCCGAGATTCATGGTTGCGCCGACGAACTGCTCCACGCAACAGGTCGGCGGCACTGCCACCTCGGTGGACGGTCTCACTGCCCAGCTGTCCTCGCGGTTCAAGGTGGGCAACTGCAAGAACCTCAAGTTCGCGCCCAAGCTCGCCCTGTTCGTCGGTAGCAGACACCACACGACGCGGGCGATCTCGACGCCGTTCAAGGCGGTGCTGACGCAGACGCCCGGGCAGAGCAACATGAAGTCGGTGCGGGTGCAGCTGCCGGGCACGTTGGCTGCGTTGCTGAATGTGGTGCAGAGAGCGTGCACGCTCGACGTCTACGAGGCGGGGAGATGCGGCGGGTCGCGGGCAGGTTCCGCGGTCGCGAAGACGCCGTTGCTGAAGGATCCGTTGCGTGGCGGGGCGTTCTTCGTCAAGCATCCGGGTCGTCCGTTGCCGGACCTGATGGTCGCGCTGCGCGGCGACATCAGCATCGATCTGGTGGGTCGTGTCTCGGTCGTCGATAACAAGTACCTGACGACCGACTTCGACACGATCCCGGACGCGCCGGTGTCGAAGTTCACGCTGAGCATTGTCTCGGGCAGCCACGGGCCCTTGGGTGTCGTGACCAACCTGTGCTCCAGAAGAGGCAGACGCTCGACGGCGCTGGTGCAGATGAAGGGCCAGAACGGCGATTCGATCACGCGCCACACGCGGCTGCACATCCGCGGCTGCGGCGGAAAGAAGCGCCACTAACAACGAGCAGCAGCAAGACATGGCGCGGTCGGCTTGGGGGAGCCGGCCGCGCCATTTGCCGTTAAGGGCACGGCAAGGAAACCACTGGAGCAGCCTCCAGGACCCGACCGAGCCTCGCCGCTCGCGCTACTTCGGTGTCGGGAACTGCGCGCGCATCATCGCGTCCCACACGCGATCCGGCATCAGCCGCCGCGAGGGGATCGACAGCTTCGCCGACGGCGTGATCGTCACGCGTGTAGGAGCGCGGCGCTTGCGGATCGACTTCTCGATCACCTTCGCGACGCGGTCAGGACCGCCGCCGAGCAGGCGCAGCGGACCCTCGTAGGCGCCCTGCGTCGCGCTGCCGACGGTGGCGTTGAACTTCGCGTATGGGTCGTCCGTCGCGGCAGCCGCCGCAGCGTCGACGTCGCTCATGCTCGCGACCGCGGCGTTCCCGAACTCGGTCGTGATCAGGCCCGGCTCGAGCAGGATCACGTCGATCCCGAAGCCGCGCACCTCGAAGCGCAGCGCGTCGCTGACCGCCTCGATCGCGTGCTTCGTCGCGTGATACCAGCCGCCGCCCGGGAACACGAGCTTGCCGCCCATCGACCCGAGCATCACGATCTTGCCCCAACGCTGCTGGCGCATCTGCGGCAGCACGAGCTGCGTCAGTCGCGCAAGGCCGAACACGTTCGTCTCAAACTGTCTGCGCACCGCCTCCAGCGGCACGCTCTCGATCGCGCCGCTCTGCGAGTAGCCGGCGTTGTTGATCAGCACGCCGATCGCGCCATGCGTCTCCTCGATCGTCCGCACCGCGGCGACCATCGAGTCCTCGTCGGTCACATCCAAAGCAAGCGTGCGGCACCCCGCCGCCTCCAGGTCCGCGATCGACTCCAGCCGACGCGCCGTCGCGTACACCGTCCACCCGCCCGCGGCAAGCCGCCGCGCCGTCGCCCGCCCGATGCCGGACGAACACCCTGTGATGAGCACTGCTTTCGAGACGTCTCCCATGTACCGGACCCTAGCGTGTGGTTGGCTGGCGGGCCAGTGTTTGCGCGTGCCTGGTACGCCTGGGCTGCCGGTACGTCCCGCTGGAGAGGCCAGTCGTGTAACGGCGCTCAGCATCGCCACGTCAGCGGGATCAGCGGAAGCCTCTCCAGCGGGACGACCGGCAGCCGGCTGATTAAGCCACGCCGAGCCCGAAGCGAAAAGCGCTGGAGCTTCGGCGTGGCTGCGCGCCTCGCGCCCGGCGGGCAGCGGCTTGGGCCCCACCGTCGCCGAATCAGCCGCGGCCGGTGGTCTTGTCCGGCAAGGCTTCCGCGGATCCCACGCCAGGCCGAAGCGTCATAAGCGCTTCAAGACCGGCCTTGTCCGGGCAAGAGCCACCGGCCGCCAGGCGTACCGCGGCGCTGGAATCAGGAGCGAAGGAGCTTCTTGTACGCGATGCGATGCGGCCGATCCGCAGCATCACCCAAGCGCTCGCGGCGCTCAGACTCATAGGCCTCGAAGTTGCCCTCGAACCAGCGCACCTGCGAGTCGCCCTCGAACGCGAGCACATGCGTGGCGATGCGGTCGAGGAACCAGCGGTCGTGGGAGATCACCACCGCGCAGCCGGGGAACGCCAACAGCGCCTCCTCCAGCGCGCGCAGCGTGTCCACGTCCAGGTCGTTCGTCGGCTCGTCCAAGAGCAAGACGTTCCCGCCGCTCCGCAGCAGCTTCGCGAGATGCACGCGGTTGCGCTCTCCGCCTGAGAGCTTGCCGACCTTCACCTGCTGGTCGGTGCCCTTGAAGTTGAAGCCGCTCACGTACGCGCGTGAATTCATTCTGTGATCGCCGACCATGATGTGGTCCTCGCCGCTGGAGATCTCCTCCCACACCGTCTTCTCCGGATCCAACGCATCACGCGACTGGTCGACGTAAGCCAGCTCGACCGTCTCGCCGAGCTTCAGTGCGCCCGCGTCCGGCTGCTCCTGCCCGGTGATCATGCGGAAGAGCGTCGTCTTGCCGGCGCCGTTGGGGCCGATCACGCCGACGATGCCCGAGCGCGGCAGCTTGAACGAGAGGTCCTCGATCAGCAGCTTCTCGCCGTAGCCCTTGCTCAGCCCCTCGGCCTCGATCACGACCTCGCCGAGCCGCGGGCCCGGCGGGATGTGGATCTGCACCTGGTCGAGTCTCACGTTGCGCTCCTCGGCCAGCAGCTGCTCGTAGGCGTTCAAGCGCGCCTTCGGCTTCGCGCGCCGCGCGGACGCGTTCATCCGCACCCACTCGAGCTCCTTCGCCAGCGTGCGTCTGCGCGCCTTGTCGGAGCGCTCCTCCTGCTCCAGCCGCTGCTGCTTCTGCACCAGCCATCCGCTGTAGTTGCCCTCGTAGGGGATCCCGCGCCCGCGGTCGAGCTCGAGGATCCAGCCGGCGACGTTGTCGAGGAAGTAGCGATCGTGGGTGATCGCGACGATCGTGCCTCTGTAGTCGCTCAGGTGCTGCTCCAGCCACGCGACCGACTCGGCGTCGAGGTGGTTCGTCGGCTCGTCGAGCAGCAGCAGGTCGGGCGCCCTCAGCAGCAGCCGGCACAAGGCGACCCGGCGGCGCTCGCCGCCGGAGAGCTTCGTCACGTCGGCGTCGCCGGGCGGCAGCCGCAGCGCGTCCATCGCCGTGTCGAGCATCGTGTCGAGGTTCCACGCGTCGGCCGCGTCGATCCGCTCCTGCAGGCGGGCGAACTCGTCCGCCGTCTCGTCGGAGTAGTTGGCCGCCAGCTCGTTGAAGCGGTTCAGCAGGTCGCGCAGCTCGGCGACGCCGTCCTCGACATTGCCGCGCACGTCCTTGTCCGGGTCCAGCGCAGGCTCCTGCTCCAGCAGGCCTACCGAGGCCCCGGGCGCGAGCTGCGCCTGGCCGCGGTACTCGGTGTCGGTGCCGGCCATGATCCGCAGCAGCGTCGACTTGCCGGCGCCGTTGTAGCCGAGCACGCCGATCTTCGCACCCGGATAGAACGACAGCGAGACCTCTCTGAGCACCTCCTTGTCGGGCGGGAACGACCGCGAAAGGCGGTGCATCGTGAAGATGTACTGAGCGCTCATCGAGCCGCGGAGGATAGATCAGGCAGGCGGTGCGACGGCGTCCGCCTGCCGGTAGCTGCCGCGCTCGCGCCACGCCAGCACCGCCGCCGGCACGATCGCCAGCGCCGAGATCCCGACCGCCCACCAGAAGGTCGTTCCGAACGCGCTCGCGAGCGGCTCGGCAGCGCGCTCCCGCACCGCGGCCGAGCCGCTCGCGAGCGCGTTCGGAACGACCTTCTGGTGG
>Ga0207690_10000062_pt1 | contig 96511 bp, 106 predicted proteins | sample KBSC23metaG_FD_184315 | JGI IMG/M metagenome (GOLD analysis project Ga0207690, IMG submission 184315) | Corn rhizosphere microbial communities from Kellogg Biological Station, Michigan, USA - KBS C2-3 metaG (SPAdes) (version 2) | ecosystem: Host-associated > Plants > Roots > Rhizosphere > Soil... | reverse complement strand
CTATGTCGACGACCTCCGCCAGGATCCGGGAGTCGGGATCACCTGGGTCGACCCCCAATTGAAGCCGATTCCGCCGTCAGCGCTGGCGGCGTTGCTCCAGGCGTCGGCGGCGCCGTCGCTCTCCGCCTATGTCCGCGACATGGGCTGGATGCACCCTTTCTATGGTGAGCTCCGGCGAGCGCTTTCCGATCATCAGTACAGCGACGACGACAAGCGCGATGTGCTCGAGCTCAACCTCAAGCGCGCGCGAATCCTGCCGCCCGGCAAGGAACGCTACGTTCTCGTCAATGCCGCGCAGCAGCGCCTCTTCATGTACGAGGGCGGCAAGGCGGTCGATTCGATGGTCGTCGTCGTTGGCAAGACCAAGTGGCCGACGCCGATGCTTGGCGCCTATATCCGCTTCGCCGCGCTCAACCCTTATTGGTACGTCCCCTCGGATCTCGCGGGCGAGGACGTCGGCCAGTTCGTGCTCAAGCAGGGTCTGAAATATCTCGACGACTACGGCTACGAAATCGTTTCCGACTGGAGCCGCAACCCGACGATCGTCGATCCCAAGACCGTCGACTGGAAGGGCGTCGTCGACGGCAAGGTGGACGTGATGATCCGCCAGAAGCCCGGACCGAAGAATTTCATGGGACGCATCAAGTTCATGTTCCCCAATCAGTTCGGGGTCTATCTGCACGACAACCCGCGCCGCGAGCTGTTCCAGCAATCGGTGCGCTATTTCAGTGGCGGCTGCGTGCGGTTGGAGGATGCCTGGCGGCTCAGCCGCTGGCTGTTCCACCGCGAGCTGACGTGGGAGGGACATGGCGCGGAAGAGCCGGTCATGCTCGACCAGCCGGTGCCGGTCTACATCACGTACATGACCGCAGTGCCGGACGGTCAGTCGATCGCTTATTACGACGACGCCTACGGCCGCGACAAAGCGCGCGTGGCGGACACCGACACCTCATCGACCCCCGCGGCCGGCGGCCGCTAAGGCGGAGTTAGCGCGGAGCCCAGTTCGGGACCCAGGTCACCTCCTGCGCGATCGGCCGGCCGCTCGGATCGAGCGCGGGGCTGAACCGCACATATTGCTGGGTCAGCTGGCACATCAGCGAATCCGCATAAGGGCTGCCGCTGCTGCGCAGGATACGGCAATTGGAGACGCTTCCGTCGGGATCGACGCGGATGCTGATCGCGACGCTTCCTGATGAGATGCCGCTCGAAGCGAAGCGGCGATACTCGCGGTCCGGGATCTTGGTCAGCTTGCGCGCGGGCGTGAAGCCGCCGCTTCCGCCTCCGCCGCTCCCATTGCCATAACCGCCGGCCCCAGTGCCGTTGCCGGCTGCCGCGGCGCCGGAGGTGGATGCGCTACCGGTACCGGCCACCTTGGCGGCCGGGATCGGCGACGGCGCCGGGATGCGGGGTGGAGGCGCCAGCACGGGCGTCGGCTCGGCCTGTTTCGCGGGCGCGCCCTGGGGCTCCTCCATCTGCGACTTCGGCTGGGGCTTGGGCGGAGGCGGAATCGGCGGGGGAGGTGGCGGTTGCTGTAGGTTGAATGTTTTCAGCCTATCGACCGCCTCGCTGACGATGCTGACGTGGAGGCCCGACAGGATGACGAAGGCGAGCGCGGCGTGCACCGCAATGACGGCGAGCGCCGCCTTCGCCTGGTCCGGCCGGTCCGAAGTTCCGCGGTAGCTAGACACCTCTGTCCTTCACCCGACTAACGCGGGCGAAGCGGAAAGTTTTCGCGCGTGGAGGGATCAGCTCTTGGCAGTTTGCGCGTCGGCCATGAAGTCGGCGTGCTTCCGCTCCGGACCAAAGGCGGTCCAGAGGATGATCGCCAAAGCCATCGTCCCTCCGAAGATCGCGAGCGCCAGCCCATAATCGTCGCCCCGGCTCTCCGCGATCCCGGCCTGGAACACGGCGTTCTTCGACATGATCAGATTGCCAAGCTGGTAGGCAAACCCCGGAAACAGCGCGCGCGCTGCCGGCGGCGACAGCTCGTTCAGATGAACCGGGACGATGCCCCACGCGCCCTGCACCGCGATCTGCATGAGGAACGCCCCCAGGCCGAGAAGAACCGGCGTTGCGGAAAAGGCCCATAATGGAATGACGGGAAGCGCCAGCAGGCAGGCAATGATGATCGCTCGCTTGCGGCCGATCCTCTCCGACCAGATGCCGAAGCCGATTCCGCCGACGATCGCGCCGAGGTTCATCACCGCGGTCAGGATTCCGGTCATGTGCGTGTCGTAATGGTGCTGCTTCTGGAGGAAGGTGGGATAGAGGTCCTGGGTGCCGTGGCTGAACGCGTTGAACGCGGCCATCAGCACGATCATGTAGAGCGCGATTTTCCAGTAGCGCAGCAGCTCCGCAATCGGGTTCGCACGCGGCTTCTCCCGCCGCGCTTCGAACACCGGGCTTTCCTTCACGTGGATGCGGATGAGCAGGACGAGGAGGGCAGGGGCGACCCCGACCATGAACATTCCGCGCCAGCCGATCGTGTCGAACAGAAGGAAATAGACGAGGCTCGCGACGAAATATCCCGACGGATAGCCGCTCTGCAGAAGGCCCGAGACCGGGCCGCGCAGCTTCGCCGGGATGCTCTCCATGACGAGGCTCGCACCGAGGCCCCATTCGCCGCCCATCGCGACTCCGAACAGGAAACGAAGGACCAACAGGCTCGTCAGCGTCGGCGCGAAACCGGACGCGAACTCGAAGATCGAGAAGAGGATGATGTCTGCCATCAATACCGGGCGGCGGCCGAAACGCTCGGCCAGCCAGCCGAAGACGAAAGCGCCGATCGGCCGCGCAGCGAGCGTGAGGAACACCGCCTCGGTCACCGCCTTGACGTCGCTGTGAAACTCCTTCGCGATCGCCGAGAACATGAAGACCATCAGGAAATAATCGAAGGCGTCGAGCGTCCAGCCGAGGTAGCTCGCCCAGATCGCGCTTCGCTGCGACGGCTCGAGGGACTTCAAGTCGGCGATCAGGCTCATTCGGCAGCTCCCCTTCCGGCGCCGTGATGCCCGCGCGGGCGGAGAGCCGCAACCTCGCATGAAGAAAGGCCCACCCGCGCTTTTGCGCGGATGGACCCGTCAGCTATTCGCGAGTCTGACTAACCGGCCAACAGGGGGACGGCCGGCGTGCTGTTTACATGGGTGTCGGTTAGCGGACATTCAAGCGGGGGCGATTCGCCGCTCCCTAAAGCACGCTTGCAATGATCAGTGTCACATTGTCCGGCGCGCCTCTGGCGAGCACGGTGTCGATCAGCCGGTCGGCGGCGTCGGCGGGCGATCCTCTGCCCAGCTCGGCGGCGATCTCTTCATCGGGAACGAGGCGGGTGAGACCGTCCGTCGCGAGCACGAACTGATCTCCCGGCTGGACGCCCCCGCGGACAAGGTCGACCTCGCAAGTCTCCGCAACCCCCACGGCGCGGGTGATGAGGTTCGCATTCTCGTGCGACTCCGCATCCTCGGGGTTCAGCATTCCCGCGTCGATCAGGTTCTGGACGAGGCTGTGGTCGTGGCTGATTCGGCTGATCTCGCCGCCCCGCAGCAGATAGGCGCGGCTGTCCCCCATCCAGAAGCAGCGATAGGAGCCCTCGGCGATTGCCAGGCCAACCACGGTCGTTCCGATGGTCTTTCCGCCGCCGTTGGACCGCGCGAGCTCGATCAGCCGCCCGTTGACCTCCCGCACTGCTTCCACGGCTTGACCGGCGAGACCGTCGAGGTCCGCGCCATCGGGAAGCGCGCGCAGGGCGTCCACGACCATGGCGCTCGCGACTTCGCCGGCGTCGTGCCCGCCCATGCCGTCGGCGACCACCCAGAGCCCTCGCTCGGGCGCTGCGAACAGCGAATCCTCATTGATCTTGCGCTTCAAGCCCACATTTGTCCGGCTTACGCATTCGAACCGCATTCAAGCCCCCGCTGTGGTTCAAGGCACTGACTAGCATTCGCGGAAGCTTCATGCGATTTACTTTTTGCATAGATGGGGTCGTGGGGGCGACGGCATGAACAAGGCGTACAGCAATAAAGCGCTTCCGATGGGCACGGTGCTGCGCGAATGGCGCATCGAGGAGGTCCTCGGCGTCGGCGGCTTCGGCATCGTCTACAAGGCCAAGGGAATCTATTTCAACGAGCTGGTCGCGATTAAGGAATATTTCCCGAGCTCGATCAGCGAGCGCGATTCCGAAGACACCGTCGTGCCGATCGATTCGGAAGCGGAGGAAGTCCACGCGCTCGGCCTGAAGAAGTTCGTCGAGGAAGCGAAGCTCCTCTGGAACCTGTCGACCCCGAGCCGCCATCCCAACATCGTCAGCGTCCGCAGCCTGTTCGAGATTCACGGCACGGCCTACATGGTCATGGACTTCGAGGACGGGATCTCGCTGTCCAAGATGCTGAAGCAGGGCCGCCGCTTCAACGAGCGCAGCCTGTGGGACATCCTCAATCCGATCGCCGAAGGGCTGGAGAGGGCGCACCGCGTCGGAGTCCTCCACCGCGACATCAAGCCGCCGAACATCCTCATCAACGAGGACAACCGGCCGGTGCTGATCGACTTCGGCTCGGCCCGCTTCGATACTGCCGAAGCGACGAGCACCAAGGTGACGTTCCACACGCCGCCTTACGCGGCCATCGAGCAATATGTGAAAACCTACCCGCAGGGGCCGTGGACCGATATCTACGCGCTCGGCGTGGTCATGTACGAGTGCATCACCGGCGAGAAGCCGGCCGAGGTGCTCGAGCGGCTCCACGCCGGACTCGGCAAGCCGCTCGCCGAGGGCAAATGGGCCGGCTACACCAAGCGCTTCCTCGCGGCCGTCGACGCGGCCATGGTGGTGAAGCCTGAAGAGCGGCCGCAGACGCTGAGCGACTGGCTCGCGACGTTCGGCAGGGCGGGCGAGGCGACCGACGTCGCCGACGACGAAGCGACCCGATTCTTTGCCTCACAGGTCGAGGCGGAGGATATAAAGCCAGTCCCGCCCACTCCGAACGTCGATCCCGCGGCGCCGGTCGAAACCGGCGTTCCCGCCGACCCCAAGGAAGCGAAGTTCAAACGCGTCGGCGAGGAGACAGGAGCGCGCAAGAAGGGCGCGGTCGACAAGAAAGCCGTCGAGGCCGCCGAAGACGATACCAGCCGGAGGCGTGTCGTCGGCGGAGCGGCCGAAGCTGCGGCGGCGGCGACTCCAGCGGCCGCGGCGGCCGATAAGACGCGCGCCAAGGGAGCCAAGCCCGAGCCCAAGAAGGACGAAAAGGAAAAGCCGCGCACGATGTTGATCGCCGCGGCGGCGGCGGGCGTCCTCGCGGTCGTCGGCATTGGTGCCCTCACCATGCGCGGCGGCAGCTCTGAGCCGCAAGCGAACAGCGCCCAGGTGAACGCCAACGGGATCGACAATTTCGGACCGACGCCGGGCGCCTCCACAACTCCCGACGCCGCCGCGACCGACGAAACCGCCACCGCCAACGATGCGGCCAACGGCATCGCTCCGGAAGCGGCCCAGCCCAGCGCGCAGACCAACTCTACCCAAGCCCTTCAGGCGGAAAAGGCGAAGACCGCCGCCGCGCAGGCGCAGCTCGACTTGCTCAAGAAGGCTCAGGCCAAGGCTGCCGCGGGCGTGGCCGCGCCCGGCGCTCCGGCAGGGGCGAAGGGCAAGAATGCCAAGACCAGCACCGCCGCCACGGAGATCACGGCAACCCCAGATGCGGGGGTTTCGCCGGCGACCGTGTCACAGTTCAATTCGACCATCGACGATGCCCGTTCGATGGCCAAGCAGGTCATGCGCTCGAGCAACGCGCAAAACGTGCAGCTGGCGAAGAACTACGATTCCTACCTGAAGACGCTCAAGGCTTCGATGGGCGGCATCCATTCGGAGAAGGAAGCGCAAAAACTGCTAAAGCAGGCCAACCAGACGCGGGCCTATATCGTCTTCCTCAACAGGCAGTAGCTGCAACCGGGTCAGCCGGCGACCGCGGCATCTTCGGGCGAGGCCGGCGCCTCTTGCTGCGCCGGCGCGTGGCCGAGCTTGAACGCTCCGCGAAGTACTCGGTCGTAGAGGTCGCGGTCGCGCAGCGACCCGGCCGAGGGCTCCGGACTGTCGCCGTCCATCAACGCGCGCATGCGGACCTTGCCGGATTCGCGGTTGATTTCGATGTGGATTACCGGAACCGAGGCCTCCAGCGCCATCTGCACGACGTGCGCGGTGCCGCCAGGCCCTCGCGCCTGCTCGCCGTCCCAGATGGCGATCAGAACGTCCGCCTTTCCAACGACCGACTGGCCGACCTCGACATAAGCCGCGTTGAGGTCGGATCGGTCGCCGGGCAGCGCATGGACTTCGTCCGCTGAAGCAAGCGCCTTCTCGAAGCCGCGAAGCTCCTTTCCGGCGGCGAAGTCCTTGCGATACTCGTCGGGCTCGAACGGCAGCACCGCGCGGACGAGATAACCGCTTGTCCGCGCACTGCTGGCGGCAATCTGGTCCGAGCCCGACGCCATGCCGGTGTGAAGAAGAAGGCGCGGCTCGGTAACGCTGCACAGCGCATCTTCCGACTGCTGGAGCGACAATGTCGCCTCGCGGAGCCGGCGGAAGACGCCGTTGACGATCGGACGAAGCTTGCGAAGCATGGGTGCGGTCAGAGCGCCCGCCCGGTGACCGGTGATGCCGACGTTGAGGACGACCGGCGTTGGATCTTGAGGTTCAGGCAACCCCATATGTCTGCATTTCAGGTCAGGAGTTTGCTGCGATGCGCTCCGCCTGATGTGTCCCGCTGTTGCGCAGCGCTCCGCGGCGCTCCGCTTCCTCATAGGATTGAATGGAGTGCCGCAGCGAAATCTGGCCGAGCCTCAGCACTGAGCCGACGGGGATGATCGTCGCCCGGCTGATCCGGACGTCGTCGACAAAGGTCCCGTTGGTCGAGTTGAGGTCGGTGACCAGTAGCTCGTCATTGGCGAGGCCGACGACGCAATGCTCGCGTGAGATGCTCCGGTGTGGAACGACGATGTCCGCCGGCGCGGAACGCCCGATCTTGGCGCTCGAGGACTCGACCGCGATCAGATGTTCGGGAAGCTCGCCCTCTAGTACTTCGAGGCAATGGAATTCGCTGGGCGGGGGCACCGCTTCCACCGGAGGCTCCGGTGGGGCCTGACGCCGTGCCGGCTGCTCGCGCCGGAAGCGGTCGGCGGAAATGACCTGGTCGCTTCCAGGCCGAAGCGGCTGGCGGCCGACGGGCTGCGGCCGGCTGGTCGGCTCCGGCGCAGGCTGGGGAGCCGGCGCGGCCTCCTGCTCGGTGGCCCTGTCCACGAGGCGGCTCAGGTCATCGACGAACTGGCGCCAGCGGCTATCGGACCGGTCGCCCTGCCAGTCGGAGAGCTCGGCCGTATGGGTCAGCTCGAAAACGATCGGCCGGTCGCACGGTTCGATGATCGCGGGGATCAGCTTGTTGCGGCGGTCGGCAAGCGTCGCTTCGGCGCGAACCCATCGGGACGCGACCGAGCGCGGGGACCACAGCACGACCACCGCCTTCGCATCGCGAAGCCGCTGCTCGATCACCTCGTCGAAAGTTTCGCCGGAGTGAAGCGAGGCGTCCCACCAGACGTTGAATCCCTCCTCGAGCAGGCACTCGGCGAAGGCGCGAGCGACCGGTCGGTCGGTACGTGCGTAGGAAATGAAGATGTCAGTTCCCGACACTCAAGCCCCTTCATGATGGTCCGCTTGCTGCAGCAACAGGCGCGCCGCTTTCCCTCGCGGAAAGCGGGCGCGTCTGTGCCTGCGACTCACACGCAGCTAGGTCTTAATTTCCGTTAACCAGCCCCGAATGTCGAGGCTTGAGTAGAAAGTGTAACGATATGGGACACTTAACGAGTCCCTCAGGGCTGTTCCGAAGCCTGCTTCGCGAGCCATTGCTCCAACCACTTGATCGTATAGTCGCCCGCGAGAAATTCCTCGTCCCGAACCAGCTTCTGGTGGAGCGGGATGGTCGTCTTCATTCCTTCGACGACGAATTCCTCGAGCGCTCGACGAAGGCGCCGGATGCAGCTCTGGCGGTTCGAGCCGTAGACGATCAGTTTGCCGATCATGCTGTCGTAGTAGGGCGGCACGCGATAGCCGGTGTAGAGCCCGCTATCGACGCGCACGTGCATGCCGCCGGGCGCGACATAATTCTTCACCAGGCCGGGCGAGGGAGCAAAGGTCTCGGGATCCTCGGCATTGATCCGGCATTCGATCGCGTGGCCGTGGAGGTTCACCTGGTCCTGGGTACAGCTGAGGCCCTCGCCTGAAGCGATCCGGATCTGCTCGCGCACGAGATCGATTCCGCTGATCATCTCGGTCACCGGATGTTCGACCTGGAGCCGGGTGTTCATCTCGATGAAGTAGAACTCACCGTTCTCGTAGAGGAATTCGATGGTGCCCGCACCGCGATAGCCCATGTCGCTCATCGCCTTGCGGACGACCTCGCCCATTCGGGCGCGCTCGTCGGCGGTGATGACCGGGGAGGGTGCTTCCTCCAGCACTTTCTGGTGACGGCGCTGGAGCGAGCAGTCGCGCTCGCCGAGGTGGATCGCGCCGCCCTTGCCGTCGCCGAACACCTGGAATTCGATGTGCCTCGGATCGCCGAGATACTTTTCCATATAGACGGTGTCGTCACCGAAGGCGGAGCGCGCCTCCGACGCCGCCTGGCTCATCAGGCTATCGAGCTGGTCTTCCTCCGGCACGACCTTCATGCCGCGCCCGCCGCCGCCGGATGCCGCCTTGATCAGGACCGGATAGCCGATCTCGCCCGCGATCTTTTTCGCATGAGCGACGCTGGTCAGCGGGCCCGGCGAGCCGGGGACGAGCGGCAGCCCGAGCTTGGCCGCGGTGCGCTTCGCCTCGATCTTGTCGCCCATCGTCCGGATATGTTCGGGCTTGGGGCCAACCCAGATGATGTTGTGGCTTTCGACGATCTCGGCGAACTGCGCGTTTTCGCTGAGGAAGCCGTAGCCGGGGTGGATCGCATCGGCGTGGACGATCTCCGCCGCCGAGATGATGTTGGGGATGTTGAGGTAGGATTCGGCCGCGGCCGGCGGACCGATGCAAACCGTCTCATCGGCGAGCCGGACATGCATAGCGTCCGAGTCCGCGGTCGAATGCACCGCCACGGTGCGGATTCCCATCTCGTGGCAGGCGCGGTGGATCCTCAGCGCAATCTCGCCGCGGTTGGCGATCAGCAGCTTCTCGATCATCGCCACTTGGCTCAGCCGATGACGACTAGCGGCTGATCGAACTCGACCGGTTGCGCGTCGGCGACCATGATCTTCTTGATGACTCCGGCCTCCGGAGACGTGATCGGGTTCATGACCTTCATCGCCTCGACGATGCACAAGGTATCGCCGGCCTTCACCGATTTCCCGACTTCGATGAATGCTTTCGCTCCGGGCTCCGACGAAAGGTAGGCGGTGCCGACCATCGGCGATTTCACCATGTGGCCCGCAACCTCTTCGGCCGGCGCTCCGACATCCTCCTTCGCGTGCATCGGCGGCGCGCTGAGCGCCGGGGCGGCTGCGTACGCCGCAGCGGCCGGCGCGGCCGCGATGACCGGAGCGGGATCGCGCGCGACCTTGATCCGCCGCTCGCCGTCCTGGACCTCGATCTCGGTCAGCTCGTTGTCGGTGAGCAGCTGCGCAAGCTCGCGCACCAGGGCCGGGTCGATACGCATCGAACCATTCTTGTCCGCCTTGGGAGGTGCGGCCATTAACAAATCCCCTATTGAATTTGGCTCTTCGCCTGGTTCGCGCCCGCTCCCTTGCAGAGGTGCGCCGCTGCGTCCAGTGCGAGGAGGTAGCCTAGCGGGCCGAAGCCGATGATCGAGCCCCGAGCGACCTGGCCGAGCAGGCTCTGCCGGCGGAAGCCCTCGCGCGCATAGATGTTGGTCAGGTGCACCTCGATCACCGGGATCGGCAGCGCGGCAACCGCGTCGCGTAGGGCGATCGAGCTATGCGCATAGGCGCCGGCATTGATGATCACGGCAGAGGCCTTGGCCAGCGCCTCGTTGAGCCAGTCGACGAGCACGCCTTCGTGGTTCGACTGCCGAAAGTCGATCGCGAGTTTCAGTCCCTTGGCGCGCTGCTCGAGCGTCGCTGCGATGTCGGAGAGCGTCTGCGTCCCGTATATCCGCGGCTCACGCGTGCCGAGCAGGTTGAGGTTGGGTCCGTTGAGGACGAATATCGTATCGGTCATTTGCGAGGCGCGATGGAGCCTCCTATCTGCCCTTTGTCAATGAGTCTGGATGGTTCCCTCTCTGTCCGCGTGAATGGCGAGCACCGGCGCGTGCCCGGCGGCACCAGCGTTGCGGAGATGGTGAACCTGCTTGGGCTTGATCCGCTCCGCGTGGCCGTCGAGCGGAACCTCGAGGTGATCCCCCGCTCGACGCTGGCCGATGTGTGTGTCGAGGACGGCGACGACTATGAAATCGTGCATTTCGTTGGAGGGGGTTGATTTTGACTGTTCCCCGGCGAAGGCCGGGGCCCAGGACCTATTTGGCCGGGTTGGATCCCGGCCTTCTCCGGGAAACAGATAAGTGAACGTTCAATCCTCAGTTTCGACAGACACCTGGACCGTGGCGGGGCGGACGTTCACCTCGCGCCTCATCGTCGGCACCGGCAAGTACAAGAGCTTCGAGGAGAATGCGGCCGCGGTCGAGGCTTCCGGGGCGGAGATCGTCACGGTCGCTGTGCGGCGGGTCAACATCTCCGATCCGAACCAGCCGAAGCTCACCGATTTCATCGACCCGAAAAAGGTTACCTATTTGCCGAACACCGCCGGCTGCTTCACCGCCGACGATGCGATCCGGACGCTCAGGCTCGCGCGCGAGGCGGGCGGCTGGAACCTCGTGAAGCTCGAGGTTCTGGGCGAGGCGAAGACGCTTTATCCCGACATGCGCGAGACCCTGCGCGCTACCGACGTGCTGGTAAAAGAGGGCTTCGAGCCCATGGTCTATTGCGTCGACGACCCGATCGCCGCGAAGCAGCTTGAGGAAGCGGGCGCGGTCGCGATCATGCCGCTGGGAGCGCCCATCGGCTCGGGCCTCGGAATCCAGAACCGTGTTACCATTCGCCTGATCGTCGAAGGGGCGGGAGTGCCGGTTTTGGTTGACGCGGGCGTCGGCACCGCGAGCGACGCCGCCGTGGCGATGGAGCTCGGCTGCGACGGCGTCCTGATGAACACGGCGATCGCCGAAGCCAAGGACCCGGTTCTGATGGCGCGCGCCATGAAGGCCGCGGTCGAGGCGGGGCGGCTCGCCTATCTTTCCGGGCGCATGCAGAAGCGCCGCTACGCCGATCCCAGCAGCCCGCTTGCCGGGCTGATCTGATCAGGGTCTAGGCGGCGGGCGCGGCCGCTAGCTGGCGCGTCCCAGCCTTCTCGAGCACCGGCTCGATCGTGTCGCACATCGCTTCCGTGATGCGCCGCGTCCCTTCGGCGTCACTGTGGAATTCGTCGATGAAGGTCACGTCGCGAGGGCCCGACGCAAGAGGAACTCCGAGAGCCTTCGACATCTCTCTGCGGTGGTCGAAGAACGGCTGGTTGAATTTCCGGTGGTTCGCGAACTGGGTTTCCTGCCACGGATAGAAGACCTCGCCGAGCCCGCACTTCCGCTCCATTTCCGTCGCTTCCTCCTTTTCGAAGAAGCCGGTCGCCTCGAGAAGGATTAGGGGAATGCCGTTCGCGCGGCACAGCCGCGCGATCGCCGACGTCCAGGTCGCCGAAAATGCCAACAGGCTCGGGAAATTCTTCTCAGGGTCGGCGTTTTCGGCAGTCTTCTGCACCGTCTTTTGCTGCGAGATGTTGGGCGATCCGAAGATCGGGTCGGCGAGCGACGAGCTGCAAAAGCCGCCGAGGTCGCCGTCGCTGGAGAAGCAAACGAGCGCGGGCCGTCGCTTCGTTCCGCGAAGGAAGCCGGTCAGCAGCGAGTGGAGATTGCGGCTGTTCGCCCCCGGCATCGACGCGTTGGCGACCGGAAAGCCGAAGCGCTCTGCTCCGATCGATGCGCCCGTATTCTCGTTCCCGGCAATTCCGAAACCGAAGGTGGTGCTCGGCCCCAGCAGAAGGCCATAGCGTTCGCTCGCGAGGCAATCTGCGACCGAGTAGGTCTTGCCCGCAAAGGTCGTGTGCCGGAAACCAGCGGAATCGGTCGAGAAGCTCGCGCAACTCGAGTTCGGCCAGTAGGTGAGGACGTCGCCGCGCAGGCCGATCTTGCGCTGGTTTTCCAGGAAGTCGGCCATTTCCGGCCGGAGCTCTGCAATCTTTTCGTAATTTGCCATGCGGACCACCGTAGCGGCCCGCCACGTGGCGTAAACCCGCTGCGAATCAGCGGCTTGCAGTGACGATGTGCGCTGCCATCGGAGCGTCGATCCCGTCCACGCCCTCGAACGGCTGCATCGCCCGTTCCACGGCATCGAAGACACGGTCGAGGCTCCCCGCTTCACGATCCTCAATCTCGACCCCCATCGGCGTCCCGTAACAAAGTGCCGCCGCTGCATCCTTTGCAGACGCGGCGCGACTTTTCAGCTCGATCGTCTCGATGTCCACGGTCTCGAAGCCCGCGTCGTGGAGGTCGCTTTCAATACGAAGGGGATCGGTATAGCCGAACGGTCCTTCACGCATGAACAGCGGTGGGTCATCAGGGAAACAATCAATCAGCACCCGCTGAGCGACGTCGCTCAGGACATTGCGTTCGATGCGGTCCCAAATGGCGAGTAAATAGTGCCCGCCGCTCTTCAGCACCCGCCGGGCCTCGGCATGGCCGCGGACTCTGTCGGGGAAGAACATGGCGCCGAACTGGCAGATCACGAGGTCGAAGCTCGAATCCTCGAACGGAAGCTCGAGCGCATCCGCCTCCACGAACCGCACGCGGTCGGACGGGACTAGCCGGGCAGCGACGTCCAGCATCGGCTGGTTGAGGTCGGTCGCGACGATCTCCGTGTCGGGGCAGGCCCTGTGCAGCGCCTCGGTGAGCGCGCCGGTGCCCGCCGCGGTTTCGAGGATCAGGCGGGGAGCGAATGAGCACGCGCGCCGGGCCAGCTCGACCGCAAAGGGCCGAAAGATGAGCGGCACCATCAGCTCGTCATACTTCTGGGGCACCGAGCCCGCAAAGCGAAGCTCTTGGTCTTTCATCGGAACGTCCCCCATCGATCGCGGGTTTTCCAAGTGGTCCGGAGGTGGGCCATGGCGACCTCAATGACAGATTTCGCGGCGGAACGCTCGGCCATGGTCGATCGGCAGCTGAAGCGCCGCGGGATCCGAGAGCAAATGATCCTCGACGCTTTCCTCGCCGTCCCGCGGGAGGACTTCGTCAGCGACGAATACCGGCATCTCGCTTACGGCGACCACCCGCTTCCGATCGAAGCAGGTCAGACCATTTCTCAACCTTACATCGTCGCACTGATGATCCAGGCCGCGGAAATCGGGCTGCGCGACAAGGTGCTCGAGGTCGGCGCGGGCTCGGGCTACGCCGCCGCCGTCATCAGCCGAATTGCGGGAAGAGTGATCGCGATCGAGCGGAAGCACGACCTCGTCGCGGTCGCTCGGGAGCGGCTGGCTCGGCTCGGCTTCGACAATGTGACGATCGTCGAAGGAGACGGCACCATGGGCTGCGCGGAGGAAGCGCCGTTCGACGCGATCCTAGCGGCGGCAAGCGGAAGCCATGTTCCCGAGGCTCTGCTTGCGCAGCTTTCCCCTGGCGGGTGCATCGTGATGCCGATCGGCAGTCCCGACGCGGTCCAGGAACTCGTCAAGGCGACCAAGCAGGAGGACGGAGTGATCCGCCAGGAGAACCTCGGCGGCGTCCGCTTCGTTCCCCTGATCGGGGAGGAGGGCTGGAACGATGCTTGAAACCGACCTCGATACGCTGCCGCGCCTGATCGCAGACGCCGCCGAGCCGCTTCCGGATATCGACGATCCGGCGTTCGGGGCGATGTTCGATCGCTTTGCGGACGCTCGCGTCCTGTGCCTCGGCGAGGCAAGCCACGGGACGAGCGAATTCTACCGCGCCCGGGCCGCCATCTCGCGCCGGTTGATCGAGCGGCACGGGTTCAACATCGTCGCGGTGGAAGGCGACTGGCCCGATTGCGCGACGGTCGACCGCTATGTCCGTCACCGGCCGCCCCGCGAGCTGGAGTTTACGGCGTTCGAGCGCTTCCCGATGTGGATGTGGCGCAACAGGGAGGTCGACACCTTCGTCGGCTGGCTGCGCGGGCACAATAACACCCGTGAATATGAGCGGATGTGCGGCTTCTACGGGCTCGATCTCTACAATCTCGGCGGCTCGATGCGCGCGGTGATCGAGTTCCTCGACGAGGAAGACCCGGAGCTCGCGAGGCTCGCCCACCGCCGGTACGGGTGCCTCGACCCGTGGGCGGAGGACCCCGCGATCTACGGACGTCACTCGCTGCTCGAAGGTTATGCGCGGTGCGAAGTCGGAGTCGTCCAGATGCTGAAGGACCTGCTCCTGAAGCAGGTCGATTGCTTCGGGCCGGAATGCGACGAGTGGCTGGACGCGCAGGCGAATGCGCGGCTCGTCAAGGACGCCGAGGCCTATTACCGAATCATGTACCAGGGATCGGCGGAGAGCTGGAATTTGCGCGACACGCATATGTTCGACACGTTGAACATGATCCTCGATGCCAAGGGGCCGGGCTCGAAGGCGATCGTATGGGCGCACAACAGCCATATCGGGGACGCACGCTTCACCGACATGGGGCAGCATCGCGAAGAGCTGAATATCGGCCAGCTGGTGAGGGAGAAATGGGGCGCCGATGCGCGGCTGATCGGCTTCGGGACGCACACCGGCACGGTCGCTGCGGCGGACGATTGGGACATGCCGATGAAAGTGAAGCGCGTGAATCCGTCACTGCCGGAAAGCCACGAGCGGATGGCGCACGACAGCGGCGCCGCGCGCTTTCTCCTCGATTTGCGCGAGGGTGTGGTCGACGGCGAGCTTCGCCACGCGCTGCTCGAGCCGAGGCTGGAGCGGTTCATCGGGGTCATCTACCGCCCCGACACCGAGCGCTGGAGCCATTACAGCGATGCGATTCTGGTGAAGCAGTTCGACGGCTACGTCTGGTTCGATGAGACCGAGGCGGTAACCCCGCTTCCAGGCGAACGGCGTCCGGCAGAACGGCGCGAGATGGAGGAAACCTACCCGTTCGGCCTATAAGCACGCCATGGAAGACGACGAACGCGCCATCCGCGAGCTGGTCGATCGCTGGATCGAGGCGACCAAGGCCGGCGATACTGCCGCGGTGCTCGATCTCATTGCCGACGATGCCGTGTTCATGGTCCGCAGCGGACTGTTCGGGAAAGAGGGTTTCCAGGTCGGTTCGGACTCGCTCAGCGACAGCAAGATCGACGGCAGAGCCGAAATCATGGAGATGCACGTCGAGGGGAACTGGGCTTGGATCCGCAACTATATCGACTTGATCATCACCCCCGCGGGCAGTGAGCCGGTGGGGCGCTCGGGCTACGCGCTGACAATCCTGAAGAAAGGCTCTGACGGCCGCTGGCGGCTGTTCCGCGACGCCAATCTCGTCAGCTGAATCACAGCCAATACCTTCACTTTGGATAATGATTTCGGGAGCGAATCATCGCTCTCGCGCGTATCTACTTGTGAGTTCGCGATAATTGTTGCGGAGCAGGGCATGCCGCACAGGCGCAAGGCAGAGAAGGGCAGCTTCAAGGATCATTTCGACGGGCTGGTGAGCCAGTTCCCGGATAAGCACGGGCAGAAGGGGGAAGCGGCAAGGGCGGACGAGCGCCGCAAGAACAAGCGTCACATCAACGATTTGTTGTTCGAACGCGCGACCCGCGACTAGCTCGGCTGCGCGCCCGCAAGGCGCTCCTGCTCGCTCTTCAGCCGCTCGGCATCGAAGGCGTGAGCCGCGTGCGGCCCGGTCCGGTCGACCCAATGCATGAAGAGATGTGCGGACCAGCCGTTCGGGTTCGGCTCGATCCGACCGTGGCGCAGCTGCGTGCCGCGGTACAGCACCGCATCGCCCGGCTGCATTGCGATCGAGGCATAAGGTTCGTCCCCGAAATCTTCGTGCAAATAGTCGGGCCCGGTCACCTCCCGCGATCCGATCTGGAGGTCCCAAGGCTTGCCGTCGCTATATGCCAGGGTGAGCGACACACTATGCTCGCACGACGGCCGGTCGGAATGGATGCGGCAGATGTCGTCTTTCTGGTAGATCCGGAAATAGTCGTAGCTGGGCAGGAGGTCGGCGCCGGTTAGCTCGCTGACGATCGGCGTCAGGCCCCACAGGAACGAGATCAGCGGACGGTAGAAGTGGCCGCTGATCTCAACGGTCGGCCGACGCATCAGAGGTTCCTGCCGGCTGAACGAGCTGAAGGACTTGCCCGAAGCGGCGAGGTCGGCCTCCAGTTGCTGGCAGAGAGCGTTCGCGACTTCGGACGGGACCAGCCGCTCGACGCTCGCATAGCCGTCTTTCCGATAGTCGCCGGTAACGCGCATGCGGCCGTCTAACGCGATTTCGCCTTCTCGCGTAGCTTGGTGATCGTCGTCGCGTTTGTGATCTGCTCGACGTCCGTCTTGCAATGGAGCAGCCGGATGCCCTTTCGCTTCAGCGCTTCATCGAGCGCGGGCGCAAAGTCTTCGGTCGTTTCGATCGTTTCTGTCCAGCCACCGAACGCACGGGCGAGCGCCGCGAAATCGGGGTTGCTGAGTGCGGTCGCACTGATCCTTGTCGGATATTCGCGCTCCTGGTGCATTCGGATGGTGCCGTAGCTTCCATTGTCGACCAGCACCACGATGAGGTCGGCGCCATATTGGGTGGCGGTCGCCAGCTCCTGGCCGTTCATGAGGAAGTCTCCGTCGCCCGCGACTGCGACCACTGGGCGGTCCCTGAAGCGGATCGCCGCAGCGACTGCGGCGGGTACGCCGTAACCCATCGTGCCGCTGGTCGGCGCGAGCTGGGTCGGCATCGGGCCGTAACGCCAGTAGCGGTGCCACCAGCCCGAGAAATTGCCCGCGCCGTTGCAGATGATCGTGTTCTCCGGAAGCTTCTCGCGCATCGCGGCGACGCATGGGCCGAGGTCGAGCTTCACTCCCTTGCGAGGCTGCGGCTCGGACCACTCTAACCATTCCTTATGGGCGTCGTCGCCGCACGAGAAGCGGACCAGGTCGGGGTCGATCCATTCGTCGACCATTTCGGCGAACTCACCCATGTCGGCGCAGATCGGCAAGTCGGCGTGATAGACGCGTCCGAGCTCGTTCGGGTCCGGATGGACGTGAACCAGGGTCTGGCCGGGATGGTCGGGCGTGATGAGCGTATAGCCGTCGGTCGTCGCTTCCCCAAGCCGCGGACCGACCGCGAGAACCAGGTCCGCGTCGCGAATGCGCTGCTGAAGTAGTGGGTTGGGGCCGTAGCCGAGTTGGCCGGCATAGACCTGGCACGTATTGCAGATCGCGTCCTGCCTGCGAAAGGCGGCCGCGACTGGGATTCCGTAGCGGAAGGCGAAATTGGCGAAATGGTGCGATGCGCGGGGGCTCCAGTCCGCTCCGCCGACGATTGCGACGGGGTTCGTCGCGTCCTTCAGTAGCTCGAACATCGCCTGCACCGCGCCCGGATCCGGCTCCTCCGCAAGCGGCGGGACGCACGGGCGATCCTTGGCTTCGACCTCGTCGCGCAGCATGTCCTCCGGCAGCGCGATAACCACCGGGCCGGGCCGTCCGGCCGTCGCGACCCGATAGGCCCGCGCGACATATTCGGGGATCCGCCGGGCGTCCTCGATCCGCGCCGCCCATTTCGCAACGGGCGCGAAGAAGGCCGGGAAGTCGATCTCCTGGAATCCTTCCCTGTCGCGGTCGCCGCGAGCGACGTCGCCGATGAAGAGGATCATCGGGGTCGAATCCTGGAAGGCGACGTGAACTCCGGCACTCGCGTTGGTCGCTCCGGGACCGCGGGTGACGAACGCGACGCCGGGGCGGCCGGTCATCTTCCCGTCCGCATCGGCCATGTATGCGACGCCGCCCTCCTGCCTGCAGACGATGGTTTCGATCTCGGGGCTGTCGTGAAGCGCGTCGAGCACGGCAAGGAAGCTCTCGCCCGGAACGGTAAAGACTCGGTCGCAGCCCTGGATTTTCAGCTGATCGACTAGGATTCGTCCGCCGGTGCGCTTGGTCATGGGCGCCCGTTAGCCCGAAGCGGAAGTCGCGTCACCCCGACGCCCCGGGAACCATTTGTTCACCCTAACGGGAGCAAGACGGGGGGCAGGGATAGGTGCCCATGACGAACAGCTCCAACACATTGCCCAACGGTCATCCCGAAAGGCGCCGAGTTCCGCGTACCGCGCTTCGGCTCAACGCCACGATTCGCGAGCCGGGCCGAAGCCGCACCAGCGCGCGTGTGATCGACATTTCGACGCGCGGCTGCCGAATCGAGGCCACCTCGGGGGCTTCGGTCGATACCTGGCTGATGCTCAGCATCGCGGGGCTCGAAACCCAATATTGCCGCGTCGCCTGGCGCTGTCATGAGTTCGCCGGGATCGAGTTCGCGACTCCGCTTGCCGAAGCGGTGCTCGAGCGGCTGCTTTCCGACCAGCAGCAATTGTCCGAGGTCGCGATCGCCGACCTGCGCTCAATCGCAAACCGAGCGCACAACCTGTCGGTTCAGGAGGCGGACGACCGCCAGACCTTGACGGAACTGTCGCGCAAATGCGCGGTGGATGCGGTGGTCGAAGGGCTCCGTTTGGGCGAAGCCAAGCCCGGCAAGTAGTCGCGCGCGCTTCAGGCGGCGCGCGGCAATCCGCTCAGGATCGGTCCAAGGCCGCCCGCAGCCTCGATGCGATCGGCCAGCGCTCCGCGCGGAAGCTCCTCGTCGAACGCCCAGGCGAGCACCGCTTCGAGCTGCTTGATCGTCGCATCGTCGCACATTCCGTCGAACGCCAGCTTGACCACCGGCTTCATCGGCGAACGCAGCTGGATCTTGAGGCCCTGGGCTTCGAGCAGCCGAAGATATTCCTCGGGCGCATCCTCGGCATCCAGGGCAAAATCATAAGCGGCGCTCAATCCTTCATAGAGCGCGACATTGGCCCGAAGCTTCGCCTGACGCGCCTCGTCGGCCTTGGCGCGAACGTCGGTCAATTTGCTCTGCAAGGTTCCCTCCGGGGTTGGAATCGGTTCGTCGAATGAAATGGGTTCGTCCGCTTGCACCGGCTCCTCTGGCGCGGTGGGCTCGTCCGGCTGCGGAATCTCGTCAACGGCAACGGGATCGTCGGCCTGCGCCGGTTCGTCGAACGAAGGCGCTTCCGCAATTTCGGTAGCTTCTTCGGGCTGCGGCGCTTCTTCCGCTTCCCAGCTCTCCAGCGTCGAATTCTCGATGTCGAGCTCGATCTCGACCGGCCGGCCGTAGAATCCGCCGACGTTCGCGATCGTCTCGAAGAAGCGCGCCGACAAGCTCGTCTTGCCCGTCTGCATGGCTCCCTCTTCGAATACGTCCGCGTCGGGCTCTTCCGCTGCGGGCGGCGGGGCATCCTCGATCGCGGCGATTTCCATGATCGTCTCGTCTTGCTCTTCAACCGGCGGCAGCTCTTCCGGCTCGGCAGCGACTTCCGCCACTTCGTCCTCGACCTGCGCCTCGGCCTCTTCCGGCTGCTCTGCGGCGTCCGGTGCCTCCTCGACACTGCATTGCGCCCCGTCGAGGCTCACGAAGCCGTAGACATAATCGATCCACGTGCCGGTCGCGCTGAACGGTAGCAGGGTGACCCAGCAGCGCCTCTTGCCGTCGGCGGTCTCGAACTCGTCCTCGAACGCGAATGCGTCGCGGCAGCCGGCGACCACCGGCAGGCGCGTCGCGATGCAGGAGAGGAGCGACGGGTTCGGCGCGTCGCCGACCTTCTCCGCGTCGATGCCGCCCTTGATCGCCTGGCCGATGTGACGGATCTCGGCATCCTCGCCGCCACCGATCATCTCGAGCAGCAGGCTGAACGGCCCGGCGTCGGAGATTTCGAGCGGATCGAGGTCGCGGATCGGCGGAAACTGGCGATCACGCTTGATCGAGAGCCAGTAATTGTAGACGCTGGCATGCTTGCGCCGCTCGGGCGCCGAGATGGTCCTAAGGGAGCCCAGCAGTCCTTCGGTCGCCGGTTCGTCGTCGGCATTCAACTCCGGTACGGGCACGCCCATTCTCGCCATCCCTTCGCGTGGAGTCGCCACCTTCGGGGACGTGGTTCTTAGAAAAGGTTAAGGCTGCGGCGAGACGCGAAATTTAGTCCCGCAAAGGGACGGCCGAACTAGGCCTGGTGGATCGCCTTCACGACCTGATAGCTTTCGAGGCCTTCCTTCCCGCCCTCGGAGCCAAAGCCTGAATCCTTCACTCCGCCGAAGGGCGTGTCGGCGCCGCTGATCGCAAAGGTATTGATCCCGACCATCCCGCTTTCGACGAGGTCGCCGATGAGGTTCGCCCGGCGCCCGTTCTCGGTGAACGCGAAGGCGGCAAGGCCGAAGGGCAGGCGGTTGGCCTGCTCGATCACTTCCTCGAACGTGTCGAACGGGCGCGACACCGCGACCGGCCCGAACGGCTCGTCGTTCATGATGTTCGCTTCGTTCGGAACGTCCGCAAGCAAAGTCGGCTGGAAGAAAAAGCCGCCATTGCCGCGCTCGCCGCCGGCGAGGACTCGCGCACCCTTGGCCTTGGCGTCCTGCACCAGGCTTTCGATGGCATCGGGGCGGCGCGCATTGGCGAGCGGGCCCATCTTCACGCCTTCCTCGAGGCCGCTTCCGACCTTCACCTTGGCCGTGCGCTCGGCGAAGCCCTTCACGAAGGCGTCGTAGATTCCGCGCTGGACGTAGAAGCGGGTCGGAGACACGCACACCTGGCCCGCATTCCGGAACTTCTGCGGCACGACCATGTCGAGCGTCTTCTCGAGGTCGCAATCGTCGAAGATCAGTACCGGCGCGTGGCCGCCGAGCTCCATTGTCACGCGCGTCATGCTGTCGGCGCAGAGGCGCATCAGATGTTTGCCGACATTGGTCGAGCCCGTGAAGCTGACCTTGCGGATGACCTTGCTGGCGATGAGCGTCTCGCTGACGAGCGCAGCGTCGCCATGGATCAGTTGCGCAACCCCGTTCGGAATGCCGGCGTCGGCAAGCGCCCGGAACAGCTCGGTGCCGACTCCCGGCGTCTCGTGCGGCGGGCGCGAGATCACGGTGCAGCCGGCGGCAAGCGCGGCGCTAACCTTTTTCGCGAGAAGGTAGATGGGGAAATTCCACGGCGTGAAGGTCGCGGTCGGGCCCACCGGCTGGCGGATCACACGGGAAAGCTGGCCCGCCGGGCGGACGAGCGTACGGCCGTAATCGCGCTTGGCGTCTTCGGCGTACCAGTCGAACAGCTGGGCTGATGCGAGAACTTCAAGCTTGGCTTCGGTGAGCGGCTTGCCCTGCTCCTGGGTCATTGTCCGGGCGACGACGTCGGCGCGTTCGCGCAGCAGCTGTGCCGCCTTGTGCAGGATCGCACCACGCTTCTCGACGTCCAGAGCCCGCCATTCCGGCCACGCGCGCTCGGAAGCGGCAAGCGCCTCTTCGAGATCGGCCTTGGTCGCGTAAGGAACTTCGGCGATCGGCTTGGCGTCCACCGGGTTGACCACGGCATGAGCATCGCGGCCTTCGCCCGATTTCCAAACGCCGTCGATGAAGAGCTGAAGCGAGGTTTCGTATCCCATGACGCGCAGATAGGCGCGGCTTGTTACCGCTGCAACTTGACTCCTCCTCCCTGCGTCCGAAGGACGTGGGGAGGGGGACCGTGCTGCGAAGACTGCACGGTGGAGGGGCCATGCGCGCAACTGCAAAATCCATGCGAACGGCGCGACGGCAGCGCCGCGCGATGAGTCCGCCCGAGGTTCGCCTATGGACGCTCCTTCGCCGTTCTCCAGGAGGCGTCCGATTTCGTCGCCAGCATCCCGTCGGGCCTTATGTGGCTGATTTCTACTGTCCCGCTGCAAAGCTCGTGATCGAAATCGATGGTCGCATCCACGACTTCACAGACGAAGACGATGAGGTGCGGGACGAATATATTCGAGGCCTAGGTCTGGCAGTCATTCGCATCGCTGCATCTGACGTAATGAGAGACGCTATCTCGGTTGCCGATAGTCTGGTCCGTCTGTGCGGCCCCTCCACCACTCAGCTGTGCTGAGCGGTTCCCCTCCCCATCGCTTCGCGACAGGGAGGATGTTGTCTGTGGGTCGACGCCCCGCTACCCCTGCTGACAAAGGAGCAAGTAGCAAATGACCAAGCAGGAGCTCGTCGAGCGCATGCAGCAGGGGCAGGCGTGGGTGCCGGGCAAGCGCGTGAAGATCGACTTCGGCGCCGACCAGGGGACGGTGATGCTCGACGGAGCCGCCCAGCAGGTGAGCGAGGAGGACGGAAACGCCGACACGACGATCAAGATCGGCTGGGATGACTGGCAGCAACTCGCTTCGGGCCAGCTCGACGGAATGACGGCGTTCATGATGGGCAAGCTTCGTGTCGAGGGCGACATGTCGAACGCGATGCAACTCCAGGGCGTGCTGGCGAAGCTCAAGGGCTGACGCTCGCTTGAGCAACGGCCGCGGCTTTTCTATGGGCCCCGCATGCAGAAAATCTATCCCAGCGCGGAAAGCGCGCTCGACGGGCTGCTGTTCGATGGAATGACCATTGCGGCGGGCGGCTTCGGCCTTTGCGGAATCCCGGAACGGTTGATCGACGCGGTCGTCGCGAGCGGGCTCAAGGACCTCACCATCGCCTCGAACAATGCAGGCATCGACAACGAAGGGCTCGGCAAGCTGCTGCGCACCAGGCAGGTGAAGAAGATGATCTCGTCCTACGTTGGCGAGAACAAGGAGTTCGAGCGGCAATTCCTGGCCGGGGAGCTGGAGGTCGAGTTCACGCCGCAGGGCACGCTCGCCGAGCGCATGCGTGCGGGCGGGGCGGGGATTCCCGGCTTCTACACCAAGACCGGCTACGGGACGCAGGTCGCGGAAGGGAAAGAGGTCAAGGCATTCGACGGCCCAAATGGACCTGAAGAATATGTCCTCGAGCGCGGCATCCGCGCCGACCTCAGCATCGTGAAGGGATGGAAGGCCGACGAAACGGGCAACCTGATTTTCCGCAAGACCGCTCGCAACTTCAACCAGCCGGCGGCGACCTGCGGCAAGGTGTGCGTCGCCGAGGTCGAGGAGATCGTGCCGGTCGGCTCGCTCGACCCCGACTGCATCCACCTTCCCTCGATCTACGTGAAGCGGCTGATCCTGGGCGCGCCCTACGAGAAGAAGATCGAGTTCCGCACGGTTCGCGAGCGCGAGCCCGCATGATCGCTGCCCTTGCACTTGCTGCAGCCGTCACAGCGACGCAGCCTTCGAAGGCCGATCTCGTCGGTATCGATGCGGCGATCCGCGGCGTCTACGAGGTGATCTCCGGCCCGGCCGGGCAGAAGCGAGATTTCGATAGGATGCGGTTGATGTTCGCCCCGGGCGCGACGCTCAAGGCGATCGGGCCGAAGGGCCTGCGCGGCGGCTCGGTCGAGGATTACATCAAGCGTAATTCCGAGATCCTCGAGAAGGAGGGCTTCACCGAACGCGAGCTCGGCCGCCGCGTCGAGGTGTGGGGCGGCCTCGCCACCGCCTGGTCCGCCTATGACGGCCGGACCGCCAACGGCAGCTTCCATGAGCGCGGGATTAACAGCTTCCAGCTGGTCAAGATCGACGGCAAGTGGGTTGTCGCCTCGATCCTCTGGCAGGAGGAAACGCCCGCCAACCCGCTGCCGCGAAATCTAATTCAAGGACGAAGGAAATGACGACGGAAACGCTGACCAAGGGCTGGACCCGCGACCAGATGGCGGCGCGCGCCGCGAAGGAGCTTCGCGACGGCTATTACGTCAATCTCGGGATCGGCATTCCCACACTCGTCGCAAACAACATCCCGGCGGGGATGACCGTCACGCTACAGAGCGAGAACGGCATGCTCGGCATCGGACCTTTTCCCTATGACGACCAGGTCGATCCAGACCTCATCAACGCTGGCAAGCAGACCGTCAGCCAGCTTCCGCAGACGAGCTTCTTCGACAGCGCCACCAGCTTCGCGATGATCCGCGGCGGGCACATCGACCTCGCCGTGCTCGGCGGCATGGAAGTGAGCGAGAAGGGCGACCTCGCCAACTGGATGGTGCCGGGGAAGATGATCAAGGGGATGGGCGGCGCGATGGACCTCGTCGCCGGGGTCAAGAAGATCATCGTCGTGATGGAACACGTCTCCAAGAACGGCGATCCCAAGTTCATCCCTGAATGCACGCTTCCGCTCACCGGCAAGAACGTCGTCGACATGATCATCACCGACCTCGCCGTGTTCCAGCGGGCCGACCACGACAGCCCGTTCAAGCTGGTGGAGCTGGCCCCGGGCGTAACCGCCGAGGAAGTCCGCGAGAAGACGACCGCGCAATACACCGAGTGACCGCCGGGCATATTCTTCGAAAGACTCTGCTCCTGCGCCTGCTGTTCTGGGCGGCGGCGCTGTTCGCATTGGTGATGGCGCTTCTTCCCCATCCGCCGGATGTGCCGCTCCACCCTTCCGACAAGGTTCAGCACATCATCGCCTTCGCCACGCTCGGCCTTCTCGGCAGCGCCGCTTATGCTGGCGCGCGCAAGCGCTGGCTGATCATCGGCCTGTCGCTGTTCGGCGCCTTCATCGAGGTCGCGCAGGCGATCCCTTCCTTGCATCGCGACAGCGATCCGCTCGACTGGCTGGCCGACACGATCGCCTGCGCGCTCGTCGTGCTCGCGCTGCGCTGGTGGAAGCCGCGCCGGCTTGGTTGATCGCTCGTTGCCTCACGCGCGCGTCCGCCCTATCTGCCCGGGCAAAGAGCTTAAGGGGAAAGCATGACCCAGTTTGACGACCGCGAGCGGGCCTTCGAATCCAAGTTCGCGCATGACGAAGAGATGAAGTTCCGCATTACCGCGCGGCGCAACCGGCTGCTCGGCGAATGGGCGGCGCGGCAGATGGGGCTTTCCGAAGCCGAGACCGAATCCTACGCCAAGGACGTCGTCCGCTCCGACTTCGAGGAAGCCGGCGATCATGACGTGGTCCGCAAGGTCGTGGGCGACCTTACCGCGGCGGGCATCGATTGCGACGAGGAAAAGGTGCTGGAAGCGCTGCGCAACAAGGAAATCGATGCTCGACGCCAGATCATTGAGAGTACGAATCTATGATGGGATTTGGCCTCTGATGCCGATGCCCGCAAGCGAGATCGAGCGGCTGATCAAGGCGGCGATCCCCGACGCCGAGGTCACGATCCGCGATCTTGCCGGCGACGGTGACCATTATGCCGCGCGCGTGGTCAGTGGCAGCTTCGAGGGGCTGAGCCGCATCCGGCAACACCAGAAAGTCTATTCCGCGCTTGGGGGGCGAGTAGGGGGAGAGCTTCACGCACTGCAGCTTGAAACCGCGGTGCCCTGACGGAGAACCAATGTGAGTGACGCAGCTTCCCGGATCGACGAGATCGTCAAGAACAATGACGTGGTCCTGTTCATGAAAGGCACCGCCCTGTTCCCGCAATGCGGCTTCTCGAGCCGCGCGATCGCGATCCTCGATCGGCTCGATGCGAAATATGAAACGGTCGACGTCCTCCAGGACCAGGAAATCCGTCAGGGCATCAAGGCCTATTCCGATTGGCCGACGATCCCCCAGCTCTATGTGAAGGGCGAATTCGTCGGTGGTTCGGACATCATGATGGAGATGTTCGAGAGCGGGGAGTTGGGTCAGCTGCTCGGTACGGACGCCTGAACGAGGAAGGGGCGGTTGCAGGGGACCAGAGAACCGCTGCAACCGCCCCTTCGTGGCGTGGAACCAAGTGGACGCGATTATTGTAGCAATGCGCGTGCCAATTTGAAGAAATGGCGTATTTCTGCCGTTTTCTTAACGAGTAGAGAAAGGTCGACCAAGCCTTGCGTAAAGATTTCCGACAGAATGGCGGCCGATAAGGATGGCACTTTGATCAAATGCCCGGGTTTGGTGTTGAGGTGAACCTCTACGACCCTCCTTTCCGGCGGCCGGCCGGGGCGCGGCTGTTCTGCGACTTGACGCAGAGCTGGTCCGACGTCGGCGGAGGCGTGCGCACCTATTTGCTGCACAAGCGCAACCACATCCTCCAGTCGACGCCGCACAGCCATCTGATGATCGTCCCGGGCGACCGTGACGCGATCGTCGAGGAAGAGCGCGCGATCACCGTCATGATCGCCTCGCCGCGCGTTCCGGGCAGCCCGCATTACCGCCTCATGCTCCGCAACCGCGCCGTTCGCGCGACTCTCGAGCATTTCCGGCCGGACCTCATCGAGTGCCAGGACGCCTACAACCTGCCCTGGGCGGCTATCGGTTACCGCCGGCGCCATCGCGAGACGGCGTTGGTGGCCGCCTACATGACCGATTTCCCGACGGTCTACATCGAGCGGCCCTTGTCGACGATCGTGACCAAGCCGGTCGCAAGCCTGCTCGCGCGTATCTGCTACGCTTATTGCGGCCTTCTCTACCGCCGCTTCGATTCCCTCTTCGCGCTCAGCGAAAACGGCGGCGCGGCGAAGCTCGGCCTGCTTGGAGTCGGAAACGTCGACGTCGTTCCCTTGGGCGTCGAGCTCGGCGAGTTCGGACCCGCTCGTCGCGACGAGCGCCTGCGCGCAAAGCTCGGCCTCGAGCCCGGCCAGCCGCTGCTTGCCTATGTCGGCCGCCTCGACGGCGAGAAGAAGCCCGATCTCGTGGTGAACGCTTTTCAGCGCCTTCCGAGATCGCTCGGAGCGAAGCTGGCATTGATCGGCGAGGGCCCGCTCAAGTCCGACATCGCCGCGCTCGGCGACGAGCGGATCGTCATGCCCGGCTATGTGAGGGATCGCGCCGAGCTTTCCCGCTGGCTCGCGAGCGCTGACATTTACGTCTCGGGCATGGCCGATGAAACGTTTGGGATCTCCATCATCGAGGCACAGGCATCGGGGCTTCCAGTCGTCGGCGTCGCCGCCGGCGCCATGATCGACCGGGTGAGCAACGAGGTCGGGCGGCTCGGGCCGGTCGGCGATTCGGCGGCGATGGCCGCCAACATCCTGTCCGTCTGGAACGGCAACCGGCGGGCAATGGCCGACCAGGCGCGCGCCCACGCCCTTCAGTTCAGCTGGGACAGTAGCATGGAGGCGCTGTTCGGCCGCGTCTATCCGGCTGCGTTCGAGCATCGCGCAGTGCAGCTCCGCGAAGCGCCCGCCGCGGCGGCCCTTGCCGCCTGAGGGGAGCGACGGGCGGGGCATGGACGCTCCCTACGCAAAGCTCGAGCAATTGCAGCCTGGCGTCGCGCGCGTGCTCGCGCACAACCCCTCGGCCTTCACTTACTTCGGTACCCAGACCTATGTCGTCGGCGAGCGGGAAGTTGCGGTCATCGATCCCGGGCCGGACTTGCCCGAACATCTCGATGCGCTGACCGCGGCGATCGCGGGCCGCCCGGTGGCCGCGATCATGTGCACCCACACGCACCGCGACCACAGTCCCGCCGCTCGCCCGCTCGCCGAGCGCACCGGCGCTCCGATCATCGGATGCGCGCCGCTTGCGATGGAAACGGTCGGGCCCCGCGCGGATGCGTCGTTCGACGGCGATTATTCGCCGGCGCGCGTTCTCGAGGATAGCGAGGCGATCAACGTCGATGGCCAGCCGATCTTCGCAGTCGCAACCCCCGGCCACACCTCCAACCACCTCTGCTTCGCTTATGCGGGCGCGCTCTTCAGCGGAGATCATGTGATGGGTTGGTCGACCACCGTCGTGGTGCCGCCCGACGGCGACATGGCGGCCTATATGCGAAGTCTCGACAAGCTCCGGGGACGAGAGGACCAGGTCTATTATCCGGCGCACGGGCCGGCGGTGACCAACCCGCAGCAATATGTCCGGCACCTGATGGGCCATCGAATGCAGCGGGAGAGGCAGATTCTGAAGCTGGTCGGAGAGAAGGCGCGGACGATCCCCGATATCGTTGCCAATGCCTATCCCGGCCTCGATCCGCGGCTGGTGATCGCCGCCGGCGGGTCTGTCCTCGCGCACCTCGTGGACCTCCGGCGGCGCGGTCTCGTTGTTGAGCAGGAAGACGCATGGACAACCGCCTGAGGAACCTGCTCGCGCTCGCAGCGATCGCCGTTGCGCTGATCCTCGGCCTTCTGCTCGGCATCGGCACCGGCATCGCCGATCGCATTTTCGGCGGCCCCAATCCCGCGACGATCGCCAGCGCCAGCCTGGAATCGATGCGCGCGCAGAACCGGCTGACCGTCTTTGCGGCGCGCTACGTATCGGTCGTGACGAGCCAGCAGCAGCGCCTCGGCGGTCTGGTCAATTCGGAACGCACCCTCATCCTCCCCGGCGACGTCCGCTACGAGCTCGACCTGTCGAAGCTGGAGAACAAGGACGTGACCTGGGACGGATCGAAGCACACGCTCACGGTCCGATTGCCGATGATCGACGTCGCGGGACCCGACGTCGATATCAACCAGGTCAAGGAATATGGAGGCGGCGGGGTGCTCTCCGCGCTGACCAACGCCGACCAGCAGCTCGACCAGGCCAACCGCGACCGTGCGGTTCAGGACCTTCGCAAGCAGGCGACGGCGAAGGTCCCGATGGAGCTCGCACGCGAGGCGGGCCGAACGGCGGTCGAACGAAGCTTCGCGATGCCGCTGCTCGCCGCCGGGTTCAAGGATGTGAAAGTCGTTGCCCGCTTCCCCACCGACGGCAGCAACGAGCCTAGCTACCTGGACCTTTCGACCCCATATGAGGAGGCGATCAAGGAAGCCGAGCGCAGGCGCGCCGCAGAGGGCCAGAAATGACCGTCCAGACCAACAGCTTGAAAGGCCTCGACCTGCTCGCCGAGATCGAGCGGCTGAAGCGCGAGCGCAACGCCGTGATCCTCGCCCATTATTACCAGAAGCCCGAAATCCAGGACCTCGCGGACTTCGTCGGCGACAGCCTCGATCTGTCGCGCAAGGCCGCGGCCACCGACGCCGAGGTGATTGCCTTTTGCGGCGTCCGCTTCATGGCCGAAACGGCGAAGATCCTCAGCCCAGAGAAGACCGTCATCCTTCCCGACATGGACGCCGGCTGCAGCCTCGAGGACAGCTGCCCGCCCGACCAGTTCGCAGCCTTCCGAGCCGCGCACCCCGACCATATCGCGCTCACCTACATCAACTGCTCGGCGGCAGTGAAAGCGCTCTCCGACATCATCGTCACTAGTTCCTCGGCGGGAGTGATCCTCGACCAGATCCCCAGGGACCAGAAAATCATCTTCGGCCCGGACCGGCATCTTGGCGGCTATCTCGCGCGCAAGACGGGGCGTGAGATGCTGCTGTGGCCAGGCATCTGCATCGTCCACCAGGCCTTCAGCGAGACCGAGCTTCTGAAGCTCAAGGCCCAGCATCCCGACGCTCCGGTCGCCGCGCACCCTGAATGCCCGCCGCATATCGTCGACCATGCCGATCTCGTCGGCTCGACCAAGGCGATCCTCGATTTCGCTCTGAGCTCACCTGCGAAAACGATCCTCGTCGCCACTGAGCCGCACATCATCCACCAGATGGAGAAGGCGGCTCCGGACAAGACCTTCATCGGAGTTCCCGGGGGCGACGGGAACTGCAACTGCAACATGTGCCCCTACATGGCGCTCAACACGCTCGAGAAGCTCTACGTCGCGCTCCGCGACCTCGAGCCCAGGATCGAGCTGTCGGCCGAGGTCATGGAGCGCGCCCGGGTGCCGCTCGAGCGGATGCTGGAAATGGCCGGTCGGACGGTGGGGCAGGGCGATGTCGGCAAGCCGATCCTGCCGATCGTCGACCACCCCGAGGAGATCGATCCCTCAATCAGCGGCGACTGAGCGAATTCGCCTTCAATAAGAATTATGTAACCGCGGCGGGCGCAAGTTCGCGGCATGACGAGTCACACTTGCGACAACCCGAGTCTTGCTCCGGGCCTAAACTCTTGTGAGTCAACGAAAATAGCCCATCGTCAAGTGCGGGTGGGAAGGGGAAGTTGCCCATGTCGCGTTTGATCAAGGCGTCGCTTGCAGCGGCGGTTGCCGCTCTTTGCGCCGGCGCACCCGCGACCGCCGCTTCGAACAATCTCGCAAGCCAGTTCCCGTCGCGGATCCTCGCCGCGCATAACGCCGTCCGCGCACGGGCCGGAGTCCAGCCGCTCGTCTGGGACCCGGCGCTCGGCAATGCAGCGGCGGCCTATGCGACGCAGCTCGCGCTCACAAACAGCTTTCATCATTCCGACCGCCATGCCCGGACCGGCACCGGCGAAAACCTGTGGATGGGGACGCACGGCGCCTTCAGCTACGATTCAATGGTCGGCGCCTGGTCGTCCGAGCAGCGCTACTTCGTGGCCGGCGTGTTTCCGGCAGTGAGCCGAAGCGGCAATTGGGAGGATGTCGGCCACTATACGCAGATGGTCTGGCCGACGACCACGCGGATCGGCTGCGCAGTCGCCTCCAACGCCGCCAACGACTTCCTCGTCTGCCGCTACGCGTCCGCAGGCAACATCGACGGTCGCCGCGTTCCCTAGGACTCCGTCGCCGCGGCGCCACGGTTCGGCGTTATTCGCTTGCGATGGGAAACGTCTCTATCCGACGTTCGTTATGCAGACGAAACGGAGGAACGACCGCATGCAGTCATTTTCGAGAATTCTTGTGGCCGGCGCGCTTGCCGGCATTCTTTCCGCGCCGGCGGCATCGCCGGCGGTCGCGCATGAAACCACTTATCCGCATCACCACACCTATAAGGGCCACACGCATTACGCGAAGAAATACTGCCGCCGTTCGCCGGCCACGACCGGCACGGTCGTCGGCGGAGTCACCGGCGCCGTCGTTGGCGGCAAGGTGCTGGGCGGCGGAATCCTCGGAGTGGCCGCGGGCGCGGTCGGGGGCGCAGTCGCCGGCGGAGCGGTCGACCGCAGCATGACCGCGCACTACCGCTGCTACTACAAGTAGGTGGCGAGCGGGCATTGCTGTGCCCGCCTATCTGATCCGTCATTCAACGGTCCGGCCGCGAGAGCGCTTGCGCGCGCTTGTCGCGGCCGTTCTCCTTCAGCTTGCGGTGGCGGCGCTACTTCTTCGCGGGCTTGAGGTCGATCTCAACCATCCCGCCGATGCTGTGCAGCGGTTGATCGCCGTTACGCTCTCGCCTCCTCCTCCTCCTCCGCCGCGGCTGCGCGCGCCACCGAAGAAGCTGACGAAGGCGGCCCCTGCGGCGGCGGCGAGCCGCGCCTCGCCTCGCACGGGTGGGGCGCCGGGTCCGGAGCCTTCTGCAGCGCCGCCGTCCATCGCTCCGGTCGTTGCGGTCCGTCCGCTTGCTGCGCCATCCGGCGGCGGCGCCGGAACCGGCTTCGGGTCAGGCGCGGGCTCAGGCAGCGGCGCCGGTGGAAATGGCGGAGCCGGCGGCGGGGGGACGGACCTGGAGCAGATCGCCGGGGAGATCACGCCGCGCGACTATCCTCGGCATCTGGGCAATGCGGGCATCGGCGGGCGCGTTGGAATCTCGTTCACGGTCGGCGCCAACGGTCGAGTGACGAGCTGCCGGGTGACCAGCTCGAGCGGAATCCCCGAGCTCGATCTCCTGACCTGCCGGTTGATTCAGCAACGCTTCGTCTATCGTCCCAGCACGGACCGTTTCGGCCGCCCCATCGCCGACCAGGTCGATGGAGAACATGTCTGGGATGCCGGCCGAAACTAAGGAAGCCGCTTTGCTTCGGCCTCTACCGTCCGCGTGCCGGGGTGATGCCTGTCGAGATGGCGCTTGATCTGCCTCAGGTTGCGGGTGTTCGAGCGAAAGAACAGATCCGGGATCGCACCCACCCACGGAATCAGCCCAAGAAGGAAATCGAAGCCGACATTCCCGGCCATCTTCGAAATCTGCCATTTCGACATGCCGAGGTTGCGCGCTTCCCACACGATATAGGCCCCGAGCGCCGCCCCGGCGACGTCGCCGATCCCGGGAATGAGATCGAGGATGACATCGAGCCCGATCGGCCGATTGAGCCCCGGGATCACGAACAAGCGCTCCAGGATCTTCTCCATCGCCTCGACCCGCTGCCGGACCGACTGCGGATCGGTTCCGACCGAGGGCAGGGACAGCTTTTCGTCGATCCGCATCGCACTCAATCTCCGCCCGAGGGCTTGTTCTCGAGGTCGGTGAGCGTGTGGCGAGCGTAACGGTTCCCGGCGAAGTTCTGGACCCGCTGCGAAACCAGCGACCAGCGCACCGGTGCGGTCAGTGCGATGAACAGCTGCTGCTGCTCGATCGCGGCCGCGGCCTGACCGTACAGGGCATAGCGTTGGGCCGGCACGGGCGTCTGCCGGGCCGCGTCCATCAGCTTGTCTGCGTCGTCATCGCAGACGGCGACGATTCCGCAGCGGAACTGGCGGACGAACCAGGCTGGCGAGGTTGCGGGCGCCACCGCATCGACCAGCGCGAAATCGGCCGACGCCGGGCTGCTCGCCTGTTCCACCGTGAGGCCGAGAGGGCTCCAGTCGGCAACCAGCCGGCTGAGCAGGATGTCCGCCCCGGACCCCTTGGGAAGGAAGACGCTGACGGTGAGGTCTTTCTGTCCGCCGAACAAGCGCGCCGCCGACGCGATCAGGGCCGCGCGCCGTTGTGCGAGCGGGACTGCCGCCCAGCTCGGCTGGACCGGCGGCGGAAGCCCGTCGATGTCCGGCTCGAGCAAGGTCGCGCGCGCGGCGAGCCCGGGCACTCCCAGCGCCGCGACGAGCGCATCGCGGTCGATCGCCTGGCTCAGCACCGAGCGCGCCTCGATGTCGGCGACCAGCCCGGAGTTGCGCATCGGGACGAGCCCGAACAGCCCCGACGCCGGATCGAACTGCAAGCTGTTGCGGGGCAGTTTCACCCGTTGCACCAGCGGCAGGTCGGCGAAGGTACCGCCGACGACGAGGTCCGCGCTTGCCGCAGCGAACGCCTGGATCGCCTCCGGCGCGGGATCGCCGGCAAGAAGCAGCTGCTCACGGCTCGTCCTTGCCTCGTCCGGCGAGAGGATGTCGCGGGTCAGCTTGATGTCGTCGATCCCGGGCTGGAGTGACGCGGTGAAGGGACCGGTTCCCTCGCCGTTGCGAAGGATCGCCATCTGCGGCTGCGCAAGCAGTGACAGGAGGTCGGGCCGGGGCGCGATGAGTCGGATCTCGATCACCCGGTCGGTCATTGCGACGATGTCCTCGACCGCCCCGAACGCGTCCTTCAGGCTGTTCTTGCTTCTGCCCGCGATATTGCGCTTCAACAGCCGGGCGACCTGCTCGGCGGTGATCTTGCGCCCGTCGGGCCAGTTCGCCGCCGCGATCCTGAATATGTAGCTGAGGCCGTCGTCGGTAACGGTCCACCGCTCGGCCAGTCCGCTGACGATGTTCCCCGACGCATCGAAGCGGACCAGGCCCTGGGCGACATTCGCAAGCAGCACTTGGTCGCTCGGCGAGAGCGGCCCGGCGGCGGGATCGCGGAGCTTGGGCACGTCCCCGATCACGATGACTTTGAGCGCGCCTTCCGGCTGCTTGCGGCAGCCGGGCAGCGTGGCGAGCCCGGCGATCAGGACCAATGCAAGGAACCGCCGCATCCGCGCGGGTTTACCTGCAAGCGATCATTCAGCAAGTCTCTGGATATATCCGTGAAGCTGTATTAGTTAGCTAAATCAGTTGGAAAAGGCGAAGGTGGCCGACAGAGACGGAATCTGGAGCAGCGGCGGAGTGCCGGTCGAGGACCTGCCCGATCCGTTCGCCTCCGCCTTCACGACTGACGAGGCAGGCGCTCTAGAGCCCACGGCTCCAACCAAGCGCCGGCGCTGGCCGATCTACCTCTATTCGATCGCCGGGCTGATCCTCGTCACATTGGTCTGGCTCGTCATCACTGCGCCCCTGTCGCGCGCGCTGGAGCCGCTTCAGGACCCGGCGCTTCTCCTCATCTCCGGTGACGGCCATCCGATCGCCCGCCGCGGAGCGATCAAGGAGGCTCCGGTCGACGTCACGAAGCTCAACGCCGTCACCCCAGCCGCCTTCGTGGCGATCGAGGACCGCCGCTTCTATCGCCACTGGGGCATCGACCCACGCGGCATCGCCCGCGCGATGATTATGGACGTCCGCGGACATGGCGTTCGTCAGGGCGGAAGCACGATCACGCAGCAGCTCGCCAAGACCAACTTCCTCTCCGGCGACCGGACGATCAAGCGCAAGGCGCAGGAGGTGATCATCGCCTTCTGGCTCGAAGCCTGGCTGACCAAGCAGCAGATCCTCTCGCGCTATCTGTCGAGCGTCTATTTCGGCGACGGCGTCTATGGGCTCCGGGCGGCGGCCCATCATTATTTCAATCGCGACCCCGAAAATTTGAACCTGGCCCAGTCGGCAATGCTCGCCGGCATGGTGCAGGCGCCCTCGCGCCTCGCGCCGACGCATAACCTCGCCGGTGCTCAGGCGCGCAGCCGGCTGGTGCTGAAGGCGATGGCCGACACCGGCGCAATCGGCAAAGGCCGCGCCGCATCGGTGCACTCGGCGCGTCCGGTCCTCCGCTCTTCCAGTGTCCCGACCGGCTCCTATTTCGCCGACTGGGTCAGCCCCTACGCGCAGCAGGCGCAGGACCCCGACTTCGGAGAGATCAAGGTCGACACCACGCTCGACTGGACGCTCCAGCGCATCGCCGAACGAGCCGTCAGCCGCGCTCCCGCGGGCGCGCAGGCGGCGCTGGTCGCAATGCGGCCCGACGGCCGCGTCGTCGCGATGGTCGGGGGCAGGAGCTACCGCCAGTCGCCGTTCAACCGCGTCACTCAGGCGCGGCGGCAGCCCGGCTCCGCATTCAAGCTGTTCGTCTATTTGGCGGCACTGCGCTCGGGCTGGACGCCTGACAGCATCATCGAGGACAAGCCGATCACCATCGGCGACTGGACCCCGGAGAACAGCGACCGGATCTATCGCGGCAAGATCACGCTGCGCGAAGCCTTCGCCCGATCCAGCAACGCGGCCACGGTCCGGCTTTCGGAGGAGGTCGGCCGAAACAATGTGATCCGCGCCGCCCGCGACCTCGGAATCACGACTCCGCTTCCCGACAAGCCGAGCCTTGCGCTCGGCACTGCCGGAGTCAGCCTGCTCGAGCTGACATCGGCCTATGCCGCGGTCGCCAGCGGGCGCTACCCGGTTGCCGCCCGCGGGCTTCCCGAGGCGTCGCCGCCAGAGGGCCTGTCAGCGATCTTCCATCGCAGCGGCGCGTTCGATCAGCAGCGCGACCGCATTCCGATGCTCGACCTGCTCTACGCTGCCGCGAACGAGGGGACGGGCCGCCGCGCCGCCCTTGCGGTGCCGACGTTCGGCAAGACCGGAACGACGCAGGAGAACCGCGACGCCGTCTTCATCGGCTTTGCCGGTGACCTCGTGGTTGGCGTCTGGATCGGCCGCGATGACAATGGGTCGCTGGGCAAGGTTAGTGGTGGCACCGTACCGGCAGAGATCTGGCACAGCTTCATGAGCTCGGCGCTCGCCGTCGACCGCTCCGCGGGACCGGCGATCCCCGGGAGCTTCGCTCAGGCCCATCAGCGCCGCATGCAAAGCCCGCTGCCGCCGGAATGGAGCGATTCGACCACGCCGCTGCGGGAAATCGGCGAGCGCCTTCACGCGATTTTCGGAAAATCGTAAAGATAGTTAGCAAGAGTTCATCTTCGCGCAGCCGCGAACTTAAGTCTTCTTCAACCACTCTGGCCGTAAATCGCCTCATCTGCGCGAGTTCGTGCGCAGGTGAGGTGTGTTCACTCGATTGAGCCATACGGGAGACCAGAGATGGCGATGTTCAAGAAGCTGATTAAAAACGTCAAGGGCGCGACCGCCATCGAGTACGGCCTCATCGCCGCGCTCATCGCCGTTGCCGCCATTGGCGCGATGCAGGGCATCGGAAACAAGCTGAACTCGACGTTCAACAACGTTTCGAACCACCTGAACTAAGTTTTCGGGATGGTGGGAGGAGCGGCGGCGCCTCGGGCGCCGCCGCTTTTTCTTTGCCTGCTGTTCGCGCCTAGCGCTCCTGCGGCGCCGGCTCGACCGGGATCGTGGTGGTGGTCGTCCGCGCATAAAGCGGCGCGTTGGTCGGAACCACATTCGCCTGCGTGCCCACCCGGTGCACGATGTGCGGCGTCACGATGATGTAGAGCTCGGTCTTGGACCGGGTCGTGCGCTCGTTGCGGAAGGCCTGGCCGACGAGCGGGATGTCACCGAGCAGCGGGACCTTGGACTTGCTGCTGATGGTCTCGTCCTGGGTCAGCCCGCCGATCACGAATGGATCCCCGTCGCGCACGGTAGCCGAGGTCTCCGCCTCTCTCTGGCTGATCGTCGGATAGCCCTGGCTGGTGCCGGTCACGCTCGAGACCACCGCGAAGACGTGGCTCGACACGAAACCGTCTCCGCTGACCCGCGGCGCGATCTGCAGCGTCACTCCGACGTTCACATACTGCACCTGCTGCGACACGCCGTTGACTCCCGACAGCGCGATCGAGGTCAGGATCGGGAGCGCGTCGCCGGTGATGATCTTGGCCGTCGATCCGCTCTGGGCCGAGATGCGCGGGCGCGAGACGATCCGTCCGTTGCCCTTCTGGATCTGCGCGTAGAGCGAGGCCTGGAACGATACGCCACTGACGTGGCCGGAGCAGACGGCCGGGTCGCCATGGCAGCCCTGCTCGAATCCGAGCGGCGAGAACGGCCCGGAAGTCAGTGTCGCCACTCCGATCTGGCCGTTGGCATTGTTGAAGTCGATTCCGAGCGCCTTCAGTCCGTTTTCCGTAAGCTCGACGAACTGGGTCTCGAGAACCACGCTGTCGACCGGGATGTCGATCGCGGCGATCATCGCCTTCATCCGCGCGATCTGGTCGGGCGATCCGCGCAGCCAGACCGCGTTGAGGCGACGGTCGATCCCGATCTGCGCGTCGACCGACTGGCCGAGCGGCTCGTCGCTGGTGCCGGGAGCCTGCGCGACAGGCTGGGGGTTATAATTGTTGCCGGTGAGGCTGTTCGATCCGAACTGCGGCTCGCTCGGGATGAAGACGTCGTTCGACTTGACCGTCAGGCCGTCGGTGAGAAGCCCGACGACTTCCGAAACGTCCGCATATTTCAGCAGCACCATCTCATAGCCCTCGGGGACAACGAACCCGGGGGGCAGGCCTGCCTCGTCGGATGCCGCGCCGTAGCTGCCCGTTTCGGGCACGGAGGCCTCATTCGCTGGCGTCCTGCCGCTGGTGACGGTGACCTCGACGGTTCGGTCGTGGGTCCGGACCGCTGCGGCGCTTGCGGCCTCGGTAGCGTCGAAACGCACGATGAGGACGTTGTCCTGCTGGAGGAAGTCGAGCTGGCGGACGAGCCCCTTCATCCCTTTCGGCTGGACCGCCTGGGCCGCGCGCGAGCTGAAGGGGAAGCTGAGCGAGGGCTGGTTCGGCGCGCCCTGCGAGGGGCCGTAAGCCGTGATGGCCGGATCGAAGGTCAGCTCGAAGCGGGATTCGGAAGGGGATTCGGACAGCAATTTCACGCTGCTGAGTACGGAGGGCCGCGCGACGGGCGCCACTTGCTGGGCAGCCGATGCTGGAGCGGTGAGGACGATCCACGCGAAGCCGGCGAAGATCGCCGCCGCCATCCACTTCACGAACGCAACCTTGCTACTCGGGACACCCAACGCCATCATTTTGAGTTCTAACGATTATTTAGGTGATCCCAACGTGAACGTGCGGGCGTCCCGTGGGGACGCCCGCACTCATTCAATTCGGCGATGGTTTAGAAAGCGCTGCCGGTTTGCGGCGTACCGAGCCCGGTCGGTCCGTCCCATCCTGCGCGAGCCTTGCACCATTGCGTCGTCGGGCAGCTTCCGTTGCTGCCTGACGTCACGTCGCGAAATGCGCTCGACGGGCTGCTGTACAGCTTCGCCACCATGTATCCGGACGTGTCGCCGGTCGCACCGTAGATGCCGGCGATGAGCGGAGACGAGACGCTCGTTCCGCCAAAGACCATCCAGCCGGAGCGGGTGCGCGACATCGGTCCATAAACCGCAACGCCGGTATTCGGGTCGGCAATCGCCGAAACGTCGGCGAGGGCGCGGTTGGGACAACCGGTGACCGTCGAATCCTGAACCTTGAAGCCGTTCTGGGTCAGGATTCCATAGACGCTGCTGCATCCGCTTCCGGCGCCGTTCCAGGCGGTCTCGCTATAGCCGCCGCTAGACTTGAACAGGCTCGTTCCGCCAACCGCGATCACGTGCGGCGACGAAGCCGGGAACTGGACCCCATAACCAGAGTCGCCGGTACTGACGGTGATCGCCACGCCGGAGTGGTTGTAGGAGGCTTCATAGGCGGTCGTTCCGCTTTCGCTTCCGCCATAGCTGTTTGAAACGGCGTTCGCATGGCCCGCAGCATAATTGGCCGCGGCGGCAAGATTGTTCAGATAATCGTTGGTCGATTCAACCAGCAGGATATGGCAGCTCGGGCACATCGCGCTCGCCATGTCCAGGTCGAGCGCGGTTTCCTGTCCCCAACCCACGTCCACGCGGCTGGGCGGGCTGCCGCCGTTCTGTCCGACCTTCTTGAAGCAGCCGTTCGCCGTCGTGCAGGAAGGTAGGCCGTATTGCGAGCGGTACGCGGCGAGATCGGCCTCGGCATTGGGATAGCCGAACGCATCGACGATCGCGATCGTGTAGGAGCTGCTGCCCGCGCTCGTGATCTTATATGCGGCGCGCAGATCGGTCGGGCCGAAGCCGGACGGTACCGCGTTCCGGCTCACCGTCGGGCTCATGCCTTCCCTGATATTGCCTGCGGCGTCGGTGACGACCTTGGCAAAGCAGCGCGCTTCGACATGGGCGGTGTCATGCCCACACACAGATCGCGCAAAGACGTTCCCGAACCGCTGCACGGGCCCCGGCGTGGTCGCGGAGGAAGAAGTTCCGGCAACGCCCAGAACCATCGCGGCCGCAGCCGCTCCAAACTTGAATAAGTTCATGAAATGCCCCTCCAATTTACTCGCCGAGACGGCACCGCGATGCTGATCCCAGCCCATGAAAAAGCAAGCTTGAACTTTAGTAAAGTCGGGCCACTTGGATCAGTTCGACGCAGGATACGCTCGCTTCGTCGTTAAGACAAGCAACCGTTCAGCAGTGTATCAGATTGGTTTAAGTGCATTTTCCACGCTCCGGCAGTTGCCCTCCTGAACCGCTGGTGTCACTTATCGAAGGGTGAGGGGACGGGTCGCATTGGCCGCGCTGGCGTTGGTGGTAGCGGCGGACGAAGGGCGCGCCGCCGCGCCCCTTTACGATCCCGTCGCTCTCAATATCGGGATCAACTGCCAGTGGCAGCAGACCTGCCAGCGTCAGCAAATGAAGGCGCTCAGCAACGCCCGGAAGTTCATCGCGAAAACGAACCCGCCGCTGTGGCGGATCCATCTTTGCAATCGCAACGCCAGCCGCGGTCAGGCGCGCATCGACTGGGTCGGGTTCAACGGCTGCATCCGCAATACGAAGCTGCTGCCGCCGCCTCCGCAGCCTCGGCATCGGCACTAATCCACCGCGGCGGTTGCGAACGCCGCTTGCGGCCCTAAGATCGCGGCGCCGAGGTGGGGAGGATCAATGTGGGTGTGTTGACGCTGGAGCGCGTGAGTAAGCGCTTCGACCACGTTCTTGCCGTCAACGATCTCAGCTTCACGGTCGAACCCGGTACGGTCTTCGGATTCCTCGGCGGCAACGGCGCGGGTAAGACCACCTCGCTCCGTATGGTTCTCGACATCATCCGGCCGACCAGCGGGCGGATCGACGTGCTCGGGCGGCCGCCGGGCCGGGTCAACGCGCCCGACATCGGCTTCCTCCCCGAAGAGCGTGGCCTCTACCGGCAGATGACGGCGCTCGATACGATCGCCTATTTCGGGCGGCTGAAGGGAATGACGCCGGCCGATGCCAGGCGCGAAGGCACGGACCTGCTCGATCGCTTCGGCCTTGCCGCGAACACCAAGTCGACCGTCGACAAGCTCTCCAAGGGGATGGCGCAGAAGGTTCAGCTGGCGACGGCGCTCGTCAACCGGCCGCGGCTCCTTATCCTCGACGAGCCCTTCTCCGGCCTCGACCCCGTCAATCAGGGGCTTCTCGAGGATGAGATCCGCCGCATGTCGGCAGCGGGTTCGACCGTCGTGTTCTCGACCCATGTTATGCAGCATGCGGAGCGCCTGTGCGATCGGCTCCTTCTGCTCGCGCAGGGCCGCAAGAAGTTCGAAGGAACGCTCGATGAAGCGCGGGCCGAGCTTCCGGCCCGTCTCTCGGTGGTCGCGAAGGACGACCCGTCCAGGATTGCCGGAGTGGAATCCGCCGAGGACCGCGGCGAGGCAGAGAAGGGATGGCGACGCTGGGACGTCCGCCTCACGCCGGGAATAGCGCCCGGCGACATCCTCGAACGCTGCGTCGCCGAGCACTTCCCGCTTCGGCGTTTCGAACAATTGCATGCGAGCCTGCACGACGTCTTCGTCCACATGGTCGGCTCTGCGGAGGCCCGCCCATGAAGAACATCCTGCTCGTCGCCGCCCGCGAGTTTCGCCAGATCGCGGGCATGCGCAGCTTCTGGCTGACGCTGCTCATCCTTCCGCTCTGTTTCGCCGCGGGACCGCTCGCCCAGCGCTTCATCGACAAAGACGAGCCCGACCAGGTGATGGTCATCGACCGCACCGGTGGCGGAGAGGCGCGGGCGGTGCAGCAACGCTTCGAGATCGACCGCGGTCGCGACGTGCTGACCGAGCTCTCCCGTTATGTGCAGCGGCATCACCTCGAAGCGGCCGACCCGTCGGCGCTCTGGGCGCAGCACGACCGCTGGTACAGCGATGCGGACGTGGCCCGGTTCGCGGCGTCCGGCGGGCTCAAGCCGGCGCAGGCGAAGATCGCGCTCGTGAAGCAGAAGCAGACGCCGGATTTCGAAGCCTCCAAGCCGGATTATGAGTTCGTGCCGGTACCCGCCTCGCTTGCAAGCGTTCCGGATGCCGGTCTCGACAACGCCCTGAAACCGATCCTCAAGCCCGCAGGAAAGGACGCGAAGGCCGTCGACTATGTCGTCCTCGTGCCGGCCAGCTTCGGCTCGAGCCCCCTCGTCCGCCTTTGGGCCAACAGGCAGCCCTCCAGCTCCTTTGTAGCGACCCTGCAGGACGTGCTGACCCGCGATCTCAGGACCCGCTTCCTAGCGACGCAGGGAGTTTCGCCGGCCGCCGCTCAAAGCGCCACCGCGATCGCGCCCGCGCTCGCCATCTCCACGCCTCCGCCCGGCGGGGGCGCGCGCGAATCGATGCTCGTTCGCTCGATCCTTCCGCTCGCCGCCGCCTATCTCCTGATGATGAGCCTGATGCTGTCGGGCAGCTGGATGCTCCAGGGGACGGTCGAGGAGCGTTCCAACAAGCTGCTTGAAACCGTGCTCGCCTGCGTCAGCCCGGAGGAGCTGATGTATGGCAAGCTGCTCGGCACTGCGGGCGTCGGTATCTTCATGATCGCGGTGTGGATCGGCTGCGGAATTTTCGCGGCTTACGCGACGCAGGGCGCGATTGCCGACATGATCCGCCCCGCGCTCGACCCCTTGAGCTCGCCCGGGACGATCATGGCGATGATCTACTTCTTCATCGTCGGCTATGTGACGATCGCGATCCTGTTCCTCGCGATCGGCTCGATCAGCGATTCCATGCGCGACGCGCAGGGTTATCTTATGCCCGTCATGCTGCTGATCCTGCTTCCGATCACCTTCCTCATGCAGGCCGTGCTCGGCGGCAACAACGGCGGCATGATGATGGAGGTGCTGACCTGGGTCCCGATCTGGACTCCGTTCGCGGTGCTTGCGCGCCTAGGGCTCGGCATTCCCGCGTGGGAAGTGATTGCGACCGGAATCATCCTCGCCGTCTTTACCACGGTGGAGGTCGCGCTTCTCGGACGGCTGTTCCGCGCCAGCCTGCTCGCCCAGGGCCAGCGGCCGAGCCTTGCGGAAATGGTGTCGAGGATTCGCTCGGCGAGCTGAGGCTCGGGCAAGTTTACTTCCCGCCGGCCGCTGGTATGCGCAAGTCCACCACCGCCAGTGGGGGGTAAGCGTGCATTCAGCCCTGAGTAAGAGCATCCGGCCGGCAATCGCCGTGATCGTCGTTGCTGCCATCGTGGCATCGACGCTGTTGCTCACCAGCGCGCTCAGTACCCAGCACCGGACCGGCGAGGAAATCCGCCAGCGCTTTGAAAATGTGCTCGCGCTTCGGCGGACTCAGGCGCTGCTGGTGGATGCGGAAACCGGGCAGCGGGGATATCTGCTCACCTCGCAGCCGAGCTTCCTCGCCCCTTACGAGACGGCACGCGACTTGCTTCCCGGCGAGTTCCGCAAGCTGGAAGCGGGCACGCCCGTCCCGAACAAGAAGCTAGAAGAGCTTAGCGCGGCCAAAATGAACGAGCTGGCCCGTACCCTGGACCTGGCGCGCTCCGGCCACCGCGACGAGGCTCAGGCGGCGGTCGCCGGGGGTCGGGGCAAGCAATATATGGATTTGATCCGGGTCGAGGTCGCTCGACGCATCGTGGAGCAGCAGGCCCAACTCAACGATTCCATCGACCGTTCGGAACAGTTCACCAACCGCACCTACTGGGCGCTTGCCGCGCTCGTCATGTCGGCGGTGGCGCTTCTGTGCGCCGGTCTCATCATGGCGCTTCGGACCCAGAAGCTCGAGGCCGAGGCCATGCGGCTGCGCGACGTCGAGCAGGCCCAGCGGCAGACGGCGCTCGTCGCGCGCGAGCTCAATCACCGGGTGAAGAATCTGTTCTCGATCGTGCTTGCCATCGTTCAGCTGGCCGGCCGCGGAACCACGAGCCCGAAGGAAGCGATCGATCGCGTGCGGGAGCGCGTCCAGGCGCTCGCCCGGGCGCACGAAATATCGCTCGGCGCGAACCCGATGGACGGCTTCGACCTCGAAACCATGCTCCGGACCCTGCTTGCGCCTTATTCCGACGACCCGTCGGACCTGGATTTGAGCGGGCCCGAGATCCGTCTGCCGGCGATGCGTGTCACCCCGATCGGTCTCATCATCCATGAACTTGCGACTAACGCGATCAAATATGGGGCCTGGTCCGCCGACGGCGGCAAGATTGCCGTTCGCTGGGAGGTGGATGACCGGCGCGAGCACAATGGCACGTCCGTGGGGCCGCTGCTTCGTCTTCATTGGGATGAGCGCCGAATCGAGCGCCTCGATGGTGCCGACGGGCCGGCCGGGTTCGGCTCAAAATTGATCAATGCCGCGGTTGCGCAGCTCGACGGCACCATCAATAGGGAACGGAAGGATCATGGCATCAGCATCGTCATCGACGCTCCAATCATTCCTGACGAGGGGGAGGGCAACCATGCGCATCGGCAGTGATTTGATCGTGCAGCCCGCGCCCTGCCTGTTCGCGCCGATGAGCGCGCGAATGCCCCCGTCAGCTTCGTCGGCCGCAGGCGAGGGCAACCTGTCTCTGCGCGGGCGGCGGATCCTCATCGTCGAGGACGAAAGCCTGATCGCAATGCTGATCGGCGATGCGGTCGAGGAGGCCGGCGGCGAGGTCGTAGGCCCCTGCTATACGGTTGCCGAGTGCATGAAGGCGGCGCAGGTCGAGGAGATCGACGCGGCGGTGCTCGACGTCGATCTTGCCGGCCGCGACGTCTTTCCGGCGGCGGACGAGCTCAGGAAGCGGGAGATCCCCTTCCTGTTCCACACCGCGCACGCCGACCGCCAGGAGCTCAGCGCGCAGTTCGGCGATGTTCCGCTGTGCCGTAAGCCGGTTGCGATGAACGAGCTGGTCGCTGTCCTGGCGCGGATCGCAGGCCCGTCGCCGACAAGCTGACGCCGCCCTGGGTTAGCGGCTGCGGCGAGCCGTCGGCGGCACCGCTGCCGTTTGGCCCTCTTCCGGCTCGGCCTCGGCTTCGCTCATTCGAAGGAAGTTGCGTACGGCATCGGCCGACACCGCCCGGCCGAACAGCCAGCCTTGCGCTTCGGAGCAGCCGAAGCGCTCTAGCGCGGCGCGGATCTGCTCGGACTCGACGCCCTCGGCGCTGATCGGAACGTCCAGCGTGTGGCCGAGCGAGGCGATCGTGTTGACGATCTCCGCCGTGCGCTGGCTTCGAACGATGGTGGTGATGAAGCTCTTGTCGATCTTGATCCGGTCGAGCGGGAGGCGGTTGACCTGCGCCAGGCTCGCATAGCCCGTCCCGAAGTCGTCGAGCGAGATTCGAACGCCGACGTTCTTGAGGCTCTCGATGATCGTCAACACCTGCTCGCGATCCTCGAGGAGCGAGCCTTCGGTGATCTCGATCTCCAGCCGGTTGGCGGGGAAGCCTGTCGCCGAAAGCAGCTTCAGGATCTGCTCGGCAAGCGTCGGATCGCGGAACTGGACGGGCGAGACGTTGACCGCAAGCTTGAGGTGCGGCGGCCAGTCCCGCGCCTCCTTCATCGCCTGCTCGGTGACGCTCATCGTCAGAGGGCCGACGAGGCCGGTCCGCTCGGCGGCCTCGATGAAATTCTCCGCGTCCATCATGCTTCCGTCCGGCGAGCGCCAGCGGGCGAGCGCTTCGAAGCCGACGAGGGCCTGGTTCGAAAGATCGATCAGCGGCTGGAAATAGGGGACGAAGTCGCCATTGCGGACGCCGGCGCGGATGCCCTCTTCGAGCTTCAACCGGTCGGTAAGCTCGAGCTCCAGCTCCTCGTCGAACCAGGCGAAGGTGCTCCGTCCATTCCTCTTGGCGGCATAAAGCGCGACGTCGCTTCGGCGAAGCGCGCCTTCCTCATTGTCGCGCGGCTCGAGCCGGGCGAGGCCGATCGAGACCGACGCCTGGAGCTGCGCACCCTCGACGAACACTGGTGTCGAGAGCGCCTGCTGGATTGCCTTGGCGACCGACTCCGCTTCGGAATCGTGGATTGCGGGAAACAGCATCGCGAACTCGTCGCCGCCCATCCGGGCGCAGCAGGCGCTGGCGGGAGCGCTTTTCTCGAGCGCCTGGGCGACGGCGGTCAGCAGACGGTCGCCGGCGGCATGGCCGTGAAGGTCGTTCACGCGCTTGAAATGATCGAGATCGAGCAGAAGGAGCACTGCGGGCGCCTTCGCCTCCAGCAGATCGGTCAGCGCGCGCATCAGCTCGCGGCGGTTGGCGAGGCCCGTTCCCGGATCGGTATTGGCGTTCCGCTGCGCCAGCCGCTCGGACGCCTCATAGGCATCGAGCGCTTCCTTCAAATCCTTCGATCGGCGCCATCCGAACAGGATGATCGCGATGTTGAGAAGGAAGGCGACCTGCAGCGTGCTGGCCGAATCCGTCAGCGGCAATCCGGCAATCGCGGCCGGCACGACCTTGCTTCCGATCGCGACGAACAAAAGGATCGCCGCGATCGTCGCGCAACTGGTGATGATATGGCTGCTCGCGATGCGAACCGCCTTGCTCCTGACGCGCTTCACACTTTTGTCCACTTCTTGCCCACGCGACATGTCGCATGGAGAAGTGAACATTTTGTCTACTAACTTAGGTTGGAGAACCGCTCTTCCGCGAGGCGGATCGCCTCAGCGATTGCTTCGGCGACGTCGAGTTCGCTGGTGTCGAGCAGGATCGAGTCCGGGGCCGGTCTCAGCGGAGCGGCCGCTCGGCCGGAATCTCGTTCGTCGCGGGCGCGGATGTCGACCAGGACGTCGTCGTAATGGGCCTTCATCCCGCGCTGCTCCAGCTCCTTCATCCGGCGCTTTGCGCGCACCTCGGCCGAGGCGGTGACGAACAGCTTCACGTCCGCGTCCGGAGCGATGACCGTTCCGATATCGCGACCGTCCAGAACCGCTCCGCCGTCCTGGCGCGCGAAGTCCTGCTGGCGCTCGAGCAACGCCGCCCGCACCGACGAATAGGTCGAGATCACCGACGCGATCTTCGACACCGGCTCGCTGCGAAGCTCCGGATCGTTGGCATCGAAGCCGAGGTCGTCACACGCGCGAAGCGCCTCGAACTCGCTCGCCGCGCCGCCGCCCCAGCGCCACAGCTTGAGTGCGACCGCCCGGTAGAGCAGGCCGGTGTCCATGTGCGGAAGGTGGAAATGCTTCGCCAGCGCCTTGGCGATCGTCCCTTTGCCGCTTGCGGCCGGACCGTCGACGGCGATTACCGGCATCAGTCGAGGTCCTGCCGGCCCAGCCACGGGCGAAGGATTCCCATCGCCTCCTCCGGTCGGTCGCTGAAAAAACCGTGAGCGGCGCCGGGAACGACCGCAAACTCCGCGCCCTTCACACGGGCCGCGAAAGCGCCAAGGGTCGCGGGCCGGGCTTCGTCATACTGGCCGTCGATGAGGAGCGTGTGCGGCCCATCGAGCTTCGCCAGCAGCGGTTCGCCGTCATAATCCTTCAGCGACCCCGTCGCGACGAACTCGCTCGAGCCCCACATGCCCTCGTACAGCTTCTTGTTGAGGCCCAGCGGCGGATGTGCCGCGATATAGGCGTTATAGGCGTCCGCGCGTGGCTCACGGCCGTTGAAGTTCTGGTAGAAGACGTTCGTCGCAGTCTCGCACGCCGTCGTGATCGGGGCCGGCGGGTCGCACTTGCTGAGCGCCGCTTGCACGTCTTGAGGCAGCTGCCCACGAAGCGCATTGGCATCGGCGATCCAGCTCCGCGTCGAGACGAGCGGGCTGGCGAGGACCAGGCCGGCGAGCTCGCGCGGCCGCCTCGCTCCATATTCGAGCGCAATCGTTCCACCCCAGCTGTGGCCGAGCACATGCCAGCGCCGCAGCCCCAGCGCGCGGCGCACCGCATCCACCTCGTCGGTGAAGCGCTGGACGGTCCAGTTCGCCGGATTGTTCGGGCGGTCGGAAAGCCCGCTGTCCAGCTGATCGTAAAGGATGACTCCGCGCTCGCCGGCAAGCGCCAGCAGCGCCAGCAAGGCCGCGTGCGTTCCTCCCGGCCCGCCATGGATTCCAACCAGCGGCAAGCGTGGCCCATCCAGACGCCCGTTGACCCGGACGTAGACGCGCCCCCCCGGAACGGGCGCCATAAGCTCGCGGTCCGGCTTGGGAAAAGCGGCGGGTCCGCGCGCCCAAAGCGGGGAGGTGGCGCCGGCGGTCGCCGCCGCGGCGATGGAAGCAAGGAAAGCGCGGCGACCGACGGGGGTTGCGTTAGACTGCACGGCGCACCAGATCGGTCCCTGTTCGACGCTCACGGGCGCGCTTTGACAGGGGCATATCCCTATGGCAAGGCGCGCCGCCGAACGCCCGGCTCGGCCGGTCAGCCGCTAATTTCTACTGGAGTTGAGACCCACATGGTGAAGCCCGAATGGGGCGCCAAGCGCACTTGCCCCAAGTGCTCGACCCGTTTTTACGACCTCGGGAAGGACGACCCGGTTCACTGCATCGAATGCGGAACCGACTTCATTCCGGAGCCGGTGCTGAAGTCGAAGCAGCCGCTCGCCTTTGAGGCGGCGCCGGTCCCCAAGGAGCCGGAAAAGGCCGACGACGATCTCGCCGCCGATGATCTCGTCGACGAGGACGCGGAGCCGAGCGCCGACGAGGAGGTCGATCTCGAGACCGGCGACGACGATCTCGGAGTCGAGACGGCGGGCGAGGACGACGAAAACTAAAGTTGACGCGCCACGATCATTTCCCCTTTTCCAGCAGGGGAAAGTTCGCTTACAGGCGCTGTCTGAAGGACGTGGGGCCGTAGCTCAGCTGGGAGAGCGTCGCAATGGCATTGCGAAGGTCAGGGGTTCGATCCCCCTCGGCTCCACCAACCCCGTATTCCGCGCCACTGGTTCGACCTCGGCGTAAGACCGCTCGCTTTCGCCCAACCGCGGACCGATTGGCGCTCGGCGATCGTTCTTCCACATGGAAGGAAAGCGGAACAATGCAGACTCGCGAGCTCGGCCGCAGCGGCCTCAAGGTTTCGGCAATCGGTCTTGGCTGCATGGGCATCAGCCAGAGCTACGGCACGAGGCTTTCCGACGAGGGCGGCGTCAGGCTGATCCGCGACGCCTTCGATCGCGGCGTCACCTTCTTCGACACGGCTGAAGTCTATGGGCCCTTCGACAATGAGGAGGTCGTGGGCGAAGCGCTGCGCCCGATCCGCGACCGGGTCGTGATCGCGACCAAGTTCGGCTTCGACATCGATCCGGAAACCCGTGACAATCGCGGCGTCACCAGCCGGCCCGAACATATCCCCCATGTGGTCGAGGGCTCGCTTCGCCGGCTTCGTACCGAGACCATCGACCTGCTCTACCAGCACCGCGTCGACCCGGACGTTCCCATCGAGGATGTCGCCGGTGCGGTCCGCGATCTCATCGGCGAGGGGAAAGTCAGGCATTTCGGAATGTCGGAGCCCGGCGTGCAGACGCTGCGCCGGGCTCACGCCGTGCAGCCGGTCACCGCCGTCCAGAACGAATTCTCCCTCTGGTGGCGCGAGCCGCTGACCAACGGAATCCTCGATGCCTGCGACGAGCTCGGCATCGGGTTCGTGCCGTACAGCCCGCTCGGCCGCGGCTTCCTCACCGGAGCGATCACCCGAGACACTGAGTTGAAGGAAGGCGACTTCCGCAAGTCGAGTCCGCGCTTCTCGCCCGACGCGATCGACAAGAACCTCGCCTTCGTCGACCTCCTGAAGCGCGTCGCCGCCGAAAAGGGCGCTACTCCCGCGCAGATTGCGCTCGCCTGGCTGCTCGCCCAGCGCCCGTATGTGGTGCCGATACCCGGCACGACCAAGCTTCACCGGCTCGAGGAGAATATCGGCGCTGCCGCGCTGCGGCTCAGCGATGCCGACCTTCGCGAGATCGACGAGGGCGCGTCAAAGATTCAGCCGGCCGGCGACCGCTACGCACCCGCGCAAATGGCGATGGTCGGACGCGAGGCGCCTGCGAAAGCGGACGCCTGACCGCGCGGCCGGAGCGTCACTCCCTCAGCGCATCCGCGGCGACGCGGCGGTTGGGCGGAAACTTCGCGATCAGGCGCCCCTCGAGCCAGAGCTCGGACCTTACCGGAAGGTGCCGATCGTAAGCGGCGTCGACTGCATCGTTGTCGCACGAACAATCGATGCGGTCCGCGTGAACGAAATTTCCCCGCGGGTCGACATAATGGAGGTGATAGACGGCCATGGCGTGCGGGTCATTGTCCCGGCCGCTACAGCGTTGCAATCAGGAGGATTCCTGATTTGACCTCATCCAGCGGCAGGGTCGCTCCAACGTTTGGCCAATGCCGCAAACCCGGGGAAAGCGGACGCCGGGGTGGGTCAGGGGAATCGCTGATTGTCGTCTAGGGGACGGAGGTTCATAATGCGCGCGGTCTAGGGGCAGGACCATGACTCGAAGCACTTCACACAAACGCAGGTACTTGATCGCGGGCGCGGCGTTTCTCGCCGTCGGCGTGGCCGGCCTCGGGCTGGCGACCTTCTATCCCGCGCTGGGGCCGATCGCCGGCACCATCACGCCGCAGCTCTACGTCGATTCACTGTCCGGCGTGCAAATCCCCGTGCAGGGCCGCTACGTCCTCGTCGATGCCACGTCCGCCCGGCTCTACATGATCGAGAACGGCCGCGTTCAGGATTCGATGCGGGTGATCGTCGGCAAGCCCGAAACCCCGACTCCAGAGCTGAAGACCGTCATCAATTACGAGACGCTCAACCCCTATTGGCACGTGACTCGGGAAGTCGCGCAGGAGGTCATCGCTCCGCGCGTGCTCAAGGACGGCGACGCCTATCTCAACAAGCAGGGCTATGAAGTCGTCACCAGCTACGCCGATCCGCAGGTGCTTTCGCCTGACGATGTCGACTGGAAAAGCGTCGCCGCCGGGACTGCGACGGTCAAGGTCCGCCAGCGGCCCGGCCCCGCCAATTCCCTCGGTCACTTCAAGTTCGATCTTCCGAACAGCGACGGCATCTATCTTCACGACACGCCCAGGAAGGAGCTCTTCTCCCAGGACGACCGCAGCCTCAGCCACGGCTGTGTCCGCCTGGAGGATGCAGAGCGGCTGGCGCGTTGGCTGCTGGGCAAGGAGCCGCCCGTGGCTTCGGCCCCGGAGGAGCACATCCTCCTTCCGAAGCCCGTGCCGATCACCATCAGCTACCTCGACGCCCGCAGTCAGATGAGGATCGCAGCGCTGCGATAGGTTAACCGCGGTGGTGGTGCGCCTTGTGGCGGTGCGCGGTCCTGCGATGCTTCGTGCTGTGATGCGCGCGCTGCTTGCGCTTCTTGGCCGTCTCGAGATCCTGATCCATCATCATCCGGCAGTATTTGTGCCCCATGATCTGCTTGTAGGTCATGCGGTGGCACTGGCGGATCGTCCGCTTTGAGAAATGCTTGGTTGCGGCGTGGCGCTGCGTCGCGGCGCCGTGATGCGTCGTAGCGCGGTGATGTTTCGAAGCCCTGTGATGCGTCTTGGCGTGGTGACTCGAAGCACTTCGCCGATGCGCATGCGTCGACTTGCGGTAATTCGGGTCGTGCTCCCTCGGCGCCCTGGCAGGATAGTGCGGGAAGGGAGGGGGCGGCTCGGTTGAGCTCTGCGGCATCGGCGGCGGAAGCTCGGATGCCGGCTGGGGCGCCACAGGCTGGGTCGGCTGATCCGGCGTGGTCTGCTGCGCGGCAATCGGCGAACCCGTTACAGCCATCGCCAAGGCTAAGCACACAAGCGCGGCACGACGCATGATCTTCCCCCCCTCGTCGCCAGCCCCTCGGCTGCCGAATCTCCCGCACCAGGATAGCGCTGCCCGATAGTGCAGGCACCGCCGCCGGACGCGCGTTCAGCCGAACAGATGCACATCCTGTCCCGTCAGGCCTCGGAGGGCGCGCCAGCCCCGGTTCTGATTGGAAAGCGGGTATTCGGCCGGATGACGCCTAGGCGCCGAATTGCTCGAGGTTGCGCCGGATCATCCGATCGACCGCCGCGTCGTCGGCTGCGATCTCGTCCCGCTTTGCCTGGGCTTCCCGCATCAGCCGCACCTCGCGCTCTTCGGGAGCTTCCAATTCTCGCGGTTTCCGCCTCACCGGCTCGACACCCCTAAAATCCGGCGCCTCTGCGTCCGGACATTGAGAGCGTCGCCGAACGAGACCAGCGTCACGTTTGCGTTCTCATCCTCGCCCTCGATCCAGTCGCTAGGATTGATCTCGCCCGTCCTCACCCCGTCGCACATGAGATCGCGCGCGCCTTTGATTGCATGCTGGCAAGCCGCACCCAGGTTGGGGAATTGCTTTCCCCCGTGATCGATCGTTTCGACGTCATTGTAGATGTGGAAACGAAACAGGGGCTTGCCTCTCTCGATCTCGCGCCGGCGCTGGCAGCGGTGGCTGCATTGCCGGTGAACGGGGCCGCGATGATCCGTCAGCGATTGCAAGCTTGAATCGTTCCGCTTCCGCGACGTTTCCTAATCCGTATCAGGTCGAATGCGCGGCTGTTGGAGGCTGGCCAGTCCGGTTCGGATAAGGAAGTGAACTGGTTGCCCGCGTCCCAAGGTCGCTTCTCGCTCTACATCCGCGCTTACTGGGGAAAGGAGCCAATCATCGACGGCTCCTGGCAGCCGCCAAAGATTCTGAAACCGGACTGATTGACGACAGTGAACGGTGCGTCGCGGTCGCTCCGGCTAAGGTCGGCAATGGCTGGAAATTGGCGAAAATTCGTCCCCTCAGGGAAACGCCGGATTTCGGTCCGATCTTCGAAGTCCTAGCTAGGCTGTATCGGGGCCTGTGTAATCTCCAGCTGTACGTGGGAGCTAGATCATGTCTGCGAGGCAAACCGCGTTGGACCGTAAGGCGCGTCGGGCGCTGATGATGGTCGGCGCGATGCTGCTGTTGGTGCTGGCCCTTGCACTCTGGAGTTTCACCGCCAGGCTCAGGGAGACGAACACGCTCACCAGCCCCTCCTCGAAAGACGAGCGCCTCGTCTTGATCGACAAGCAAACCATGGTCGTTGAGCCTGGCGCGCTGGGGCAGACGGTGGCCGCCTGGCTGGGATCGGGTGAACAGAAGACCCTGAGTTTCGAGCTTAGCGACCGCAGCTTTCAGGCGAACTCCGCAAAGCCGAGCGACCTCACCCTGATGAGGGTCGGACAACTGGCCGGGGTCGCCAAGAAAAAGCCAAACGTTACCGTACATATTCTCGAGCCCGTCGACGTCGCGAGCACGGCCAGAGAACAGCTCGAAGAGCAGCGTGCGGCGCGACTTCGCCAGGAGATCGTGGCGAGGGGCGTAAGCGAATCTCAGGTCACCGTCGAACCGGAGCGGAGCGACTTGCCGTTCGCGAAAAGTCCCTATCTGGCGGTCCTCCTGACCAAATAAGCGGCGGGCTGGCACCGGCATCGGACCGTCTCCTTTCCCAGTGTTGGTCAGGAAGATTCCCGCAAGGCGCAGATGTCAGCAATGGGCGGTGTGAACTGCCGAGGCGGTGGAACGTTTAGCCCGCGTGATGAGCGACAAACAGAAGGAGCGAGCAGAACGTCGGGAGCGACATGTTCGTGAAATCGAAGCGAGTCAGAAGGCGTTGCGCGAAAGCATTTCAGAGACTGAGCGTCTTGCAGGAGAATCTGAGACGATGCTCCGACATCATCATCAGGAGCGAGAAGACGACGGCGAATGACCTAGAGGATTGAGCCGACCTGTTGGCCATCCTTAAGGATCTCGCACACGGGGCAATCGACACTGTCTGCGGCTTTTTGCACGGCTTCCTTGTCGGACGTCGCGAGAACATCCTTCTTCTTGAGGATGACCCCGCCCGTCTTGGTCACTTTGTTGATGCGATAAAGTTTCATGGTCCCCGCCAGTTCTAGCCCGACTGGTTGAGCATGTTTGACGTCCGAACGCCAGCATATGACGGCAATGGGCGCCCTCATCGGTGGCGCCCATCGACGAGCTAGTTGGAGCGGATCTTGTGACTTCCTGACGCCGCCCTATCCTGTCCGCGGCAGGGAGGTGACGGTTGGAGGCGAGACCAGGGCTGATCCCCCGCATCACCGTCTATCTCCAGAAGAATGGCGTCCACGTTCTCATCGAGGCGCTGGTCAATTTCATCCTGCCGTTCATCATCTACAATTACGCCGAGGCACCGCTGGGCGAGGTCAGGGCACTGCTCGCGTCGTCGGCGCCGCCGATCGGATGGAGTCTGGTCGAGTTCGCGCGCCACCGCCGGGTCGACGCACTGTCCCTCCTGGTGGTGTGCGGCATCGCGCTGTCGCTGCTTGCGATGCTCGGTGGCGGCGGAGTCAAATTCCTCCAGTTGCGCGAAAAGCTCGTCACCGGGGTGATCGGGCTGGCGTTCGTCGGCTCGGCGCTGATCGGCAAGCCGCTGATTTTTGAGCTCGCCCGCGCCACCATGCGGCGCAGGTCTGCAGGCGAAGCGGAAGAGTTTGAGGCGCTCCAGGTCTACGCCGGCTTTCGCCGGACGATGATGGTGATGACTTGGGTATGGGGCCTGGGTCTCCTCGCCGATGTCGCGGTGGGTGTGGTGCTGGTGTTCGAGCTCAGCATCCGAGAATATCTGATCGTCAATCCGATCCTCGGTTATGGCACGATGGGGGCGCTGAGCCTGTGGTCGTTCCTCTATGGGCAACGAGCCAAGCGCCGCGGCGAGGCACGGCGGGCGGCGGCAGCGGCCGAGCTTGCGGTTGCCCCAGTCTCCGGAAGCGCCGAATGAACCCTGGACCTATCGGCCAGTCGCTCTGATACTCCCAGGCTAATGTCCCCAATGGGTGGAAAGTCGACTCGGACGACATCGGAGTTTGTCCGATCCTCTTAGGTGTTTATCCCGATAGGATAGCGACCGCCGTGCGTTAAGCGCGCCCATGGCCGTGAGATTTGGTGTCGCACTGATCACTTCCGCATCCCTCGCCGGTGCAGCCGGCGAGGCCGCCCACCATTGGACCTATACGGGCACGAATGGTCCTGCGCATTGGGCTGAGACCTGTGCAGTTGGCAGGATGCAATCGCCGATCGACATCCGCGCACGTTTGGCAACGCACGAGAAACTGCCGCGGTTGGCATTCAGCTACACCTCGACGCGGCTTCACATCATCGACAACGGCCACAGCGTCCAGGTCGACGTCGACAAGGGCAGCACGCTGGCGGTCGGCGGCGTTCGGTTCCCCCTGGTGCAGTTCCACTTCCATAAGCCGAGCGAAGAAGCGATCGACGGCCGCCGTTCGGCGATGGTCGCTCACCTCGTGCACCGCGATGCCCATGGCAATTTGGCCGTGGTCGCTGTCCTCCTCCGGGAAGGCGCGGCTAACTCCCTGGTCGCGACCCTCTGGCAAGACCTTCCGAAGCATAAGGGGCATGAGACGTCGCCGCCGGGAGTGACGATCGATCCGGCGCAGCTTCTCCCCGCGGATCGATCTTACTTCTCCTATGTGGGCTCGCTAACGACGCCGCCATGCACCGAGGGCGTGCGCTGGTTCGTGCTGAAATCGCCGGTCAGCCTTTCGTCCGCCGAGATCAGTACCTTCGCAAAGCTCTATCCCTCTAACGCCCGCCCGCTCCAACCCCTGAACGGCCGCCAGATCCTGACGAACTGATCGCGGTGGAAAACCGCCGGTCGCTCCAATACCTGCAATGGGTCGAACGCAGACCTGGGCCAATGTCCGCAATGGGTGGAAAGCGGACATCAAGGCGACGAGGAAAAAGCCGACGAGGGAACCGCGCGGCAAGTGAACCGCTCTAGCGGGATGGGCTACCACTCCGACCGACCAGTCGACCAAATGAAACTCGAAGCGAGGCGCTTCCAAGAGGAACTTCGCCGCGCCTTGGACTCGTCCCAAAAGGTCACGAAGCCGCGCAAGTAACCGGCACCGCTTCTGACGGACGAAATCTCTGCAACGGGTGGAAAGTTGGCACTAGCCAATTACGGCTGAAGCGGTTCACACTCAGCCCCGATGATCCTGGCTGCTTTCGCGCTCGCCGCCGCTGCATCCGAGCAGCCTGCGCCGCAACAGGAGGAGACGGTCGTCGTGGAGGCGCGCCGCATCCTGCCATCCGTCGGTCTCATGAACGACCACCTGCACACTCGCGGCGAATTCATGATTGGAGTGCGCTACCAGCACTTCGACTGGAACGGCGCAAACCGCCACGGCATCCACTCGGCCAGCGACGAAGACCTGATAGACGCGGGCTACATGATGCGTGCCAGGTCCATGGCGATGGACATGGCCATGCTCGACCTCATGTACGGCATCACCGACAATCTGACCGTCACTCTGTCCCCGCAATACGTTTGGAACAGGATGAAGATGGTCGATCTTGATCCCATGGCCATGGATGGGGTCGACGAGGAGACAACGCACGGCTTTGGAGACACGCTGGCCTCAGCGTCGCTCCGCCTGACGCAAGCCGAGAATGTCGGTGCTCATGTCACACTGGGCGTTTGGGCGCCGACGGGCCGCTCGGGCATCAAGACGGATGGCAGCTTTGTCGAATACTGCATGCAGACAGGCAGCGGGACGTGGGACATCGAACCGTCTGTCACCGTGAAGGGGGGAGCAGGTCCCTTCGGTTGGGGAGCTCAGGCCGGTTATCGGTGGCGCGCCGAACACCGGAACAGTTCGGGCTACCGGCTGGGCAATAGGGCATTGGCGACTGGTTGGCTGAGCTACATGTTTGCGCCGACCGTCGGCGCGACCGCTCGTGCCGAGTTTACCCATCAGGGCCGCATTCGTGGAGAATACGACGGGCCCCATGACGATATGATGCCGAACGACTTTCCGGCGAACTACGGCGGCGACCTTCTGATCGGCGCGATCGGCCTTAACTGGAAACCGTCAGCCGGAATGGCGCGGGGCCCCCAGCTCGGCATTGAGTTCGGCATACCGCTCTACCAGCGCGTCAATGGCATCCAGCTCCCGCAGAAGTGGCAGCTCTCCGCAGGCATGCGACACTTTTTCTAGCGGGCGAGCGGCAGGAATGTGTCGAAAGCTGACGTTAGGGCAGCAACTCCAGAGCCTCTGACCTACTTCTCCGCCGTGGCCGGCGTGGCCGCAACCGCGACCGCCTTGCTGCCGCCGCCGCTCGCTCCATCCAGCTTGTAGACGTCGTCCGTAAAGGCGATCGTTGCCCCGTCCGGCCGCGCGGTCAGATAGCTGATGTAGATCGGCACGCCCTGCTTGCCGATCCGCACATTCTCCTCGCTGTCGTCGCCGGGAACGTCGGGTTCGTGCCCCATCAGCCATTGCGCAAGCTCCGGCGGGCGCTCGACGCGCACGCAGCCGAGACTGAGCGTGCGCTTGGCCTTGGCGAACAATTCCTTGTGCGGCGTGTCGTGAAGGAAGATCCCGTAATCGTTGGCGAACCCGAACTTCATCTTGCCCATCATGTTGTTGGGCCCGGAAAGCTGACGGATGGTGACCTCGGCGTCGCCGGCCGCGACGGCCTTCCAGTCGATGCTTGCGGGATCGATCGGCGCTTCCTTCTCACCGCCGAAGCCTCCGACCGTCTGGTAGCGCGCCGCCTTCAGATAGCTGACTCCGCGCTTGATCACGATCGGCGCGACCTTCCGCTTCGCGACGTCCTGCGGGATGTGCCAATAAGGGTTGTAGGTCACGTACCAGATGGTGCCGGCCAGCAGCGGGGTGGGGAAGTCGGGCTTGCCGACGATCACCTTCATCGTGTCGACCGTCTTTCCATCCTCGAGCATCGAAAGTTGGGCGTTGGCGACGTCGACCAGAATCGCCCGGCCCTTGCCCGGGATCAGGCGCAGCCGGTCCAGCGTCGCGACCACGTGCGGGTCCGACTGCTGCCCGCCGGCGAGCGCGGCATCGCGCAGCGCGGAATAGAGGGGGTTGGGGCTGGCAACCGCATCCACGTGCGCCGCGAGCGACGGCGCCGCGGCGGCATCCGACAGGATCGCGCTTGCCGATTGCTGCTTCAACCGAAGCGCCGGATCGCCGAAGCTCACGCCCTGGACGGGCCGCTTGAGCGCCTGGACGTAGCGGACCCAGGCCGTCGAGATGATCTGGTCGTCCGCCGCCGTTCCGCCCGCCACCGCCGTTTCGACCGAGGATGCGAGCTTCGGCCCGTCGCCGAGCCCGTCGATCGGAGCACGCTTGAGGATCGGGACCAGCTTGGCGGCCGCGGCGCGCGTGCCTTCATCGCGCAGCCAGACGAGCGTTCCCGGATGCGCGGAATAGAAAGGAGCGACATTGCTGTCGGCGGCCGGCATTGGCGCGACCGCGACCGCCGGCTTTACCGCTACAGTAGGGGCGACGTCCGAATCCTGCGCCTGAACCGGGGCAGAGACGCCGATCGCCACAGCCGTTCCCAGGAAAGCCCACCGCATCGCTCTTGTCCCCCTGTTGAACGCGAGGAATCTGGACTGGATTAGTCTAACAACTGCTTGAGCGGGAGGGCTTTCTTCCGTCAATCGGTGAAATTGACCATTCACAGGCTCGGTGCGCATTGCCCCTGCGCACCGCTGCTGCGACAAATGCGGCGATGAGCTCCGATGTGACGGTTCGGCCCGCGCGGCCCGAGGACGAACGATTTTTGGGCCGCCTCGGCGCCATGCTCGTCGAGGAGCATCACCACTTCGATCCCCGGCGCTTCATTGCTCCGCTTCCGGACCTTGCCGAGCGTTATGGGCAGTTCCTCGTCTCGCGGACCGAGCGGGAAGATACGCTCGTCCTCGTCGCCGAGCGCGCTGGTGAGCTGGTCGGCTATGCCTTCGGCGGGATCGAAGGCAACGACTATATGGCGCTGCGCGGGCCGGCGGGCGTCCTCTACGACCTCGTCGTCGATCCGGAGCACCGCCGTCAGGGCATCGGCACCGCGCTCATGGAAGCCGCGCTTGCCGCGCTGACCAGGCTCGGGGCCCCGCGCGTCCTTCTGTTCACCGCCGAGAAGAACCACGTCGCTCAGGCCCTGTTCGCCAAATCCGGCTTCCGCCGAACGATGATCGAGATGACGCGCGAGCTTTAGCGCTTCTTGTCGCTTTCCTTATCCCCCGCCATCGGGGCGAGGAAAGTGACGAGGTCCCATTCGGCGTGGATGCTGACCAGAAGCAGCGCCATCAGCGCCGCCGCCACCGCGCTTGCGGCCCAGCTGCATCCGCAAAGCATCGCGACCGACGCGCCGCCGAGCCCGACATAGACGATCCCCGGGATGATCCCGTACCACCACATATCGAACACGCTGTCGGCGCCGGTCATCCGCGAGCGCGCGATCCCGGCCGCGCTCCGCACCGCCATCGCGATTCCGAGCAGGGCCAGCCCGCCGCTGACGACCCCGAACAGCCGCTGTCCCATCCCTGGGGCGACCGCCGCGCCGCTCAGCAACAGAACCACGCCCAAATGCCACACCACCGGCGAGGTGTAATAATGCTTGCCCCGCTCGGTGTCGTCCCGCTCGCGCCCGGCGGTCAGCGTAATGACGACGAACATCAACCCGATCAGCGCTCCCGCCGACGGGCCGACGATCAGGTAGAAATTCTCCCAGCCTTCGAACATCGCGGCTTCTTACGTCATTCCCGGCCAGGCGGGAATCACGGCCGCCGCCGCACGGCCCAGACGAAAGCGGAAAGGCTGCTGATCAGCGCCGCGATGGCGATCAGCATGGAAGGGTCGATAACGAGCATGACAGGCGACTCCACGAGCGAATGAGCGCACGCCCCATGTTCCCTATTCGTTCCTAGAATGCAATAGGAATATTCCTATCGAAGGAGGCGAAGCCGCGGCTCCCTGCCCATCGCGGCCATCAGCGCGGTCATCGCCCACACCATCGCGTCGGCGCGGTCCGGCGACTTGCCGGGACCCACATAGCCGCCGCCGATCAGCAACCCGGAAAGCTCATCCTCGAGCTCGGGGAAGCACCCCGCCAGCTTCGCCCGCCCGCCCTCGAACAAAGCCGCCACCGGCTCGGCCCGCGCGACCTTGCCCCGGCTCGCGCTCACCAGCTTGACCGGAAGCGCCGGCTCGACCTGCCGGAGCACTTGCCCGACCATGTCGCCGCCCTGGTTCTTCTCCGCGATCACCCGGTCCGCGCCCCAGACATCCGCCGCCGCCGCGACCGCCCGCGCCCAGCGCTCCGGGCTCGCCCCGCCGACGCTCGCATCGGCGAGAACCGCCAGAGTCCCATCGCCGAGAACGCCGCACGCGACCACGCCGCAGGTCCCGCTTTCGCTCGCCGGCGGATCGACCCCGATGACGACCCGCCCGATCTCGCTGCCCCCGGCAACCCGCGCCCGCTCCAGCAGCGCCCGAGTGAACAGCGCCCCCTCGATCTCCCCGATCAGCTCGCCGTCGAGCTCCTGCCGCCCCAGCCGGGTCCCGCCATAGGTCTCGCGCACCCACGCCACGAATGCGTCCGGCAAGTGCACATTGTCCGCCGTCCTCCCGCCCGTCGTCGCGATCCCCTCGATCGCCATCACCCGCTTCAGCAGCGGCGCCGGCTTCGGGGTCGTCGTCACCACGCAGCGGGGTAGGGCGCCCAGCCGAAGCCCCATCATCAGATTGTCCCAGCAGCGGTCAGCCCCATGCTCGGGCCATTTGGCAAGCTCGTCGGCCCAGGCGAAATGATGCTCCGGCCCGCGCAGCGCCTCCGCCGCCTCGGCTGAATAGACGAACGCCTTCGCTCCGCCCGGAAAGGCGAGCGTGCCGAGCGAGGACCTCCACTCCAGCTCCTCGCCCGCCGCCGCCGCGACCCGGATCAACCCGCTCGGCCCTTCGATCATCACCTTGACGACATCGTCGCGGCTGCCTCCGACCAGCGCGACCCGCGCGTCCGCCGCCTCGCGAGCCTGCGCCCGGATCCACTCGGCGCCGGCGCGGGTCTTGCCGAACCCGCGCCCCGCCATCAGCAGCCACACCGCCCAGTCGCCCTCCGGCGGCTCCTGCCCGCGATGCGCCTGCCACCACCAATCCGCCTTCAGCCGCGCCGCCACGTGCGAGGGAAGCGCCTCGACGAAGGCCGCAAGCCTCTCGTCGTCCCCGTGAAAGCGCTCCACCATTAACCGCAGCACCGGCGCATAGCCTTCCAGTCCGTCATCCCCGCGAAAGCAGGGGCCTGCCTTTCTCCTCGCCAATCAGCCCTCCGATCGTCCGGAGCCCGTCGAGGGACTGTCCTGGTTTGCCGCCGGCCCGCGAAGATCTTCCTTCGTCACGCGAACCCCGAACGCGCGCAGGCTCTTCACCAGCGCCCGCCGCATCTCCGCATCCGACGCCAGCCGCTCGCGCTCGAAGGGCGGCACCTTCTTGCCCCGGCGCGCCGCCGGATCGCGCTCGCCCCGGATCCGGGTCACCTCCGTCTTGTGCTGCTTCAGCAGCATCAGCGCCGTCGTCATGTCGACCACCGCGGCGTCGGGCGGCTCGAACGATCCGTCGAAGTCGATAGGCTCACCCGCCGCCTGCTCGAACTGCATCTCGAGCACCTTGGCCTCGAGCCGCGCATAGCTCTGCTCGAGCGCCCGGTCCCACGCCTCGGCGAACAGCGCATCCTTCATCCGATGGTCGTAGACGGTCGACTTCGCCACCCCCGCGGCCCGCGCCGACTGAGCCGCATTGGCCGTCGCCGCGAACCATTTGAGGAACAGCTTCCGCGCCTCCTTGTCGAAGCGATTATACCCCCGCTTCGTCACCTGCAGCTTTCGATTGGGGGAAGCCTGATAGTCGGATAATTCCTCCCCAAGCTTGTCTTGGGGAGGGGGACCGTTCCGCGAAGACGGAATGGCGGAAGGGTTCGGCTGGCGCGCAGCATCAGCCGGGCGAGCATTCTCGCCGGTTTCATCATCCATCGATGTCATCTTTCAAGTGGGATGGCCGGCGCCCCGCGACCGGCCTTGCAGTCCCCGAGAGAGCGAGGACCAGAGCTTGACTCACGCCTTGGTGAGTCTGCGCTGCGTGTACCGAAATAGTGTTACAATGTCAACAAAAATAACCTATATGGAACAACGCTCGTTGTTGAAGCTAGTCCCGCGGCTTCATTCGCGCGGCGAGCATTTCCGAGCGTTCGAGGAGCGACCAAACGTCCCGGTCATCCAGCGCGCTCTTGAAGCAGAGCCCCACCACCGCTCCATTGTGCCACCGGACCACCGCCTCGCGGCCGAGCGTCCCGCAGTCCAGGGTCACCGTGCTTCCGACCGGAAGGGATGCAGGACAGCTCACCTTCGCTCCGCCCGACGACAAATCGAGGAGCTGGGCTCCGTGACGCTCTCCGCCGACCTGGATGAACGCCGGCAGCGCCACGGGCACCCGCGGGCACGAGCGGCGCTCCGCATAGGGATCGGTCTGCTCGGGGGAGGGAAGGGGGCTCGCCATCATGCTAACGTGGCGGGGGGCTACCACGGTCCGCCTTGGCAGGAAGTAAACGCCCGTCGGAAGCGTGGCGCGCCGGCCGCAAGATGGTCGGCGCTAGAGCCATAGCGAGGGTCGTGAACCTCCCGTCTCGGAAGGATTGCCGGGCTCCTGGGAATCGTCGGGATCCCGCGGCACTTGCGGCTTTCGAATGGCGCGCGGTTTGGAAATCTCCCGCAGGCGATCGAGCGGTGCTCTCTTCGGCGTCTTGCGCTGCTCGGTCATGGCTCGGGCTATTCCGGCAGCTCGCCGGGCGACCAAAAGCGCTTCCGGCCATGGCTATGCGGCGGCTCCCCCTCGAACGCGGTATATTTCGAAACTTCGACCTTGCCGCGGTTGGTCACGGCATTGAGCCGCGTCGATAGTGCCTCGTCCTCAGGCGCAGCTGCGCCCCTTATGCCTTTCATGAACCTCATCAGCGGTGCTCCGTCCATTAAGCCACCGCCACGCCATCCACGTCGGCTACCCGACAGTTCTTTATGAAATGCAAACGCCGATAGCGTTGGGGAGAAAGCTGGAGCTCGCGCGCCGGCCCTTCAAACCTTGCCCACAAGCCCCCTCTGAGCTAATGGCCGCGCCGTCCTTGGGCGGCTGTTTCGCTCCTTGTGGACTGCTCGGTACAGGGGTGAAGACGATCCTCCGCCGCCCGCAAAGACGGGAGGTCGAGCATGGCGAAGCGCAGCATCACAACCAATCCGCTCATCGATCAGTTGAAGTCGGCCGGAGGCGGCGTCGGTACCCAAAGGCTCGCCGGTTTCGTCGGGCGCAGTTCCGACGGGAAGATCGAGCTCTACACCGACCTATCCATGGCGAGCTTCGTCGAAATTGCCGAAGCGGACGTCGTCCAAGTGATTGACGGCGAGAAGCCGAGCGATCCCTCGCAGCTGTTCGTGCGCCAGGATGCGCGCGTCCAGATCCGGCATTCGACGACCTTGAAGGATCTCGCCAAGGGCGGCTGCGATTGCGGAACTCCGGTCCGGACGATCGCCCAGCAGCGGGACGGAGGCGGCGGCTTTGACGACACCGAATATGACTGCTTCGGCCGTTATGCCCGGTGCAAGATCAAGTGCTGGCTCGACCATATGGGCGATCCGGCGATGCAGTCGGCGTGCGAGGATTCGTGCAATGCCGCCTACCGGCTGTGCCGGTCGGTCGGCGGGCTGGGCGGCGGCGGCCTGGTTCTTTACTAGGGCTCTCCACTAGCGGGGGCGGGCGCCGGCGCTTGCCCCCAAGCCCCCTCTAAGCTAAGGGCCGCGCCGTCCGGCGGGCGCTCTTCCCCTCTGGACAGCCCGTCTCTTTGGCGAGCGCGTACGGTGTCCCGGGCATGACCGGCACCGGCACGCGCTTTTGCGCGTCGGGCTGTCCGCGGCGGTGAGCCAACCCAAAGGACGCTTCCGGCGCATGGTGCTCCGGCGGCAGGACATGCAACCAGGTCCGCATGTGAAGGCTCGCCATGGTGGCGCGCCACGCGGCAGGCCCGATTGACGTTACAGGACTACAGACACTCATGGCGACCACGACATTCCCGACCCGCGACGATTTCGCGGCCCTCCTCAACGAAAGCCTCGGCGGCGAGAACGAAGCCTTCGAAGGCAAGGTGGTGAAGGGCACCGTTACGGGCATCGAGAATGACATGGCCGTCATCGACGTCGGCCTGAAGAGCGAAGGCCGCGTTCCGCTGCGCGAGTTCGCTGCACCCGGCCAAAAGGCCGAGCTCAACATCGGCGACACCGTCGAAGTCTATGTCGACCGCGTCGAGAATTCGGCGGGCGAAGCGATGCTGTCGCGCGACCGCGCGCGCCGCGAGGCCGCCTGGGACAAGCTCGAGGGCGAATTCTCCGCGGGCAACCGCGTCGAGGGCGTGATCTTCGGCCGCGTGAAGGGCGGCTTCACCGTCGATTTGGGCGGCGCTGTCGCCTTCCTTCCGGGTTCGCAGGTCGACATCCGTCCGGTCCGCGACGTCCAGCCTCTGATGGACGTTCCCCAGCCCTTCCAGATTTTGAAGATGGACCGCCGCCGCGGCAATATCGTCGTGTCGCGCCGCGCCATCCTCGAGGAAACCCGCGCCGAGCAGCGTTCGGGCCTCATCCAGTCGCTGGCCGAGGGCCAGGTGATCGAGGGCGTGGTCAAGAACATCACCGACTATGGCGCCTTCGTCGATCTGGGCGGCATCGACGGCCTGCTCCACGTCACCGACATTTCCTACAAGCGGGTCAACCACCCCTCGGAGATCCTCAACATCGGCGACACGGTGAAGGTGCAGATCGTCCGCATCAACCGTGAGACGCAGCGCATCTCCTTGGGCATGAAGCAGCTCGAGAGCGATCCGTGGGAGGGCGCTTCGGCGAAATATCCGATCGGCGGCGTGTTCCGCGGTCGGGTCACCAACATCACCGAATATGGCGCCTTCGTCGAATTGGAGCCGGGCATCGAGGGCCTCGTCCACGTCTCGGAGATGAGCTGGACCAAGAAGAACGTGCACCCGGGCAAGATCGTCTCCACCTCGCAGGAGGTGGACGTGAAGGTCCTTGAGGTCGACGAGGAGAAGCGCCGGATTTCGCTGGGCTTGAAGCAGGCGCAGGCCAATCCGTGGGAGGCCTTTGCGGAGGCTCACCCGGTCGGCTCGGTGGTCGAGGGCGAGGTCAAGAACGCGACCGAATTCGGGCTCTTCGTGGGCTTGGAAGGCGACGTCGACGGAATGGTCCATATGTCGGACATCGCCTGGGGCGTCTCCGGCGAAGACGCACTTCAGCTGCACCGCAAGGGTGAGGTGGTGAAGGCGCAGGTGCTCGATGTGGATGTCGAGAAGGAGCGGATCTCGCTCGGAATGAAGCAGCTCGAGGGCGGCGGCGCCGGTGCCGGCGCTGGCGTCGGCACGTCCTCGGTTGGCGGCGTCAAGAAGGGCGAGACGGTCACCGTCGTTGTCCGCGCTGTCCAGGATGCTGGCCTCGACGTGCAGGTCGGCGACGATGGACCGGTCGGCTTCGTCAAGCGCGGCGACCTTGGGCGCGACCGGGACGAGCAGCGCGCCGAGCGCTTCCAGGTCGGCCAACATTTCGACGCGATGGTTATCGGCTTCGACCGCTCGAAAAAACCCAACTTCTCGATCAAGGCAATGCAAATCGCTGAGGAAAAACAGGCGGTCGCGCAGTACGGAAGCTCGGACTCTGGTGCCAGCCTTGGGGACATCCTCGGAGCCGCGCTGAAGGAAGCGGAATCCAAATCCAAGAAGTCGAAGAAGTAACGGGAAACGCGGCGTTTCTCTATGAGGCGCCGCGTAAATCCTTCTTGCTTGTGACGCTTTTTCCTGACAGCCTAAGGATGAAGGCGGCCTCAGAGGGGGCGGGGCCGCTCCATCCGTAGCGGGGTTTCGATGATCCGTTCTGAACTGGTGCAGAAGCTCTGCACCGATTTCCCAGACCTAACGCAGCGCGAGGTCGAAGGCGTGGTGAGCGCCATTTTCGATTCCATTACCGACCAGCTGGCCAAGGGCGGCCGGGTCGAATTGAGGGGTTTCGGCGCCTTCTCGACCCGCCAACGCGACGGTCGGATCGGCCGCAATCCACGGACCGGCGAGTCCGTCTCGGTGGACGCAAAGCGCGTGCCCTATTTCAAGCCGGGCAAGGAAATGCGCGAGCGCTTAAATCTCAAGGAAGTTACCGCGGAATAGCCCGGCTGCACCTACCGTCGCCGGGCACAAACGCGGACGTGGCGGAACGGTAGACGCTGGGGACTTAAAATCCTCTTCCCGTAAGGGAGTGCGGGTTCAAATCCCGCCGTCCGCACCAATCTCTCCCGCGCGCAGTCAGGGAGACTGCCGTGGACAAGGTTCGCCAGCGGATAGTCAGGGATCAGGCTAAGTTCGCGATCCATCCTAATGGAGGATGAAGCCCATACGCGCCGCCCCGAACCCGGATAAGTCCATTTGGGACAGCAATTTATTAAACGTTCCTGGGTTAGCAGGACGGCATGTCCAGCAGCGCATCGAAACCCGATCGTTCGGGGCTGCTCAGTGCGCGTCGCGATGCGATGGTGCTTGCTGTTCTGATCACGGCCGTCTTGCTGCTCATCTGGAACGGAAGCGCATTCTTCAATCACCTGCGGATCGACGGCGGAGCCTTCGCAAGCGACGTTCGTGTCGCAAGCACAGCACTCACGCTCAACGTCGCGCTGATCCTGTTCGGTTGGCGCCGCTACATCGACCTCCAGCATGAAGCCGAAGTCCGGGCGGAACAGGAACGGCGCGCCGCTGTGCTCGCAACGACCGATCCGGCGACGGGCCTTTATAACCGTAAGGGCTTTGCCGACTGCGTCGCACAGCTATGTGTCGCTGCCGGCGAGAAGGGCAAAAATCTCGTCGTAATCTCTTTCAGAATCCACCGGTTCAAGGCGGTCAACGATCAGCACGGTTATGAAGCCGGGGAATGGCTGTTAAGGTCGATCGCCGAGGCGCTGCGGCGTGAACTGGGCGAGGACGCGCTGATTGCACGGCTTAGCGGCGATGAGTTCGCGGTTGCGGTGACGCTGGAGCAGGAAAACAACGAGCGGGCCGATGAACTAGCGGAAATTGTTCTTCGCACCGTGACTCGTCCGCTTCTCCTCGACGATCGCATCATCCAGGTGGGCGCTTTCGCCGGCATCGCCTCGACACCCGCTGGCGAGGCGAGCATTCCGGACGTTCTGCGCCGCGCCGATATTGCGATGGATCGGGCGCGCAGCGGCAGGGTGGCCCGCCCCGTTTGGTTCGACGCCGGAATGGAGCGCGCGCTGATTGCGCACAGCGAAATCGAACAGGGGATGCGCTTCGGCCTCGATCACGGGCAGTTCGTTCCCTATTTCGAGCCACAGGTCGACCTTGCGACCGGCCAAATCATCGGCTTCGAAGTGCTGGCGCGGTGGAAGCATGCGCTATCCGGCATCATTGGCCCCGATGTTTTCATTCCAGTCGCGGAAGAAATCGGCCTCATCGGCCGACTATCCGATCAGGTCATTTCTCAGGCGCTGCGAGAGGCGGCCGAGTGGGACCCCTCAATCCGGATTTCGGTCAACATCTCTCCGTCCCAACTGGCCGACGGTTGGGTTGCCCAGCGAATCGTGCGGATCTTGGCAGAAACGGGCTTTCCCGCGGACCGGCTGGTGATTGAGATCACGGAGAGCTCGCTTTTCGCTGACATCGATCTTGCACAATCAATCGTGACCAGCCTCAAGAACCAGGGAATTCGCCTCGCGCTCGACGATTTTGGAACGGGCTTTTCGTCGCTTGCCCATATCCGCTCGCTTCCGTTCGACATTATCAAGATCGACCGTAGCTTCGTCATGAATTTGAACGAAAAGCGCGAAAGCGCTGCAATCATCCGCGCCGTAACAATGCTCGCTGCCGCTCTTTCGGTGCCGGTTTGCGTGGAAGGAATAGAGAATGAGGACGCTTATAAGGCGGTTCTCCGGCTCGGCGGGACCATCGGCCAAGGCTGGTACTTCGGAAAGCCAATGACCGGCGAGCAGGCGCGCGAGTTGTTGGCGGCACGCGTCCGTGAAAGCAAGCCGCCGGTTTCCGCCGCAATCAACGGCTGACCCTTTCCCAAGTGGACTACTGACTTCCTGTCCCACCGCGGGACAGTCGGAGCCGCGCGCGCTTGCGGCGAGTTTGAACATGGTAAAAGCCGCGTTAAGGATTTGCCATGTACCTCGCACGACCCGCATTCGCGCTCGACCCGAAGGCCTTTGGCCGCGGCCGAAGGCGCGAACCGCCCATAGAGGCGGCCGTGCCGAGCAAGATCAGCGCGGACCTAAAGCTGTTCGCTACGACGTTTTTCGCAGGATTCCTCTTCGTCTCGATCCTGATCGGCTGAGCTGCCAGAAGATCAATCACAGGCGAGGTGGAGCTTCCAACCGAGCCAGGCGGCAATAAGGCACATCGCCGCAACCAGGAGTAGCTGACCGACCGGGCCGACGCCAAGGCTTGAAAGCGCGAAGGCAAGCAGCGCTCCAATGACCATCGCTCCCGAATTAACGATATTGTTCGCGGCGACCGTTCGAGCGGTTTCCGTCTTCGGCACGGTTGTCGTGAGGAATGCATAGAGCGGAACGACGAACATACCGCCGGTGATCGCAACTCCGAGCAGGCAAAGGATCATCGGCCAGGCCATCGGGTTGAAGAGGAAGTTGCCAAGCGTAGTCAGGTCCGGACCGATCTTACTCCACGTCAGAGAGACGAAGTGCAGGAGCAGCACGAACACCCCCATCGCAATGACCGATGCGGGAGCGAACCGGGCCGAGACTTCGCTCTTCAACATGCGATTGATCGCGACCGAGCCGATCGCGATGCCGACGGAAAAGACGCCGATGAAGAGACTTGCGACCTGCTCGTTCGCGCCGAGCACGTTCTTCACCAGCGGTGGGAAAATGATGATCAGCACCGCGCCGATCGTCCAGAAAAAGCTGATGGCGAGGATCGCAAGGAACAGGCGGCGAATGTGCATCGTCGCGCTGACCAGCTCGATCGAAGCGTGGACGATGTGCCAGGTGATCGGCAGCCGTTTTGCCGCCGGCGGCGCGGGCGGCACCTGCCGGCCGGCCAGAAAGCCCAGCAAAGCGAAGCCGAAGACCGCTGCGGCAGCATATTGGGGCCGGGATGCCAGCGCTCCCGCCAAGATCGTTCCAAGCAAGATGGCGACATAGGTTCCGGCTTCCACGAGCCCGGTGCCGCCAAGAACCTCGTCCTTTTGAAGGTGCTGCGGGAGGATCGCGTATTTGATCGGGCCAAAGAAGGTCGAGTGAACGCCCATGGCGAAGACTGCGGTCAGCATCAGCGGGATGTTCGCAAGCATTAGGCCCGCACCCCCCACGATCATGATCAGGATCTCGGCGAACTTGATGATCCGGATCAGCCGCGCCTTGTCGTGGTCGTCAGCGAGCTGGCCCGAGAGCGCGGAAAGAAGGAAGAAAGGCAGAATGAACAGTGCCTGTGCGATGGCGCTAAATTGGAACTCTTTGTGCGGGTTCGAATAGAGTTGGTAGGTGACGAAGAGGACGACCGCCTGCTTGAACAGGCTATCGTTGAAGGCACCGAGAAACTGCGTTCCAAACAGCGGCAGGAATCGCCGGGCGCGCAGCAGGTGGGCAACGTTTTGGATCAAAGCCTGAGGGCGCGAGGTTTCATGGACTTGTGTGAGGCATAGCCACCTTTGATGAGAGCTCCAAACCCTATAACGCTGTTTCCAGAACGATGTTGTCGCTGCCGAATCTGCTGACCCTTTCGAGGATTCTTGCCGTGCCGATCCTCGTCTTCCTTTTGTGGAAGCCGGCGCCGTGGGATTATGCGGTGACTTTCGTCCTTTATTGCGTCGTCGGCATCACCGACTATTTCGACGGCTATCTCGCGCGCGCCCAGGGGCTGACCTCGAGGCTCGGCCAGTTCCTCGACCCGATCGCCGACAAGATCATGGTTGCCGCCGTTCTGGTCATGCTGATGGCGAGCCGGAAGGCGGACGGCGACGTTCCGATCATCCAAGACTGGAGCGTCATCCCGGCGCTGATCATCCTTCTGCGCGAAATCATGGTCTCGGGACTGCGAGAGTTCCTTGCAGAGTTGAAGGTGCTTGTCCCCGTAAGCGCACTCGCCAAATGGAAGACGACATTCCAGCTCGTCGCGCTTGGAGCGCTGATCCTCGGGGGTGCCTTCCCGGGGCAGCATTGGATCCACCTCGCCGGCATCGCCTGCCTATGGACCGCCGCTGTGCTTACGCTGGTGACCGGCTACGACTATCTGAGAGTCGGCCTCCGCCATATGGACTGAGCTCGCCGGGTCTGCCGACTAATCGATTTTGCGTGTCTGATTGAGCGAGATTCGTCGTTTCCTTCACTTAGGCGAGACGACTAGGCCCCAGGTGTAAATCGACGCTGGAGGATTCTAATGGATGTGAAGACTGGTGACATGGGTTGCCCCGTGGATCGGCCAACCACCGTGCGCTCGCTGCTCGGACGCCAGAACCGCGACTGGTGGCCCGAAGCCCTGCCAATCGACATTCTCCACACGGGCAATGTCTCGCCCGATCCGACGGACGAGGACTTCGACTATGCGGAAGCGTTCAAGAAGCTCGATTACGCGGCGCTCAAGCGCGACCTGACTGCCCTAATGACCGACAGCCAACCATGGTGGCCCGCCGATTACGGACATTATGGCCCGTTCATGATCCGCATGGCTTGGCATGCCGCGGGCACTTATCGCACCGCTGACGGGCGGGGCGGCGCCAACTCTGGAAACCAGCGGTTTGCTCCGCTCAACAGCTGGCCGGACAACGGCAACCTCGACAAGGCGCGCCGGCTGCTTTGGCCGATCAAGCAGAAATACGGGAAGAACATCAGCTGGGCGGACCTTTTCATTCTCGCCGGAAACGTCGCGATCGAATCGATGGGCGGGCCGATATTTGGCTTCGGCGGCGGGCGTCCCGATATCTACGAACCCGAGCGCGACGTTTACTGGGGCGCCGAGGAAAAGTGGGTCAGCGAGGGCGTCGAGACGCGCCACCAGCCGGAACGCGAGCGGGAGCTCGAGAATCCGCTCGCTGCGGTCCAGATGGGCCTTATCTACGTCAATCCCGAAGGGCCGGGCGGCAATCCCGATCCGCTGCAATCCGCACGTGACATCAAGATCACCTTCGAGCGCATGGCGATGAATCACGAAGAGACCGTTGCACTGACCGCCGGTGGCCATACTTTTGGAAAGGCCCATGGCGCCGGGGATCCGAGCCTGGTCGATGTTTCTCCCGAAGGTGCCGACATCGCGCTCCAGGGCCTCGGCTGGGCGAGCTCGTTCGAGAGCGGCATCGGCGAGCACACGATCACGAGCGGCATTGAAGGCTCGTGGGTGAACACGCCGACGCAATGGTCGGAGAATTATTTCCGGCTGCTGCTCGACTATGAGTATGAGCTGGTGAAGTCGCCCGCGGGTGCGCAACAGTGGCAGCCGATTGACCAGAAGCCGGAGGACATGGCTCCCGCAGCGCACGATCCGTCGAAGCGGGTGCCGACGATGATGACCACAGCGGACATGGCGCTGAGGGAGGACCCCGAGTTCCGCAAGATTTCGGAGAAATTCCGCAACGATCACGGCGCCTTCAAGGACGCGTTCGCGCGCGCCTGGTTCAAGCTTACCCACCGGGACATGGGCCCGAAGGTCCGGTATCTCGGGCCGGAAGCTCCGAAGGAAGACTTGATCTGGCAGGATCCGGTAGCGGCGGGCAGCAATCCGTCGGATGCCGACATCTCCGCATTCAAGGACAAGATCCTCGGTTCCGCCCTGACCGTCGGCCAGCTCGTCAAGACGGCCTGGGCTTCGGCATCGACCTTCCGCAAGTCCGATTTCCGCGGCGGCGCAAACGGCGCGCGCATCCGGCTTGCGCCGCAAAAGGATTGGGCGGCCAATGAGCCGGAGGAGCTCGGTCGGATCCTGGCGAAGATCGACGAGCTTCGGGGTGGCCTCTCGATGGCCGACGCGATCGTCCTTGCCGGCACCGCTGCGGTCGAAAAGGCGGCCAGAGATGCCGGCCACAGCATCACCGTGCCGTTCACCGGCGGCCGTGGTGACGCGACGCAGGAATGGACCGACGTCGAGAGCTTCGATGTGATGGAGCCCGCTGCCGACGGCTTTCGCAACTATCTGAAGACCAAGCATTCGGTCCGGACCGAGGAATTGCTCATTGACCGGGCGTCGCTGCTTGGTCTGTCAGGCCCGGAAATGGCGGTCCTGCTCGCCGGTCTGCGTGTGCTGGGAGCCAATCACAAGGACGCGCCGCATGGGGTCTTCACGAAGCGCAAAGGACAGCTGACGAACGACTTCTTCGTGAACCTGCTCGACAATGATACCTTCTGGACGGTTCTGGACGAAAGCGGCGACGAGGAGTTTGTCGGGAAGGAACTGGGCGGCGAGCACGACAAATGGAGCGCGACGCGGACCGACCTAATTTTCGGATCAAACAGCCAGTTGCGGGCGATCGCCGAGGTTTATGCCGAGGAGGGTAGCGAAGAGAAGTTCGTTCGCGACTTCGTCAAGGTCTGGACCAAGGTGATGAACGCCGACCGGTTCGACCTGGAGAAGTCGAAGGGTTCGGCGACGTCGTCGACACGGGAACCTGAGCTCGCGAAATAGCTGCGCAGCATGAGGGGGCGTAGCAGCGCTAGCTGCGGGCCCCCTCCCGCGTGGGTTCGCGCCGCGGCCCTGAAGGAACCGCTTCCAGATCGGGAATGAGATCGCGCGCGATCCTCCGGAGGGTTGCGGCGAGCAGCTGGAACTCACTTTCGCGCGGACTTGAGCGGCGCCAGATGAGCGCGACCCTACGGAAACCGTGATCGGACTTCAGCCGCTTGGCCTCGACGCCGGTGCCGTGGAGTATCCCCGTCTCGATCGCCATTCCCGGAACGAAGGTCAGGCCGAGGCCATTGTCGACCATCTGTACGAGCGTGTGCAGCGAAGTCCCCATCATCGAAGCATGGGCTCGAAGTTCCGGCCGGTTGCAGGCGGACAGGGCGTGGTCCTTGAGGCAATGCCCGTCCTCAAGCAGGAGCAGACGGTTCTCATCAATGGCCGCCGCTTCGACCGATCGCTCGCTGGGCGCTTCTCCCGGGGGGAAGGCGACATAAAGGGGATCGCTGAACAAAAGCGCTGAATCAACTTCGCCGCAGCCGAAGGGCAGGGCGAGAAGCACGCAATCGAGCTGGCCGCGATGTAGCGCTTCGCAGGCGGCCGTACTGGTTTCCTCACGCAGATAGAGCTTCAGATCCGGCCATTCGCTTCGCAGCCGCGGAAGCATCGCCGGAAGGAGGAAGGGAGCGATGGTCGGGATTACGCCCATCCTCAGCTCGCCGTGGAGCGGCTGGCCCTCCGCACGGGCCATCTCGGCGAGCTCCTCCGCCTCGCGAAGTACGCGGATCGCCTTGTCAGCGATCCTCTCACCGAGCGCCGTGAATCGCACCAAGCGCCGAGTGCGCTCGACAAGGGTGACGCCGAGCAGCGCCTCCAGTTCGCGAAGCCCGGCTGAAAGGGTCGACTGGGTCACGAAGCAAGAGTCAGCGGCTTTTCCGAAATGGCCATGGCGGCGCAGCGCGACCAGATATTGCAGCTGCTTCAGCGTGGGCAGATGGACGGACATCTAATCGATAAATCCAATCACTGAGAGCCGTATAATGAACTTGAACGATTGTTGCCAGCAACCTAGGTGCTGCGGCGCACACTTATTCTGCTGCATTGCAACAAACATTGGAGGAACACTGAATGCTTACTGTTGGGGACAAGCTTCCCGCTCTTACTCTGCCAGTCCAGCAGGGCACGTCCGCGCTACCCGCCGGTGAGACGATTGATCTTGGCGAGACCAACGGCAAGTGGAAGGTGCTTTTTTACTGGCCAAAGGACTTCACCTTCGTCTGCCCAACCGAGATTGTCGGTTATGGCGAGCTCAAGCCCGACTTCGAAGATCGCGATGCGGTGCTTATCGGCGCTTCGACCGACACCGCGCACGTACATTTCGCTTGGCGCCGCTCGGACGAACAGCTGGCGGGCGCGGACTTTCCATGGCTTGCCGACAACAAGAAGGAACTCGCCGAGGCTCTCGGTATCCTCGACAAGGATGAGGGCGTGGCGCTTCGCGCAACGTTCATCGTCGATCCGGACAATGTGATTCAGCATTTGACGATCAACGGATTGAACGTCGGCCGCAATCCGGCCGAAGCGCTCCGGGTTCTCGACGCGTTGCAGACCGACGAGCTCTGCCCGTGCAACTGGACGCCGGGTGAAGAGGTTCTGAAGCCCGCAGCTTAATCCATACTCCCCCCGTGCAGGGGAGGAGCCTCGCGCCGGTGCTCCCCTAACCGGCCGCGACTGAGGGGCGGGCCCCCAGACCCGCCCCTCTTGTCATTTCAGAACTGGAGAACTCATCGCGCGCTCAAGCAATTTGCCGACGTGCTGCCAGACTATGCCAAGGACATTCGACCAAATCCCGGATCGATCCTGTCGAACCAGCTTGTCAGTAACGATTGAAAGAATGCCCTCCTCCTCGCTTGCGCTCACGGTTCGGGTCACAAACCGCTTGTCGACGCCGCCGAGGCGGAAACCGCAGGCAAGGTCTCGGAACAATCGGCCAATGCCGCTCGAGGCGCCGTTGCCGTCATGGCGATGAACGGGACGCTTTGAAGCGTCAGAATGTCAGCAGCTTCACCGACGAAAAGAGCAGAGTCGCCGCCAGGATCGGTCGCAACACGGCGTCCGAAGAGCGGGTGGCGAGCAAGCTCCCGACAATGATGCCGGGTACCGATCCTGCAAGAAGCGCGACCATCAGAGTTAAGTCGACCGTCCCCATGAGCCAGTGGCCGATTCCAGCGATCAGGGTCAACGGCACAGCATGTGCGATGTCGCTGCCCGCAATGCGTGCAACCGGCAGCTTGGGATAGAGGATGAGCAACGCCGTCGTTCCAAGCGCACCGGCGCCGACGGAGGTGATCGAAACAAGCACGCCGAGCGCAGCCCCCAGGAGCGCGGTCCAGCGCGTCACTCGGCTTGTTTCGATGTGATGTCCGGCGAAGCGTAGTATCCAGGGGCGGAAGAAGACGGCGATGCTGGTGACGAGAAGCGCGCCGCCGAGGAGGACGTTGAGGACGAATGCGCTGTGCGCGCCATTGACACCGAAATAGGCCATGGCGGCCAAGGTCACGATCGCAGCCGGCACGCTTCCGCAGGCGAGCGAGCCGACGATCCTCCAGTCGACGGTCTGACCCTTGTGGTGGACCACGGTGCCGACGGATTTCGTGACGGAGGCATAGAGAAGATCCGTTCCGACGGCGGTCGCGGGATGGAACCCGAACAGCAGGACGAGGAGCGGAGTCATGAGCGATCCGCCGCCGACGCCGGTTAGACCGACGAGCGCGCCGACCAGGAATCCGGCGAACGAGTAAAGCGGATTGTACGCGGAAAGGATCGCTGCCCCCTAGATCACACGATCGAACGGCATGAAATTACTGTCCATTAGCCCCTAGCCGGAGCGCGCTGCTTTGCCCAAGCGCCTCGCATAAGCAAGATCAAGCTAAAGTCTATCTATTCGCTCGACTATATTTTGGGGGCAAGCTGTTCAGCGAGCGAGACCATTGCGGGGCGCGAGCGCGCACCTTAGATTATCGTTCCAACAGCGAGGGAAAAGAGCGCTTGCAGTCCGGGCTTCTCGCCTATCTCGATTCCGTCAAGTCACGCGATCCGGCGGCGCGTTCGCGCTGGGACGTCCTGTTCTATCCAGGCGTGTGGGCGCTGGGCCTTCACCGCTTCGCCCACTGGCTGTGGGAGGGAAGGCTCTATTTCCTGGCGCGCCTCGTGAATCATTTCGCGCGCTTTCTTACCGCCATCGACATCCATCCGGGCGCCAGGATCGGACAGCGCTTCTTTCTCGACCATGGCTTCAGCGTGATCGGCGAAACAGCCGACATCGGCGACGATGTGACGATCTATCAGAGTGTAACTCTGGGCGGGACGAACCCGTCAACAGGCGTCGGTGGCAAGCGGCATCCGACGATCCGATCGGGAGTCGTGATCGGCTCGGGCGCCCAGGTTCTTGGCCCGATCGACGTCGGAGAAGGCGCCAAGATCGGCGCCAATTCGGTGGTGACGAAAGACGTCGCGGCACATTCGACGGTGGTCGGCATTCCCGCAAAGCCGGTGCCGGTCGAGGCCATTCACTACAGCCCCGGGTTCATGCCCTACGGGACCCCGTGCGGCGAGGATTGCGACCCGGTTCGGGTGCGTATCGGAGAGCTCGAGCATGAACTCGAGGAGCTTCGCGCCGAGCTGAAGGCGCTGAAAACCGCCCGCCAGCCGCAGCCAAAGGTCAAGAGCGCTTGAGCGTCGTCGCGCCGTTCCCGGGCAAATGGGACCGGCGCCCAATCGCCACGTTCGATCGCAAGGAGCTGCAGCGGATCCTCGACCTTTATGGACGAATGGTGGCGGCGGGACACTGGCGCGACTATGCGCTTCGGATCGATCCCGACGTGGCGGTTTTTGCGGCATACCGGCGGCACAGCGAGCGGCCCGAAATCAGAATCGAAAAATGCCCCGCGCTTCGGCTGAAGCAGGGAGCATTCGCGCTGGTTGGAGAACATGGGACGGTCCTCAAGCGGGGCCATGAGCTCACGCTCATCCTGGCCCCGCTCGAGCGCCGGCTTATGCGGCTTGTTGGCTGACGGCGAGCGCCGGCCGGTCAAGCTCCGGAAGGCGCGCCTGCAGGTTCATCGGCAGGCGAGTGACAATCATCCGACGCGCCTGGTGCCAGTAAGCCGACAGAAGCAGCAACGCAGAACCGATCACCAGCGCAGTGAGCGCGACGTTGAGCTCAACGGCACCGAACTGCTTGAAGAGTTCGGTCAGGGCATAAAGCACATAGGCCAGCGCTGAGACGAGGAGCGCTCGGCGGTCGACTGCCAGCGCCGTCAGTCCGAACAGGATATAAAGTCCAACCACGAGCAGTCCCTCGCCGGTGCCGACGCTGCCGTTGCTGAGGCCGAGAAGCGCGAACACCGGGTGCGCGATCATCGGCGCCGCCAGAAGGTGCAGCCAGAAGGCGACGTCCGAACGCCGGGTGACCCGGGCGCGGTCCGACGAATCCCACCACATCGCGAACAGGAAGACTCCGATGCCGAGCAGCAGGACGAAGCCGAGGATCAGGTTCTTCGCAGCTTCGCTGTCGCCGGGCTGAACGATCCCGACGACGATGGCGAGAAAGAGGCCGGCTACCGCTGCTGCTCCCGCGGCGATCGTGATCGGGACATGGAAGTTGCGCCAGTGGAGCCAGGCCGCGCCAGCGGCGATCGCCGCGCTGACGCCGCCCACGGTCGCGGCGAGGACATCGCCTTGATCGTTGAATCGATCCGGGCCGATGATCTGAACGAGCAGGAATGCCGCGGTCGCGAAGACGCCGCCAACGAACGCGAGCAGCAGGAGGATGGAGGGAAGGGCCATCCGCCGCCGCGCGGTGAAGAAAAGCGCGAGCGACCAGGCCGTGCCGGCAACGGCGAACGGCGCGAGGAAGCTCGGACCCGTCTCGCCGTGATCGGAAATAAAGAGTCCAGTCGCCTGACCGATGCTCTGTCCAATCCATCCCACCGCAAACAGGAGGATCGCCGCCGCAATCGAGACGAAGATGTCGTTGAACCCGGTGAGGAGCCGGAACTGCTCTTCGTCGGGAATTGCGGTGGATCGCTGGCGCGCAATGTGCGCGCGAAGCGCATCTGCGGCTTCGGCGGTGATCACCCCGGAAGCGACGGCGTCATCGATCTCCTGTTGGCTGTACATGCGTATTCCTCCCGAAAATCGGCTGCAGGATAGAGTCGGTGTGTTATGGTGTCAATACACCGCTATACGACAGGAGAGGCGGGCCGCCACCGATCCGAGTCGAATGCCCGGAACCGGCCAACTGTTCGATGACGGTACAGTCGAAGAGCGAAAGTCAACAGTTATTTTGAACTACCGGGGGCTCTCCCGCGTTGTGCGCTCAAAGACAGATTTAGAAGGTTTCTGAACATGATAACCCGGTTGCTGGCCGGCGCCGCCTGTGCGGCGCTGATAGGGCTTTCTGTGCCCGCTTCCGCCGCGACAAGCCCGGAGCTTCCGGGTGCGGCATTGCAAGTCTCTCCGTCGGTCGACGCATTCTATGCGAGCCGCCACGGCGCGCCGTTGTGGCTTCGCAGCGGCGCCGACAGCAGCGCCGTTCGCGCGCTGATGGGAGTCCTCGAACGATCACCGCTCGACGGCCTCGGCGATGGGCCGGCGCTGGCCGCTCGGGCGCAGGCCCTGCTGGGCCGAGCCCAGGCCGGCGATCCGGCGGCGCTCGCCGCGGCCGACCGGCTCCTTTCGACGGCCTGGGTCAGCTATGTCGAAACGCTCCAGCGACCCCCGAGCGGTATGATTTACGCCGACTCGTGGGTGTCGCCGAGGCAGCAGAGCTCGATGCAGATCCTGACCAGCGCAGCGGCTGCGCCTTCGCTCGCCGCCCACGTGCGTTCGGTATCGCAGGTGAACCCGCTCTATGCGCAGTTGCGCGACACCGCCTGGGCGCAGATGCAGGCGGCGGGCGGGACGATCGATCCACGCGTCATGACGAGCCTCGACCGCGCGCGAGAGAGGCCGTTCCAGGACAAATATGTGATGGTCGATGCGGCAGCGGCGCGGCTTTACATGATCCAGGACGACCGGATCGTCGATTCGATGAAGGTCGCTGTCGGCAAACCCGGCGAAAAGACTCAGACGCCGATGCTTGCGAGCACGATCTATTACGCGACGCTCAATCCCTATTGGCATGTGTCGGACGAGCTGGTTCGATCGCTGATCGCAAAGAATGTGCTCGACCAGGGCCTGGGTTACCTGAAGTCGCACGGTTACCAGGTGATGGCAGCGGATAGCGACGACGACCGACTTCTCGATCCGTCGGAAGTCGACTGGCATGCGGTGGCCGCGGGCACGTTCCAAGTCCGCGTGCGCCAGCTTCCGGGCCCGGCCAATTCCATGGGTCGCGTAAAGTTCGGATTTCCGAACGCCTACGACATCTATCTCCACGACACGCCGATGAAGCAATTGTTCGCGCAGGACGATCGCACCATCAGTCACGGCTGCATTCGTCTCGAGGACGCCGAGCGGCTCGCCGGGTGGATGATGGGTCGTGACCCGCAAGCAGAGTCGAAGGCGCCGGAGCAAAATGTGACGCTGCCGACGCCGGTGCCGATCTACGTCACCTACCTGACGGCGCAGGCGCATGACGGGCAGCTGAGCTTCGTCGACGACATTTACGGCCGCGACCAGCAGATCGCCGCGCTGCGATAATATCCGGTCGGGAGTGCGATCCTAGAAGGTGTAACGAGCGTCCGAGCCGTCAGCGCAGGGCTCGGCGGCGCGGCCGGCATGAAGCTCCGCCAGCTGTTCGTGACGGCGGCGGATCTCCGGATCTGAAGCCGACTCGGCCATTGAGCGGCACTGCCGTTCGCGATGCCGATGGTAGCTTTGCTGTTCGAAGCTCATGTCTGGCCCTGCTCGTTCACAAGCGGCAGCCATTCGGGCTCATCATGCCATCGATGAACCCCCCGCGAAGGGGGCTGTCAGGGGCGCGACGCCTGCGGTAACCCGGTGCGTCCCTAAAACCCCTATATCAAAAGTTACGCCCGCGGGCCAATCTCGCTGAAAACCGCCGCTAAGGCCGTGCCGGATCTCGCTTTGTCTGGCACGGCGTTACGGAACCGAGTCGTCAGACGGAAACGTCGTCCATCGTTTTGAGCTGGGGCGTTGGAATTCCGTTGGCCTTGAACTGCTCCGTCAGCTCCTGCTTGCGTGCCGCAAGCTGTTCACCCAGCGAATCCATATCGAGGCCGGCCTTCCGCGCCTGCGCAAAGAGCCCTTCCATCCGGCGCTCTTCTTCCTCGACATGGTGCTCGATCTCTTCCTGAAGCACCTTCACCTTCGCGTCGTAAAACTCGTCGCCGGGGCCGCCGGTGATGATCTCGGCGATCAGCACCTTGGCGCCGTCATGCTCGACATAGCTTTCCTTCAGAAGGTCCTCGTCAACCTTACCCTCGCACGCAGGGTAGAAGATCTCTTCCTCGATCTGCGCGTGGACGGAGAGGTCCAGACAGATCTCCTCCGCAAGGCTTTGCTTGGTGCCGTCGGCGCTCGCCTTCTCGAATTTTTCGAACAGCTCTTCGACGGTACGATGATCCTGCTTCAGAAGCGCGATCGCATCCATCTGCTTGGTTTCGGCCATGACGCAAAACTCCATGTTGGTTCTTGTCGGCGAAACCAATCGCCACGCCGAGATGTTCCTCTGTCGACGCGTCATGAGACTGTAACAATGTCCACCCCGACCGGGCTCGACTTCAAGGCGGCCGGCTACCTGACGTCGATCGTCAGCGTGCTCTTCCTTGGAGCGGTCGCAGCGACCAAGGCGGACCCGCCGGGCTGGTACTATCCAGCGTTAATCATCGGCATGGCAACCTCGATCATCGGCATGGGTTTCCGTTACCTCGCCCACCTTCGCCAGAAGCGCGAGATCAACGAAGCGCAGAAGAAGGCCGAACGCGGTTAGTGGCCGCCGTCGCCGCTGTCGCTCGAATCTTCATCGGCGGTGGCAATCGACTCCGCCGGCGACTTGTTGAGCTCGAGCCAGTCGCGGAACGGAAGGTGGTAAACCATGTCCATGACCTCGAACTCGAGGCCGCCCGGCTGCCACGTATCGCTGTTCCATAGCGCGACGACGCCGCTCTTCTTCTGCGGGTCGAACAGGATCAGCGAGCGATAGCCCTTGATCCCGCCGCGGTGGCCGACGATCCGGTGCCCGGCATAATCGTAGCTCCGCCAGCCGTAGCCGTACCAGGCGGTCCCGACCCGTTCGAGGAACTTGCGCAAGCGCCCGCGCTCGCCCGGAGTAACGACATAGGGCGCGTGGACGGTATTCAGGACCTGCCCGTCGAGGACGTCAGGCATCTCGCCCATCTGCGCTTCCATCCAAAGCGCCATGTCCTTGATGTTGCTGTTGACTCCCGCGGCACCCGGGACCTTGTAATAAGTGTCGACCATCGGCCACGGCCGCCTTCCCGCGCTGTGGGGCCGGGCCCAGCTGCGGTTCGATTCGAGGCCGGGCATCGAGACGCTTCCGCTGGTCATTCCGATCGGATTGAACAAATAGCGCTTCACCGCCTGCTCGTAGGGCATGTGAGTGACGCGCGAGACCATCTCGCTCGAGGCGTCGTAGGCGACGTTCTGATAATCCCAGCAGGTGCCGGGCGCGCAGACCGCGTCGAGAGTCGCGAGCTGGGTCCTGAGGAAGCTCGGATCCTGTCCTTCCTCCAGCTTATTGGCGAAGGCGTCGCGGTAAAGGCCAAGGCGGTGCGAAAGGAGGTCGCCGACAGTTGCGACACGCTCGTTCCCGTTGGGGAGCTTGAGATCGGGCGCGTAGTCGGCGACCGGCCCATTGAGGTCGATCTTGTGCTGCTCGGCGAGCTTGGCGACCATCGTCGCGGCAACGCCCTTCGAGCAGGAGGCCCAGCGAAAAACCGTTTCCGTAGTTACCGGGTCGCCCGAACCCTCCAGCGTTTCGCCATAGCCCTTGAGGAAGGTGATCCGGCCGTTCTCGACGATTCCGACGGCGAGGCCGACCATGGCCGGCTTCTTGATCAGCTCCTGAAGCCGCGCGTCGAGAAGGCGATAGTCGACGTCGCGCCGGGAAGCCGGTGAAACGGCGGCAAGCTTGAGATGGGCCGCGGCGACGGCCTTTTGCTGGCGTTCCTCTTCGTGCGGTCGCATCGCCAGAAGCGAGGCGCCCATGACGAACCCTATCGCGCCCAGGCCGAGCTTGGTTGCAGTCTTCAACGAAACTTCTCTCCCCACCCCAAACACAGCTGTGACGGGGCGGGGCCATGCTCTCAACGCCCACGCGAAGGCCCATGCGATAAAGCGACTCTGTCTTGCGACGAACGGGCTAATGGCTATGAACGCCGGGCGCAGCAGATGCGCAGCCGGGAGCACACCGGGATGCAATTCCTCAAGACCGTCTTCTGGGTCCTCGTCGCGGTGGTGGTGGCGCTGTTCTCGTTCCGCAACTGGACGCCCGTCACCGTGAACCTGTGGGGCGACATCCAGGCCGACATCAAGATGCCGATCCTGCTGTTGGTCTTCTTCCTGATCGGCTTCCTTCCGACCTGGCTGCTGATGCGGACGCGGATCTGGTCCCACCGGAGGCGCGTCGATGCCCTCGAGCGGAGCCGCGCGTCGATGGCCCCCGCACCGGGGGCGGAAGATGTCGAGGCAGAGCAATGAGTCCGATCTTCGTCGCCATCGATACCCAGGACGTCCACCGGGCAGTGGCGATTGCGCGCGACGTGAGCGGCGTGGCGGCCGGGGTGAAGCTCGGCCTCGAATTCTTTTACGCCAATGGCGAGGAAGGCGTGCTCCGCATTGCCGAACACGGAACGCGGGTGTTCCTCGACCTCAAGCTCCACGACATTCCGAACACGGTCGAGAAGGCGGTTCGGGCGCTGGCGCATCTCCAGCCGGCGATCCTTACCGTCCATGCTGCAGGCGGGCGCGCGATGATGGAAGCCGCGAAGGCCGCCGCGCCACAAGGGACGAAGGTCGTGGGAGTGACCGTGCTGACCAGCCTCGACCAGGACGATCTCGCGAGCGTCGGCGTGCGAAGCTCTCCCGCGACGCAGGTCGAGCGGCTCGCCGCGCTCAGTCGCGAGGCGGGGCTGGACGGCATCGTCTGTTCAGGGGCTGAGGTCAGTGCAGTGCGCGCAGCCTGGCCGGAAGGCTTTCTGGTGGTGCCTGGAGTGCGGCCTGCCGGATCGGAAATCGGCGATCAGAAGAGAGTGGTCACCCCATCGCAGGCACTTTCCGACGGCGCGTCGGTGCTGGTCATCGGCCGCCCCATAACCGGCGCCGCCAACCCGCAGCGGGCGATCATGGACATTGCGGCTTCGCTGGCGCAGACGCCCGCCGAAGCGAGGAATTGAGACGATGAGTTGGCTGAGCCGGGTCCGCAGCGGCATTCCATTTTTGCCCAAGCGGCAGACCGTCGAGAACCTCTGGCACAAGTGCAAGAAGTGCGGGACGATGGTGTTCGTCAAGGAATGGGAAGAGAATTACAGCGTCTGCCCGCGCTGCAATTATCACGACCGGATCGGTGCGACGAAGCGGTTCGAGCAATTGTTCGACGCCGCCCAATATGAGCTGCTGCCCGCTCCCGAGGTCCGCGAGGATCCGCTGCGGTTCAAGGACACGAAGCGCTACACTGACCGGCTCAAAAGCGCCCGGGCAGCCAATGGCGAGCGCGATGCGCTCATGAATGCACGAGGGAGGATCGACGGCCACAAGGTGATCGTCGGGGTCCAGGATTTCGCCTTCATGGGCGGATCGATGGGAATTGCCGTCGGCGCCGCGATCGTCGCGGGAATCCGCACGGCCATTGCCGATCATTGCCCGTACGTCCTGTTCACGGCTGCCGGCGGAGCGCGAATGCAGGAGGGGATCCTAAGCCTCATGCAGATGCCGCGGACGACGGTCGCGCTGCAGGAGCTCAAGGAAGCCGGATTGCCCTACATCGTGGTGCTCACGGACCCGACAACAGGCGGAGTCACCGCTTCCTACGCGATGCTCGGCGACGTCCAGATTGCCGAGCCGGGTGCGCTGATCGGCTTTGCGGGCCAGCGCGTCATCGAGCAGACCATTCGCGAGAAGTTGCCGGAGGGCTTCCAGCGCGCCGAATATCTGCTCGAGCATGGGATGATCGACATGGTCGTGTCGCGCGGGGATCTGCGCGAGAAGCTCGCGCTCCTCATCTCATACCTCGCGCCGGAGACGAAAGAGGCCGCCTGATGGCCGACTTCGCACGCTCGGCGCACCCGGGCGTCCAGGAACAGCTCGATCGCTTGTCCAAGCTCTCGCCGGCAGGCGACCGTCTTGGGCTGGAACGCATTTCAGCGCTGCTCGATCGGCTGGGCCGGCCTCAGGATTCTCTCCCGCCGGTGTTCCACATCGCCGGGACAAACGGGAAGGGCTCGACCGTCGCTTTCCTGCGTGCGGCGCTCGATGCCGGCGGCCACAGCGTCCACGCCTTCACCAGTCCGCACCTCGTCCGCTTCAACGAACGCATCCGGGTTGCCGGGCGGCTGATCGAAGACGACGAGCTGGCGCGGACGCTCGAAGACGTGATCGACGCAGGCGCGGGAATCGAGCCCAGCTTCTTCGAGGTTGCCGCTGCGGCGGCCTTTCTCACATTTGCCCGAGTGCCCGCGGATGCATGCATTCTCGAGGTGGGCCTAGGCGGACGCCTCGATGCAACGAACGTGATCGACCAGCCGCTGGTCACCGGGATCGCAAACCTTGCGCTCGACCACCAGCAATTCCTCGGGAGCGGGCTGCCGGACATCGCGGGCGAGAAAGCGGCGATCGCCAAGCGCGGCGTGCCTTTGGTGACGCAGCTCTATCCGCCGGCGATCGGCGCGAGGATCGAGGACATTGCGCGTGAGCGCGGAGCGCCCTGGTTACCGCGCGGCGGCGTTTGGGATGCCATCGTCAGGCAGGGCAAGCTTCGTTATCGCGACGAGCAAGGCGAACTCGACCTGCCATTGCCTCGCCTGCCCGGGCGGCACCAGGCGATGAATGCCGCACTCGCGGTGGCAATGCTTCGCCACCAGGACGATCTTCGCGTCACGCCGACTGCGCTAAACGCTGCGATGGGCTGGGCCGATTGGCCGGCGCGGCTCCAGCGTCTGGCTCCCGGACCGCTAGTGGGGGCGCGCGAGATCTGGCTCGATGGGGGGCACAATCCATCGGCTGCTCGCCACATCGCATCGTTCGTGAGGCGCAAGTTCGACGACGAAAAGCCGCTTCACATGGTCTTTGCGAGCCTTGCGACAAAGGATCCGCCCGGAATGCTCGAGCCATTCCGTGGGCTAGTGGAGCGAGTTCACGCCGTCCCGATCCCGGATCATAGCTGCTTTGCCCCCCAGGACCTGGTCGACATTGCCGGCGAGCTCGGCTTCGCGGCTGAGGCCCACGACGATTTTAGGGAAGCGGTCGCGGCCGTTCCTACCGACGCTCGCGTCCTGATCTTCGGCTCGCTCTACCTGGCCGGCGCCGTCCTCGCGGCGAACGATCAGGTCCCCGACTAGCGCGCCGGCTGACCGCTCTCGCCGAGCGCTTCGGTCGCCTTGGCTCCCGTTGCCGGTGGGATTTCGGAATCGGCTTGCCGGCGATCCTGCGCGGTTACGCGCCACCATTCCAGAAGGACGAAGAATACCGCCACCAGTCCCGCTGCCGCGGTCCAGCGAAACACCAACGCGTAGCCATATTTGTCGAAGCTCTCCCCAGCGACGCCGCGCCCGAGCGAGCCGACGAGGAAGGTGAGTGAGGACAAGAGCGCGTACTGAACCGCCGTGAACTTCTTGCTGATGATGCCCGACAGGTAGGCGACGAACGCGGTCAGGGCGACGCCGGTCGCAATATTCTCGTAACTGATGGCAACGAGCAGCCGGACCATTCGGTCGTCGGCTCCAAGCAGGCCGAGCAGGTTGTTGAGCCGCAATGTGTGCGTGAAGGCGTCGATGTTACGCCCGCCCTCCGCAAGGTCAGCGTAGAGAAGATTGCCGAGCGGCGTGACTGCCGCGCCGATGAGAACCGTCGGAAACTTGCCGATACGGCTGAACAGATATCCGCCGAGGCTGATGCCGATCATCGTCATGAAGATACCGAACACCTTCGACGCGAAAGCGACCTGATCCTTCGTGTAGTGCAGGTAATCGAGATAGAAGGGGAAGGCGAAGCTCGACCAGATGTTGTAGCAAAGCGCGTATGTCAGAATGAAGCCGATGATGATGAGGACGCCCCAACGCAGGCGTTCAGACAGCTCAGCGAGCGGTGAGACCAGGGCTCCATAGACGTGGTTCATCACGGCCCGCCCGCCGGTCACATGGGGATGCCCTTCTTGCTGGACGCCTTTCCCGTGCGCTTTCAGCCAGTTCACGCCGGCGGCGATGATCAGCGGCACGAACACGGTCGCGACGATGATCCAGGGACCGAATTCCGTCGTGAAGTCGGCGACCGACGGCGGCTTCGTTCCGGCCTGCTGGGCCGCAAGCATCGTCGCCATGAACGTACCGAGGGTTATGACGGCCCAAAGCCAGCAGACGACGACGACGATCAGCGCGCCGAGCCGGACGTGCGCGCTGATTTCCCCCGGCTGCTCGAGGCCTTGCTCGATGAGGTTTTTCGGCGGTCGCTCCGTGTCAGGCGCGGTCATCGCGACGACCATCATCGCCACGACCAAGGCAGCCATTACGAGATAGACGGTTCCCCAGGGAATGCGGGCGGCGAGTACGAGTGCGAAAGCCCCGCCCACGATCGACGCAATGCGGTACCCGAACTGGTAGACCGCGGAGAGAAGCTCAACCGTGGTTCGCTCGTCGGCGACATCGATCCGCCAGGCATCGACGGCGATGTCCTGCGTTGCGGACGAGAATGCGCCAATCACTGCGAATATCGCGAACCATCCGATGTTGGTCGCTGGATTCGTCATCCCAAGGCCGACGAATGAGACGATCAGGCCGGCCTGGCACAGCAGGATCCAGCTCTTGCGTCGCCCGAGCTGTCCCAACAGCGGAAGATTTACGCGATCGACCAGCGGCGACCACAGGAACTTGAATGCGTAGGCAAGGCCGATCCAGGACAGGACGCCGATCGTGGCGAGGTTGACCTTTGCATCGCCGAGCCAGGCGTTGAGGGTGCCGATCAGCAGCGCGAACGGAATTCCCGAGGAGAATCCGAAGGCCAGCATCGTCGCTGCCTTGCGCGTCGCGAGCGCAGCCTTGAGCAGCTTCCATCCCTTGGGCCGCTGGCCTGCCATCCGATCCCCTCCCTTGGCTCGTCCGGGGAAACCTTAGACAGCTTTGCCGGGCTGCATAACCCCGATCGGAACGGCTGGCCGCTTACTCCGACTGATCGATCCGGATAAATAGTTCGACGCCTTTCGGCGGCTTCACCTTCTCGCCCTGGAGGTGCCGGTCGACCGCCTCGATCGCCTTGATGAGCTGGCGATCCGTATAGGGCTTCATCACGCAGCCCACCGCAATCTCGGAGGCGCCCGGATAGGAATAGCCCGTCGCGAACAGCGTCGGGACGCCGCGTCCCTTGGCGGCCAGCGCGAGCTCGATACCGGTGCGGTCGCCGCGAAGGCGGACGTCGCTGAGGATAAGATGGACCTCGTCGCGCTCGAGGACTCGCATGGCCTCGTCGAGGTCATCGACTGTCGCGACGATCTCGTAGCCCGCATCGCCGAGGAAATTTTCATTGTCGAACGCCGTCAGCGGTTCGTCCTCGACGATGAGGATCCGCTTGACGACCTGCTTACGCTTCCCGAACAGCATCTTTGGTCCCAACCGATGACAACGTCCTCGCAACGAACGAACAAGCGCGCAGTGCCGCCTCGAAGCAAGGCGAGGCGGACTGTGCCTGCCGCGCCACAAAAAGAGAGTGGCGGACCGCAGCGCATCGCCAAACTGCTCGCCCGCGCCGGAGTCGCATCGCGCCGTGAGGTCGAGCGCATGATCGCCGAAGGCCGCATCGCACTCAATGGGGAAAAGCTCACCACGCCAGCGACCCTTCTCGAGACGCTGAGCGGAGTGACGGTCGACGGAAAGGCAGTCCGGGAGGCAGCGGCCACGCGGCTGTTCCGCTTCTACAAGCCGCAAGGGACGATAACTGCGGCGCGCGATCCCAAGGGCCGTGCGACGATCTACGAGCGGCTGCCCGCCGGGTTGCCACGCCTGATGCCGGTTGGGCGGCTCGATTTCATGACCGAGGGGCTGCTTCTCCTTACCAACGACGGCGAGCTCAAGCGCCAGCTCGAGCTTCCGCGGACGGGGGTTGTGCGGACCTATCGAGCGCGGGCTTACGGACGAGTGACGCAAGACCAGCTCGAGAGCCTTGCGGAAGGAATCACGATCGACGGCATGCATTACGGCTCGATCAACGCGAACCTCGAGCGGCGGACCGGAAGCAATTGCTGGGTCGAAATGAGCCTGACGGAAGGCAAGAACCGTGAGGTGCGCCGGGTGCTTGCCCATCTTGGGCTTCAGGTCTCCCGCCTCATCCGCACCGCCTACGGGCCGTTTTCGGTCGCCGGCCTCGATCCGTGCGACGCAGACGAGATCGGCGAGGGCGAGCTGCAGGAATTTCGCAAGACGCTGAGATGAGGATCATCGCCGGAGAATGGCGGGGGCGGGCAATCGAAGCACCTCCCGGCGCGAGCACCCGGCCGACGGCGGATCGCGTTCGGGAAACCCTGTTCTCGATGCTTGCGAGCCGGATCGGAAGTTTCGAGGATCTGCGCGTCGCGGACCTGTTCGCCGGAAGCGGGGCGCTGGGGCTGGAGGCCCTGTCGAGGGGCGCGGCAAGCGCCACCTTCGTCGAAAATGATGCGAAGGCGGCAGCGGCGATCAGGCGCAACTCCGGCAAGCTAGGCGCGGAGGACCGCGTCCGGGTGATTGCCGCTTCGGCCCTTGCACTCCCACCATCCGAGCCGTTCGACCTGATCTTTGCCGATCCGCCCTATACCGCCGGTTCCGGCGACGCCGTCGTGGAATCGGTGACGAAAGCGGGCTGGCTCGCACCGGGGGGATGGCTCGCCGTCGAAACCGCCCGGAGGCAAGCCACCGAGGATCACGGATTTGGCATCGATTGCGCGCGCGACATCGGAAGCGCGCGGATTACTTTGCTGCGCTGGCCTTAGCGGTCTTCCGGATCTCGTCGATTTCGGTGCCCAGCCGCCGTCCAACCGCGGCTGCAGCAGCCTTGCCGGCTTCCTTGACCGCCTTGCCGGCGCGCTTTCCGCGGCCCCCTTCGCCGCCGGTCGTGAAGCCATGTTCGGCGAGAGCGGCAAGAGCGGCCGTCGCCGCTACCGCGACGAGCTCCGCAACCAGCGGGCTCTGAAGAAGCTTGATGAAGGCATCGCCCATGCCCTCTTGAGAGCGCGAGCCGCCGCCCGAGGAGCGTCGCGCCGTTGTGATCTGATTTTTCGGCCTCTTGGCGCTCTTGTCTTTCGCGCCGCTCTTGCTCGTCGCCTTCTTGGCCATTGCATTCTCCTGGGGGTGCCTTGCTCGCAACGCTCAACTCGTGGCGACATGAGCGTATCCCGGCGCGCAATCAACTGTAGGGGGAAGACTGGGGCCGCGCCGAATACGTGGCGCGGCCCTCGGCTTTTACGCGCCGATGTAGACCGGCGTTCCGACGTCCGTCACGGAATAGAGCTTCTTCGCGAAAGCCGTAGGAAGCCGCACGCAGCCGTGGCTCGCGGGATGGCCCGGGTTGAAGCCCGCGTGCATGGCGATGCCGTGACTCTCGAAGAACTGGGCGAACGGCATCGGTGCGTTATCGTACTTGTTCGAATGGTGCATCGGGGTCTTGTTCAAGACCGAGAAGACGCCGGTCGGGGTCGGCTTGTCGTCGCGGCCCGACGAGACGGTGGCGGCAGCAACAAGCGTGTCGCCGCGATAGAGATAGGCCATCTGGTCGGAGAGGCTGATCACGACGCGTTGCGGACCCGCCGAGTCCGAAACGTCGCGCCACACATATTGACCGGGCTTCAAGACTTTCGGCCCGAAGGCGTCGAGCATATCCACCCGTGCCTGCGACGCGGCGTCGCTGGCCTCCATCTGAGCTTCGTAGGTTTCCAGCGCAGACGCCGGCGTAACAGCAATGGAATTCGCAAGTACGCACGATCCCGTCAGCGCCAGCGCGATAGCCAGCTGCTTCATTTCATCACCCAAATCTAATCTATTGACTTTTGCGACAGAAATGCACCGGACCCGAGTCGGGTTCCCTAAGGGGACGCCAAGGCTTTCCCAAGGCGTTAATTTCAGCTTAACTTTGCGTCTTGCCACCTGCTGTTTCGCCGATATGCTCTCCGGCGACGACACCGTCACTGCCGGGTGGCGATTGGTGACGGGGCCGCCGGACCACGAACCTGTCAATCGGGGCGGGCGTGGCGCAGCAACGGGGGGTAAGTCCCATGCATAAGGCGATCACGGCGGCACTGGCCGCAGCGTCCATCATTACACTCGGAGCCTGCAACAAGCAGGGGACGTCCAACGAAGCATCAAGCAACGCTTCGGCGCCTGCCGTAGCGGGTGCGGACGCAATCAACGGAACCTGGAAGGCCGACATCGACAGCGTCCAGTTCGATCAGAAGCCGGACGAGATGCTTCTTCAGGCGGGCACATTTTCCTGCAAGTCGTGCACGCCGGCATATTCCGTTCCAGCCGATGGCGCCTTCCATCCGGTCAGCCTCCCTTATGCCGACAGCGATGCGGTGAAGGTGAATGACGACCATTCGATCACCGAGACGTCGAAGAAGGGCGGCAAGCAGATGAGCGAGACAAAGTTTACCGTCTCGCCCGACGGCAACACGCTGACGATCGATTTTACTGACACGTCGACGCCTGGCTCGCCAAGCAAGGGACAGGTGGCCGAAATTCGTGTGGGGCCGGCGCCCGCTGGCGCACATGCCGTTTCCGGTCAGTGGAAGCCGAGCAAGCTATCCAACTTCAACGATGCGGCGCTTACTTTCACCGTGAACGTTGAGGGCGACAAATACCATTCGAGTTCGCCGGACGGCACGTCGTACGACGCCACGATTGGCGGCCCTGAGGTTCCGGTCAACGGTGACGCTGCCGGCACGACGGTCTCCGTCGCGAAGAACGGCGACAATGGTTACAAGATCACCCGCAAGCGTGGTGGAAAGGTCGTCGGAGAGTCGACGTACAGCGTTGGCGCCGATGGAAAGCTCAGCGGCGAGAACCATAACGCAGAGAGCGGCGGCACCGTGAAGTGGACCGCGACGAAGCAGTCATAGCGTGAAGGGGAAGGGCAGCTCGCCTCGCCGTGGGCTGCCCTTTCGGACCGTCAGTCGCGGTCCATGTCCATCTTCTTGCCGCCTGGACCGCGGATATTCGCGACAAAGTTGGCGACCTTCCACATGTCGTTTTCCTTCATCATTCCGTCCCATGCGCCCATTCCCGAATAGCGAATGCCATCGTGGATCGCGGCGAAGGCCTCCGCCGGGCTGACGTCTGATCCCTCCTGGAAGAATTGAGGCGCGCGTGGGTAGAAGTTCTTCGATCCCCACTTGCTTGGGCCCTTCGCGTCGCCGTGGCACCCCGCGCAATTGCTGGCGTAGATTGTCTTGCCCCCGGACATTGCCGCTAAGTCGTTCTGCGCAATGGGATTGCTGAGGCGGTCAGATCGCCTTTCAAGCGAGGCGTCGATCGCGCGCATGCCGACCGAGGATTCCCAGCCGGGCGGCTCCGCGGTCGCGTTGCTCGGCAACCAGCCGATGATTCCTGCGCCGGCGAGCAACAGGGGAGCGACAATCAGACCGGCTACGAATGCGATCAACGTTCTCATGGCGACCTCCCGTCGGCACCTTAAGGCGTTTCCCACTCTTGGAGGAGGGGCGGCATGGGTCTAGACTGCACGCCGCATTTGCAGGGGGCCGCCAATGCGCAGAACCATCATCGCTTACCTGCTCGTCGCCTCGGCCGTGAGCATTCCGCAAATCAGCGTCGCTCAATCGCACGACATGCCGATGCCTTCCGCACCGGTTACCCTCGCCGGATGGGCAAAGGGTGCACAGCTGTTCGATGGGCTTGGATCCTTCCATCGCAAGATCACGACCCGCTCGGCGCTCGCACAGAAATATTTCGACCAGGGAATGCGCTTCATCTGGGCATTCAACCATGACGAGGCGACGCGCTCTTTTGCCAAGGCGGCGCAGATCGATCCGAAGTGCGCGAGCTGCTATTGGGGCGTCGCCCTCACCCTAGGCCCCAATTACAACATGCCGATGATGAGCGCCGAGCGCGCGCGCGTCGGCTGGGCGGCCGTTCGCAAGGCCCAGGCCAATGCGCGGCGTGTAACGTCAGTGGAGCGGGCGCTGATTGCGGCGGTCGCCAAACGCTATCGCGGCAACGGCGAAGTGGATCCCACGAACAGCAAGCCGCTGCTCACTGCTTATGTGGATGCAATGCGGCAGGTCGCGGCAAAGTACCCGAACGACCTCGACGTGCAGACCATGTACGCCGAGGGGCTGATGAACACGAACCCGTGGAAGCTGTGGAACGACGACGGCACGCCGAACCCCGGAACCCACGAAATCGTCACCACGCTCGAGAACATCCTCAAGAAGGACCCAAGGCACCCCGGCGCGAACCATTATTACATCCACGCCGTCGAAGCCTCGCAGCACCCCGAGCAGGCGGTGCGGTCAGCGGAAGCGCTAGAGGGGATGATGCCCGCAGCGGGGCATCTCGAGCATATGCCGGCGCACATTCTGCAGCGGGTCGGCCGCTATGAAGAGTCCGCCGAAGCCAACCGCAAGGGAGCGGCGGCCGATCTCGCTTACCTCAAGGAGACCTCCGCGCCGGACTACTATCCGATGTACATGATCCACAACTTCCAGTTCCTGGCCGCGGCGGCCGGGATGGAAGGCCGGCGGGACGAAACGATCAAGGCCCTGAAGGACGCGCGAGCGCATATTCCGGATCAGCTGCTGTTCGGAATGCCCGGCCTGGATTGGGCCGCGAGCTTCAAATACGACGGCTTTACGAAGTTCGGCATGTGGGACGACATGCTGAAGGAACCCGCGCCGGACTCAAAACTCCCGGGGGCGACGATCAGCTACCTGCAGTCGCGAGCGACAGCGCTTGCCGCCACGGGGAAGGTCGAGGAAGCGAAGGCCGAGCTCGCGAAGAGCGACAAGCTCATCGCTGGGGTCTCGGGCGAGGCAACCCAGGGCAACAATCAGGCAAAGTCGCTTTACGACATCGGGCAGCTGAAGGCTGAGGCCCGTGTCGCCAGCGCCGAGGGCAAGCGCGACGACGCCGTTCGGATGCTGACGGAGGCGGTCGGAATGGAGGACAAGCTCGCCTACAACGAGCCGAACGACATGATCTTCCCGACGCGGCATTTGCTCGGCGCGGAATTGCTCGCAGCCGGAAAGCCCGCTGACGCGGAAGCCGTTTATCGGGAGGATCTCAAGCGGCACCCGAACAATGGGTGGGCCTTTTTCGGGCTTAGCCAGGCGCTTGCGGCCCAGAACCGGGCTGCGGACGCAGCGGCTGCGCAGAAACAATTCGAAGCGGCCTGGCAGAGAGCGGATGTGAAGCTTGCGTCCACTGCCTTCTAGGGCGCTCGATGGCATTTGTTAGCGACTTGTTAGCTTAGGGGAGCGCAAGATTCCCAGCCCAAGTGCTGGATGAGCCATGACTGACGCCTCCTCAGTCACTACCGTCGTCCTGGGAGACCGCCTCCCATGGCCCGACGACGCCTGGACGACGGAGGAGAAGGGCCCGTTCGACGAAGGTGCGATCTACATCTCGGGAGCACGCCAAGCTTGCTCCATCCGCAAGATCAGCGCCCTGGGAGTGACGATCAGCAGCGACATCGTTCCGGCGCTCGGTGAACGCGCGTCGGTCGAGCTGGCGACCGGTCAGCGCGCCGCGGGAAAGGTTGCATGGACGGGCCGCAACGAGCTCGGTGTTCGGTTCGATGAGAGCATCGATGTCGTCGCTCTGCTCAATCGAAAGCTGGTCAGCCAGACGCGCGAGCGACGCACGATGCCGCGGCTGGAGGTGCGTTCGCCAGTTCACATCAAGAGCGGCGGTCAGTTCTGGGTTGCGACCCTGCGCAATATCTCCGCACGAGGGCTTCAGATCGAGGGCAACGACTTGCCAGCCATGGGCGCTTACGTCTCTCCCTTCGTCGATGGTCTCATCATTCCTGCGGGCGAAGTGATCTGGAAGCGCGGCAACCTCGCGGGCATCGAGGTGATGGAGGAATTGAGCTGGACGTCGATCATCCCGTGGGTGCGGGGACTGGCGAAGCAGGGCGCGCACTGAGCTTATCGGCCTCCGCTGCGCGATCGACGCGTTCCAGAACCGAAGCCAATTCGATGAAGGGCTGAGGACTGACCCCGTTTCGATTCCTGAACGGGTATTCCACGCTGAGCAGGAACAGGAACAAGAGGCCGATAGTCAGCGACGTCCCCGAGATCATGAGCGACGCATATCGCGAACCGACGAACGCTGAAGCATAAGCGATCGTCAGCACCGAACCGATGATCGCTACGATCCACAGGACCGGGGGTATTTCCGCGCGGCTCGCGGCCAAGCGCTGGCGCCTCATGGATACGAGCTGGTTAAGCTGTGAAAATGCTTCCTGGTAGATTGCGGATTCACGCTCATTCGTTGGAGTAACCTTCGCGACGTCATCGAAGACCGCCAGAAGTTTCGTTTCCGCGGCCGGACTTCTTTTGCCTTCACGCAGTAGCGGCCATCCATCGACGACCACCGTATGGACATAAGCCTTCAGCGCCTCGCGCGCCGGGATCATTGCCGGGCCATAAACGGTGAGATCACGATAGAGAAGTGATGCTACTCCGGCCTCATTCTCCACGGCGGTCGCCGCATCCCTGTTATCCTGCCATGCAAGGACGCCGGCGAATGCCAGCAGGATGCCGATATAGGTCGACGTGACCTGCATCAGGTCGATTGCCAGGTCGGCCTGCTGAGTGCTCGGGTTGAGGCGAAAGATCTTACGAATTCCGATGCTCACCCCAAGACCGAGCGCCAAAGCGATCCCAAGGACGACCACCGTCAGCTGCCAAAGCTTCAGGCCCAAGAGCAGATCGAGCATGAGGACGGTCATCCGCCGCGTGCGGACCGCCGCAAATCAGGACAAACCCTTAGAAACTCAGGCCGCGCTTACGAAGCTGTCGAGGACCTTTTTGTGGCCAGCTTTCTCGAAGTCGATTTCGAGCTTGTTGCCTTCGATGGCCTCGATCCTGCCGTAGCCGAACTTGCCGTGGAACACGCGCTGGCCGAGCTCAAGGTCGGTGCGGCCCTGATTGCCCAGGGTTACGGCGGAAGCGCGTGCTTCAATGACGCGCTGGGGTTCCGGATTGAAATTGCCGCGCGAGGCGCGCTGCCAGCCGGGCCCCCGTGTGCTTGCGCGCATCGATTGGGCAGGGCCGAGATGGGCGAACGGATCGGCGCGCTCCGACCATTGGGCACGCCAAAGGCTTTCGCCTCCGGTCATGGTGGTCTCTTCTTCGATGTGCGCCTTGGGAAGCTCCGAAAGGAAGCGGCTCGGAATCGAGCTCGTCCACTGGCCGTAAATGCGGCGATTGGCGGCGTGGATGATCGTTGCCCGGCGCCTTGCGCGGGTGATCGCGACATAGGCAAGGCGCCGCTCTTCTTCGAGCGAGGCGAGACCGCCTTCGTCGAGTGAACGCTGAGAAGGGAAAACCCCTTCTTCCCAGCCGGCGAGAAACAGAATGTCGAACTCGAGCCCCTTCGCCGCGTGAATGGTCATGATCGTGACCTTCTCGCCGGTCCGCGCCTCGTCATTATCCATCACGAGGCTGACGTGCTCAAGGAAGGCGCCGAGCGATTCATACTCCTCCATCGCGCGAGCGAGCTCGGCGAGGTTTTCGAGGCGCCCGGCCGCCTCGGCGGAACGGTCGGCCTGGAGCATCGCGGTATAGCCGGATTCTTCGAGGACGATCCGCGCCAGCTCCGGGTGGGGGAGGGTGGCCGCCATCTCCCGCCAGCGTCCGAGATCGGCGACGAAATTTCCGAGTGATCGGCGGGCCTGTGGAGTCAGCTCATCGCTGTCGAGAAGGCGGGCAGCGGCGATCAGGAGCGGCTCCTGCGCGTGGCGGCCGCGCTGGTGGATGGTGGCAACGGCCTTGTCGCCGAGGCCGCGCTTGGGCGTGTTGACGATGCGCTCGAAGGCCAGATCGTCGGCCGGCGACTGGATCAACCGAAGATAAGCGATCGCGTCGCGGATCTCGGCGCGCTCGTAGAAGCGAAAGCCGCCGATGATCTGATAGGGCAGGCCGATGGCGATGAAGCGCTCTTCGAACTCGCGCGTCTGGAACTGCGCGCGCACGAGGATGGCGACATCGTCGAGGCTGCCCCCCGAACGCATGTGCGATTCGGCCTCGTCGCCGACGCGGCGAGCCTCTTCCGGACCGTCCCAGACACCGATGACCCGGACCTTCTGACCGTCGCCGGCCTCGGTCCAAAGCGTCTTGCCGAGGCGGCCCGCGTTGTGCGCGATCAGGCCGTCGGCCGCGCCAAGAATGTGCGAGGTCGAGCGATAGTTCTGTTCGAGCCGGATGATCTTCGCGCCGGGGAAGTCCTTTTCGAAGCGCAGAATGTTGGCGACTTCGGCGCCGCGCCAGCTGTAGATGGACTGGTCGTCGTCTCCCACGACGCACAGGTTGCGGCGCGGTTCGGCGAGGAGCCTCAGCCATTCGTACTGCGCCTGGTTGGTGTCCTGATACTCGTCGACCAGGATGTAGCGATAACGGTCGCGATAGGAGTCGAGCACGTCCGTCTGGGTGCGGAAGATCACCAGCATGTGCAGCAGAAGGTCGCCGAAGTCGCAGGCGTTCAGCGTCTTCAGGCGCTCCTGATACTGGCCGTAAAGTTCGGCGCCGCGGCCGGCGGCAAAAGCCTCGGACTCGCCGGCATCGACCTGGGCTGGCGTCCAGCCGCGGTTTTTCCAGCGGTCGATCAGGCCGGCGAGCTGACGCGCGGGCCAGCGCTTCTCGTCCAGGTTGGCGGCCTGGATCAGCTGCTTCAGGACTCGGATCTGATCGTCGGTGTCGAGGATCGTGAAGTTCGACTGGAGGCCGACGAGCTCGGCGTGGCTGCGCAGCATCCGGGCGGCCACGGAGTGGAAGGTCCCGAGCCACGGCATTCCTTCGAGCGCGCCGCCGGAGAGCGCGCCGACGCGCTCGCGCATTTCGCGCGCAGCCTTGTTGGTGAAGGTGACGGCGAGGATCTGGCTCGGCCATGCCTTGCGGCTGGTGATGAGGTGGGCGAGGCGGGCGGTGAGCGCGGCAGTCTTCCCGGTGCCGGCGCCGGCGAGGACGAGAACGGAGCCTTCGGTCGTCAGCACCGCCTCGCGCTGCGGCGGATTCAGACCCTGCAGATAAGCGGGCTCGGGAGACAATGCAGGCGATTCAGGCACATCGCCGAGTTAGGCGGGGGAGAACGGAACGGCAACCGAGCCACGACCGATTCGGCGAATCAGGAAGGTTCCGGCAGATTTGCCCGATATCCCCGTTATCCACAGGGTCAATCCCGCATTTTTCGCTTTTGCGACTCGGAGCAGGTGTGCATTGTGAGCAGGTGATCGGGACGGCGGTCCCGGCCTCTCCAGGAACCGGCAACGGGAAATGGATGCGGCAGGTGACCAAAGGTCCGATCTCCGCCGGCAGGATTGGGAGGAGCCTTCGGGTTCTTACCGGGCCAGCCGGGAAGAGGCGCCGGAAGAGTCAATCTTCTCTAGCGCGACGCGGCTCCCGGATCTCCTTGTGGGATTTGGTGAGCGAAGCGGGACGCAGGAGTGGTTGACCCAAGAAGGGCCGCAGAACACGGGACGGTTTTGGCTTCGAGGGACTTCGGTTCCAGAATGCCGGGCCGGAAAGGTCGAAAGACCAGCGAACCTTCGGGCCGCGCAGTCTGGTAGATCGGTCGGGCTCCTCGCAAGAGGGAGCTGTTCGGTGGAAAGCGACGCCTGAGCTGGTGAGCCAGGATCGAGAGCGGGTACGGCTGGGCCTTCGGGTTTAAGTGGACCAGGTTACGAACACCGGCATATCCTTC
>Ga0207690_10000061_pt1 | contig 98910 bp, 100 predicted proteins | sample KBSC23metaG_FD_184315 | JGI IMG/M metagenome (GOLD analysis project Ga0207690, IMG submission 184315) | Corn rhizosphere microbial communities from Kellogg Biological Station, Michigan, USA - KBS C2-3 metaG (SPAdes) (version 2) | ecosystem: Host-associated > Plants > Roots > Rhizosphere > Soil... | reverse complement strand
GGAAGTAGCGCTTAGGTCTCCAGCCCGAGCGTGTCGAGTCGCATCTCCTCGCGCGTCGTGCCGAGCGCCGCGACGCTGAACGCCTGCGTCTGGCCGCGCGTGAAGAGCGCGGAGCCGTGCGTGCGCGGGGCGACGCCGACCTCGATCGAGATCGGCCGGATCTCGTCGGCCTTGCGGCCGTCCGGTCGCACCTTCTTGACGGCGATGCGCTCGCGCACGAGCGTCTTCTCGAGCTTGTCGAACGCGCGCTGGACCGCCTGGCGCGTCTCCGTGTCGTCGGCGTCGGGCGCGTATCTGGCGAGGACCTCCTCCTCGACCGCCTTCGTGGCGTCCTGGCGCTCGAGCTTGTCCTCGACGGACGTGGCTCTGTCGAGCTTTCTGCCGTGCGATCTCGTGATCGCTCTGTAGAGCTTCTCGTCGACCTGCGGGACCTCGACGTCCTTCTTGGCCTTGCCGGCCTTTCTCTGCAGCTCCCACTGAACCTTGCAGAGCTTCTTGATCGCGTCATGCGCGATGTCGAGCGCGTCGAGGATCTCCGCCTCGGGAATCTCGTTGGCGCCCGCCTCGACCATCAGGATGGCCTCCTCGGTGCCGGCCACGACGAGGTCGAGGTCGGTGTTCTCGAGCAGGTCCGCCTCGTCGGGGTTGACGACGAAGTTGCCGTCGATCTTGCCGATCCGCACGGCGCCGACGGGCGTCGGGAACGGGATGTCCGACACCATCAGCGCGGCGGAGGCACCGTTCATCGCGAGGATGTCGTACGGGTTCTCGTGGTCGACGGACAGCGGGATGCCGACGAGCTGCGTCTCGTAGCGCCAGCCCTTCGGGAACAGCGGACGGATCGGACGGTCGATCAGGCGCGCGGTGAGCGTGCCCTTCTCGCCGGCGCGGCCCTCGCGCTTGAAGAACGAGCCGGGGATCTTGCCCGCGGCGTACATCCGCTCCTCGATGTCGACGGTGAGCGGGAGGAAGTCCACGTCGCGCAGGTTGCCTGCGGTAGCGGTGGACAGGACCATCGTCTCGCCTGCTTGGACGACGACGGCACCGGAGGCCTGCTTGGCCATCTTGCCGGTTTCGAAGGAGATCTCCTTGCCCGCGATCTCCACGGCGACGCGCGTAACGGCGTCAGACATATACGTACTCCTTTTGTCTCCGCCCGTCGGTCGGCGGAGTGCATCTCGAGTCTTTTCTGTATCCGAACCGCTCAATCGTAGCGATTGCGCTGCAAATCACGTGTCAGCCGGCACACCGGCGCGCATCACGCCCTGCTCGAACAGCGTCGGCGTCGTCACCACACCGGCGCGCACGCCGCTCTCGAAGTCGCGCCGCACGCGCGCCACGACTGCCTCCGAGCGGCGGTCCGCGTCGAAGCGCTCGACGTCGAGGTCAAGGGCGCGGGCGCGCTCCCACAGGTGCGGGTCCTCCAGCCGTGCCTGGTCGGCATAGAGCGATGCGTGCATCTCGCCGAAGCGACCTTGGAGCCCGGCGGCCTCGGCCGCGCATGCAGCCGCCCAGGCGCGCGGATGCTTCGATCTGACGGGGAAGTGGCGGAAGACCCACGGTTCGCCGGCTCGCACGAGCCGCTGCTCCAGCACCGCACAGTAGGGGCACTCGTAGTCGGCGTAGACGATCAGGCGCGGCTCGCCGGAGCCGTCGCCGAGCACATGGTCCTCCGGCGTGAGCGGCGGAAGCGGCGCGCTCCCGAGGCCGCCCATGACGGGCTACTCGCGCGCGGCGAGCGCGTCGAAGATCAGGTTCGCGCCGGGCAGCACGCCGGGGTGCTCCCCCTCCCAGCTCCACTGCACGACCCCGTCGGGGCCGATCATCACGAGCGCCCGCGTCGGCATCCCGCCCTTCTCGAAGTAGACGCCGAACGCTCTGCAGGTCGCGCCCTTCGGCTCCCAGTCGGACAACTGCTCGATCGTGATGCCGAGCTTCTCCTTGAACGCCCGCTGCGCGTCGACCGAGTCGCACGAGACGCCGTAGAGCGTCGCGCCCTGCGCGGTGAACTGGTCCAGCACCTCCTCGTAGAGGTTGAGCTGGTCGGTGCAGACGGCGCTGAAGGCGAACGGGTAGAAGACGAGGACCGTCGTTCTGCCCAGCAGATCCTCGCGCGTGAAGCGCGAGTAGTCCTCGCGGCGGAGCTTGAAGTCGGGCGCCGGTGTGCCGGGCTCGACGACGCTCACTTGCGCAGGCCGAGCTCTCTGATGAGCGCGCGGTACCCCTCGAGGTCCTTGCGCTCCAGGTAGTTCAGGAAGCGACGGCGCCGGCCGACGAGCATGAGCAGGCCGCGCCGCGAGTGGTGGTCCTTCTTGTGGGTGCGCAGATGCTCGGTCAGGTCGTTGATCCGCTCGGTCAGCATCGCGATCTGGACCTCGGCCGAACCGGTGTCCGCATCGCCCTTGCCGAACTTGGAGACCAGCTCCTGCTTGCGCTCGCTCGTGAGGGTGCTCATCGGCGGGGAACCGTAGCAGAATGCGCGCTGTAGACCCGCCGTGCGTCCTCGACGTCGAGGTGCATCTGCGCAATCAGCGCGTCCACCGAGTCGAAGCGGCGCTCGCCGCGCAGGCGCGCCAGAAACTCGATCGTCAGCTGCTGGCCGTACAGGTCGCCGGACCAGTCGAGCAGGTACGCCTCCACGAGCACCACGAGGTCGGTCTTGAAGGTCGGGCGCACGCCGACGTTGACTGCTGCGCAGCGCACCTCCTCCCCCCACGATGCGCGCGCCACGTAGATCCCGTGTCCCGGCTGAATCAGCGACTGGTCCGGAATCAGGTTGGCGGTTGGAAAGCCCAGCTCGCGGCCGCGTCTGTCGCCGGAGACGACCTCGCCGCGCATCGCGAACGCGGAGCCGAGAAAGCGCTCGGCGACGTCGACCTCGCCGGCGAGCACGAGGCCGCGGATGTGCGAGGAGGAGACGACCTCGCCGTCGGCCTCGACCAGCGGCACGACGCGCGTCTCGAAGCGCTCGTCCGCTCTCAGCAGCCTCGTGTCGCCCTGCGCGCGGTGGCCGAAGCGGAAGTTCTCGCCCACCGAGACGCGGGTGGCCTGCAGCGTCTCGACGAGCACGTGCTCGACGAAGTCCTCGGCGCTGCGCTGGGCGAACGCTCTGTCGAACGGGATCACGACGAGCTCCTCGACGCCGAGCTCGGCGAGCAGCTCGGCCTTGCGCTCCAGCGTCGTCAGCAGCTTGGGCGCCGCCTCCGGCCGCACGACCGACAGCGGGTGCGGCTCGAACGTCAGCACCGTGTCGCTGCCCTCGATCACCGCGCGGTGGCCGAGGTGCACCCCGTCGAACTCGCCGACGGCGACCTTGCGCGTGCGGGGCTCGACGTCGGGCAGGAAGGTGATCCGCATCGCTGCCGAACCTTATCCGCGAAAGCCCACGACGGGCTTGAGTTGCCCATGGCGCGGCTCGGCCAGGGCAATCAGGCCGCTGGCGTCGGTCAGGCGGACCGTCTCGCCGACCGTGCGGTCGGTTCGATCCTGCACCGCGACGCCGTGCGCAGCTCTGCGTGCGTTCTCGCCGTCCAGCCGCAGCTCCGGCAGGAAGGCGAGCGCCTCGTTGATCGGGACGATCCGCTCGGGATCGGCGTTGCGCACGTCGAACGGGCCGATCGCGGTGCGCCGCAGCTGCTCGCAGTAGGCGTCGCCGAGGTCGGCGATGAGCGAGCGCACATACGTGCCGGCCGAGCAGCGGATCGCGAACGTGCGATGGTCGCGGTCGCGGGTCAGCTCATCGAACGCATAGACGGTCACCTCGCGCTCGGGCAGCTCGACCTCCTCCCCCCGACGCGCCAGCTTGTACGCGCGCTCGCCGCCGACTCTGACCGCCGAGTAGGCGGGTGGGCGCTGGTGGATGATGCCGGTCGGGAGGTGGAGGTCGCCCGTCGGCACGACGCCCGTCTCAGTGATCGCTCCGTCGGAGTCGCCGGTGGTTGAGGTGGCCCCGAAGCGGGCCACCGTCAGGTACGACTTCGGCAGCGCCATCAGGAAGCGCTGCACGCGCGTCGCGCGGCCGACCAGGATGAGCAGCAAGCCGGTCGCAAACGGGTCGAGCGTGCCGGCGTGGCCGACCTTCGTACCTTTGCCCAGCCGCCGTCGCGTCTGCGCCACGACGTCGTGAGACGTCATGCCCGCCGGCTTGTCGAACAGGATCACGCCGTCCACGCCGGGCAGCGTACGCGGGCGCGCGCTACGACAGCTGCGCCGCGACCTGCTCGCGCAGGAACGCCACCAGCTCGTCCCACGGCAGCGTCGTGGAGAAGCCGGCCGCCTGGCGGTGGCCGCCGCCGCCCTGGGCGCGGGCGATCGCCGAGACGTCGACGCGGTCGTCGCTCGCGCGCAGCGAGACCTTGCGCTGCTCGGGGTCGGCGGCGCCGAGGCGGTCGCGCACGAGCGCGGCGACCGCGGTTCCTTCGATGGCGCGCAGGTGGTCGACGACGCCCTCGGAGTAGTTCTCCTCGGCGCTCACGCTCGCGAAGTCGTCACGCGACAGACGGGTGATCGTCAGTCGACCCCCGTCGTGGCGCTCGATCTGCCCGAGCGCGCGCGCCAGCAGCGAGACCTTCGCGTATGGAACGCCCTCGTAGATGCGGTGGTAGACGTCGTGGACGTCGACGCCCGCGTCGATCAGCTCGGCTGCCATCACGTGTGCGCGCGTGCCGGTGTTCTCGTACATGAACTTGCCGGTGTCGGTGACGAGCCCGACATAGAGCGCCTCGGCGATCTTCACGGTCGGCGTCACGCCGAGCCCGTGCATCAGGTCCCACACGATCTCCGCCGTGCACGAGGCCTCGGGCACGACGTGGTTGACGGTGCCGAAGTGCGTGTTGTCGTGGTGGTGGTCGAGGTTGACGATGTGCGCCTCGTCGAGCTGCAGCGCCTCGGCCGGGTTGCGGTCGATGTTGCCGCAGTCGAGGAACACGACCGTGCGCTCGGCGACGTCCGCCGGCGGCACGCTCGCAAGCCCGTCGAAGTCGAAGAAGCGGTACTCGTACGGCAGCGGGAACTCGTCCGCCGCCATGAACATCGTCGAGTCCTTGCCGAGCGCGCGCAGGATCTCGTGCATCGCGAGCAGCGAGCCGAGCGCGTCGCCGTCGGGATGCTCGTGCGTGACGAGCAGGAAGCTGTCGGCGCTTTGCAGCTCAGCCAGCACCTCTGCGCGCGTCGCGCGCTTGCCGCGCTCGGTGACGGTCACGCGCCGCCGCCGGCGTCGTCGCGGTCGTCAAGCAATGCGCTGAGGCGGATCCCGCGGTCGACCGTGTCGTCATAGTCGAACTCGAGCGTCGGCGTGTGCTTGAGCCTCAGCTCCGACGCGATTCGCCGCTGCAGGAAGCCGTGCGCCGAGGTCAACCCGGCGAGGCTCGCGGCGCGCGTCTCCTCGTCACCCAGCACGCTCACGTACACGCGGGCGTGGCGCAGGTCCGGGCTTGTCTTGACGGCAGTCACGGTGACGAACCCGATGCGCGGGTCCTTGAGCTCTTGGGTGATGGCATCGCTGAGCACGGCGCGAACCGCCTCATCGACGCGACGCATGCGACTTGTGCTCATCCTACGCTCCGCATCGGATTGGCGTACCCCGACTCGTTCATTACTCAAGCTCGATACGCCGTACGGCCCCCGGGGCTCATCGGCGCAGGTCTTCGATCGAGACAAGCAGCCGCTCGACGCTCACGCCCTGCGGCAGCCGCTCCTCCAGCCAGCGCTCCACGCGCTCGACGGCGCCGGTCAGCGTCGCCATGTCGCCACTCACGAGCGCCGCCGTCAGTGTGCTGCGCTGCCACAGGTCCTGGTGGCCGGTCTCCGCGACCGCGACGCCGAGGCGCGTCTGCAAGTGGGCCTTCAGCGACGACAGCTCCTTGCGCTTGCCCTTCAAACTGCCAGCGTCGGGGAAGTGCACGTCGATCACGAGCACCGCGACGTAGCCGCCGGCGGCCGCGTTCGCCATGCACCTCAGGCGAGCTCGCGCTCGACCTTCCGCGTCGTGTACGCCTCGAGCACGTCGCCCTCCTTCACGTCGGCGAAGTCTCTCAGCACGATGCCGCACTCAAAGCCCGACGCGACCTCTCTCGCATCCTCGTTGAAGCGCCGCAGGCTCTGGATCTCGCCGTCGTAGACGACCGTGCCGTCGCGCACGAGGCGCACCTTCGCGCCGCGCACGACTCTGCCGTCGGTGACGTAGGAGCCGGCGATCGTGCCGATTCTCGAGGCGCGGAAGATCTGACGGACCTCGACGGTCGCGGTCTGCTCCTCGACCTCCTCGGGCTCCAGCATGCCCTCCATCGCCGCGCGCAGCTCCTCGATCGCGCGGTAGATGACCGCGTAGGAGCGGATCTCGACACCCTCGCGGTCTGCCACCTGGCGCGCGTCGCCGACGGGGCGCACGTTGAACGCCAGCACGACGGCGTTGGAGGCGGCGGCGAGCATCACGTCGGACTCGTTGACGCCGCCGACGCCGCGGTGGATCACGTTGACGGAGATCTCCGACTGCGGCAGCTTCGCGATCTCGTCCTCGATCGCCTCCAGCGAGCCGGCGACGTCCGCCTTCAGCACGAGGTTGAGGTCCTGCAGCTCGCTCTTGAAGATGTCCTCGAGCGAGATGCGCTTGCCGGAGCGACGCGCGAGCGCCTCGGTCTTGAGGCGGTTGGCGCGCTCGCCGGCGAGCTGACGCGCCCTGCGGTCGTTCTCGACGACGCGCACGAACTCGCCCGCCTCCGGGACGGAGTCGAAGCCGAGGATCTCGACCGGCTCCCCCGGCTCGGCCTTCTTCACACGGTTGCCGAGGAAGTCGTTCATCGCACGGACCTTGCCCCAGTGCGAACCGGCGAAGAGGGCGTCGCCGACGTGCAGCGTGCCGCGCTGGATCAGGACCGTGACGACCGCGCCGCGGCCCGGGTCGAGCTTGCTCTCGACGATCACGCCCGAGGCGTCGGTGTCCTTGTTCGCGCGCAGCTCCTCGACCTCGGACATCACGAGGATCGTGTCGAGCAGGTTGTCGAGGCCCTGCTTGGTCTTCGCCGAGACGTCGACGAACTCGGTCTCGCCGCCCCACTCGACCGGCTGCAGGCCGAGCTGCGTCATCTCCGTGCGGACGCGATCGGGCTGCGCGCCCTCCTTGTCGATCTTGTTGACGGCGACGAGGATCGGCACCTCGGCGGCCTTTGCGTGGTCGACCGCCTCCTGCGTCTGCGGCTTCACGCCGTCGTCGGCGGCGACCACGATCACCGCGATGTCGGTGACCTTCGCGCCACGGGCGCGCATCGCCGTGAACGCCTCATGGCCCGGCGTGTCGAGGAACGTCACGACTCTGTCGCCGTGATGCACCTGGTAGGCGCCGATGTGCTGGGTGATGCCGCCGGCCTCGCCGGCGGTGACCTCGGTGTCGCGGATCGCGTCCAGCAGCGACGTCTTGCCGTGATCGACGTGGCCCATGATCGTCACGACCGGCGGGCGCTCGACCATCGTGTCGTCGGCGTCCTCGTAGACCGGCTCGGCGTCGACGTCGTCGGCCGCGTGGACGATCTCGGCGGTCTTGCCGAACTCGGTCGCGAGCAGCTCGATCGCCTCGTCGGACAGCGTCTGCGTCAGCGTCGCCATCTCGCCGAGCGCCATCAATCTCTTGATGATCTCGGGAACCGGCACGTCGAGGTACTCGGCGACGTCCTTGACGGTCGAACCCGAGTTGATGCGGACATGCGCCGGCCCGGTGGGGCCTTGGCGCGTCTCGAGCGGCGCCGGCTCCTCGTAGGTGCCGCGCCGGCGACGGCCGCGGCGTTGACGGCGCGGTGGCTGGTTGGGGCCGCCTCCGCCGGGGCCCCCGCCGCCCGGCGCGCGGCGCGAGGCCTGCGAGTCGATCACGACGCGGCGGCGGCCGCCGGCCGCGCCGGGAGCGCGCTCGCCCTGCAGCGAGTCGCGCGTGGGGCGCTGCTGTCTCTGGCCGCCATCGCCGGCGGCGGCTCTCGCTCTCGGGGCGCCTCTGCCGGCTGGTCCGGCTGCGGCGCCGTTGCCGCCGAGCGCTCTGAGCGCCAGCGCCTCGTCGACGGTCGCGGATGGCGCCGCGGCGTCGATGCCGGCGGCCTGGAGCTTGAGCAGGAGGTCCTTGACCTCCATTCTCTGCTCTTTTGCGATGTCGTTGACGCGCTTCTTGCTCATTCGTCGTCCAAGTGTACGTTCTCGCCGGTTGCCGGCGCGGTCACCGCGCGCCGAAACGCGCGGTTGAAGCCCCCGCGGATGGTGGCCTGCTCGACGCAGCGGCGCGTGCGGCAGGTGTAGGCGCCGCGGCCCGGTCGGCGCCCCTCGGGGTCGGCGACGACCGTGTCGCCGACCGCGCTCCAGCGCAGCAGCGACCGCTTCGGCGCTCGCCGGCCGCAGCCGACGCAGCGCCGTTGGGGCTCGCGTCCTATGACGCGGGGTCCTCGACCTCGGTCGCGACCGGCTCCTCCGGCGCGGTCTCCTCCTCGGCAGGCGCTTCGACCGCGACCTCGGGACCGTCCGCGGCCGGCTCCTCGGCCGCCAGCTCGGGCGCGGCGTTCGCGACCACCTCGTCGGCAGCCTGCGGCGCGGGCGCTTCGTCGGCCGCGGCGCCGTCCTCGCCGCCGTCGGCGAGCGCCGCGACCTCGTCGCCCTCGATGTCGTTGAGCGCCTGATGCGCGTCGAGGCCGCAGTAGCGCGAGCCCGGCAGCGCGGCATTCGGGCAGCGGCGGCCGTTGGAGAGGATCGCGGCACAGCGGCCCTGCGTCTCCTCCTCTTCGTAACCGTGCTCGGCCTCCTCCTGCGCGAACTCGGTCTCGGAGCGGATGTCGATGCGCCAGCCGGTCAGGCGCGCGGCAAGCCGCGCGTTCTGGCCTTCGCGGCCGATCGCCAGCGACAGCTGGTCGTCGGGGACGATGACCGTCGCCTGCTTGGCCTCGTCGTCGACGAGCACCTCGCGCACGCGTGCCGGCGAGAGCGCCTTCGCGACGAAGCGGGCGGGCTCGTCGTTGTACGGGATGATGTCGATCTTCTCGCCGCGCAGCTCGGAGACGACCATCCGCACGCGCGAGCCGCGCGGGCCGACGCAGGCGCCGACGGGATCGACGCCGTCGGCGTGCGAGACGACCGCGATCTTCGAGCGGTAGCCGGGCTCGCGCGCGACGTTCGTGATCTCCACGAGGCCGTCGGCGATCTCCGGCACCTCGAGCTCGAACAGCGACTTGATCAGCTCCGGGTCCCGGCGGGAGACGATGATGCTCGGGCCCTTGGTCGAGGCCGAGACGTCCTTGATGACGGCCTTGATGCGCTGGGAGTGGTCGTAGCGCTCGCCGTCGACCTGCTCGGACTTCGGCAGCAGCGCCTCGACGCGCTCGCGCAGCTGCACGAGCGTGTAGCGCGAGTCGGACTGCTGCACGATGCCGGTGATCAGCTCGCCGACGCGGTCGCGGTACTCCTCGAACATCATGTCGCGCTCGGCTTCGCGGATCCGCTGAAGGATCACCTGCTTCGCGGTCTGCGCAGCAATGCGGCCGAAGTCCTCGGGCGTGACGTCGACGCGCTCGATCTGGTCCTCGTACTCCTTGAGCTTCTCGAGGTCGAGCTCCGGGGCGACCTCCTCACGCGCTTCGCCGGTCTCGGGATCGACGTTGCCGAGCGGGCCCTGGCCGTCCTCGGCGGCCTCCGCCTCGGCAGCCTGCTCCTCCTCCTGCTCCTTCAGCAGCTGCGCCTCGAGCTCCTCGGGGATCTGCAGCTCCCAGACCGTGAAGTCGCCCGTCTCGCGATCCATCTCGACCTGTGCGTAGGGCGCGGCGCCCGGGGTCTTCTTGTACGCCGACAGCAGCGCGTCCTCGAGCGCGACCATGAGCTTCTCGCTCGAGATGTTCTTCTCGGCGGCGAGAGCACGGGTGGCATCCAGGATCTCTTTCGACATGCGGCTTACTCTCCTGGGACGAGGTTGGATCTGGCGATGGCGCTGTAGGGGATCGCGACGACGCTGTCGTCGAGCGCGATCGTCACCTCCTCGTCGGTTGCACCGACGAGCTCTCCGGTGAAGGACCTGTGGCCGTCCTGCGCCTCGCGCGTGCGCACGCGCGCGCGACGGCCGAGGAAGCGGTGATAGTGCGCGGGCTTGGTGAGCGGACGGTCGGTGCCCGGTGAGGAGACCTCGAGCGCGTACCGCTCGCGGATCTGCGGCAGCTGGTGCGTGACGCGCTCGCAGAGGGCGAGCGAGACGCCGTCCGGATGGTCGATGTACAGCCGCACCGTGTCGCCGACGACCTCCGCGAGCAGCACCTCGACGTCCGGCTCGGCGGCAGCGAGCTGGTCTTCGATCTCGGCTTGAAGAGAGGGCTTGGGGGAATCGCTCATGTCAACAAAAAAAGTGGGCGAGCGCCCACTTTCGGTACGGCCGCCGGGACGAGCCCGACGCGAAAGCTGTGCGATGAGCTTAGCACCACCCTCATGTGGCCGTTGAGCATTTCATTGCAGTGTTGTTGCGTATCGTGTGCGGCCCGTGTCAGAGGATCCGCGCAGCGTCGTCGACGCCTATATCGCCGGTCTGGAGGGCGAGACGCGGCAGGTCGCGTTCTCCGAATGGGGCATCACCGTCGACGCGGCGGGCTGGCCGCTGCACGTCGGCGTCGCGATCCGCGACGGCGTGCTGCGCGCGCAGGCGCAGGTGATCGAGGCGGACCGGATCGACCCGCACGACCTGCTGCGCTGGAACCGCCAGATCCCGTTCCTGCGCTTCGCGCACACGCGCGACGGCGAGGTGTGGATCCAGGGCGACCTGCCGCTGACCGCGGTCTCCCCCGCCGAGCTCGATCGCTTCCTCGGTCTGCTCGTGCTGAGTGCGACGCAGGCGCGGCAGGCGGCGCCGGAGCCCGCCTCGGACGCCGAGTCGGCATGAGCGAGCCGGCCGGCTACCGCGTCCTGCATGCGGCCGATGCGCTCTGGCGCCCGTCGAACGCGATGGGCGTCCTCAACACTGACCTTGGCGGCCAGCTCGGCGCCGAGGAGCTGGGTGCTCGGCTGTGGCGCCTGGCGCCGGGCCAGGCGTCGACGAAGCACCGTCACGCCTCACAGACGGAGCTGTACGTGGTGCTGGAGGGCACCGGTCGCATGCGCATCGGCGACGAGCTGCTGACGCTCGCGCCGCTGTCGGCCGTGCTGGTCGAGCCGCGCGTGGTGCGTCAGCCGTTCAACGACACCGACGCCGACGCGCTCTGGCTCGTCGTCGGCACCCCGCGCGAGTCGGTCGCCAGCACGCTCGAGATGACGCCCGAGCAGCTCGCCGACATGTATCCCGACGGCGTCAGAGCGCTGCCGCCCGAGCTGGGCGGCTGATCACTCGCCGCAGGTGTCTCGCCGCCGCGCCCGCGTGCGGCTCAGCCGCCGCCGCGTCGTGTGCAGCGTCGCGTCTTCCGGCATCAGCACCGCGAACCCCGCGTCGCGCGTGACCATGTCGGTGACGCCACTCGTCAATAGCGTGGCCGCGTGCACCGCGTCGTAGGACTGCAGGCCATAGGCGCGTATGAGGTCAGGCACCGCATCTGCGACCTGGTGCAGTTCGACGCACTGCCAGTCGAGCGCGTCAAGCATCTCCTTCCAGTCGCGGATTGCGCGGTCGAGCATCAAGCTGGCTGCGTGTCGCGCGTCGCGGCGGTAGCGCGAGTGGCGAATGTCGCGCCGACCGGTGTGGGTGCGCAGGGCGTGGTTGAACACCACCTCCCAGAGTTCGGCTTCTAGCAGCCGGCTGAAGATGACGACCGTTCTCGCCTGTACGAGCCGTCGGACGAGCTCGTCGCATGCATCGTGTTCGGGCTCGTGCCGGAGGAGTGCCTCGGCGACGACGTTCGTGTCGACGACGACGGCGTCCGGCGGCTCCCATGTCGGAGCGTCGAAAGCGACGACGGTCGCTCGACGGCGGTCGTATCTCGAAGGCATCTTCAGTAACGCGTGCGTCGCCGAACGGTGTTCGCGCCGGGTGGCAGATCGAGGCCGATGCGATCGAAAAGCTTCTTGATCTCCTCCGGGTCGGTGATCTTGGCTCTGACTGTGCGGGCTCTCAGCTCTTCGGCGAGCACACCGCGCTGCACGTTGTCGGGTGGTCGTCTCGTAGGCATGCCCACGAGGCTACGAGCGCGCGGCGGCGCGGTCTACAGCGTGGAACTGTGATCGTGGCGGATCAGCGCGCGGCGGCCGCGCGGGCGCGGTCGCGGTAGACGCGGTAGTCGCCGCGCTCGGGGCGCAGGCCGGCGGCCTGGGCGAGCGGGCGGCGCGCCTCCGCGTGGCGACCGAGCTGCTGCAGGCAGCGGCCGAGGCAGAAGAGCGCGAAGTCGTTCGTCGGCGCCTGCTCGACGACGGCGGCGAACTCGTCGGCAGCCTCCTGATAGCGCTGCGCGTGGAACAGCGCGCGCCCGAGCGCCTCGCGGATCGAGGCCTTGTCGGGCGCGAGGTCGCGTGCGCGGCTGAGCGGGATCGCGGCCGAGTGGTGGTCCCCGGCCTCGAGCAGCGCCGTCCCCTGCTGAAAGAGGTGGTAGACGTCGGCCATGCCTCCAGTGTAGGAGGCGCGTCTACGGTGCCGGGACCGACGCGCGCAGCTGTGCGACGACGTCGAGGATCGCGGCGGCGATCTCCTCCTTCGGCGCGCGCGCGACGGGGTGCTCGCCGTCCGGCGTGACGATCGTGACCTCGTTGTCGGTCGCGTCGAAGCCGATGTCGGCGCGCGAGATGTCGTTGACGACGATCGCATCGAGCCGCTTGCGCGTGAGCTTCCCGCGCGCGTATTCGAGTGCGCCCTCCCCGTGCTCGGCGGCGAAGCCGACGATCGTCTGCTCCGGCCGGCGGTCGGCGGCCAAGCCGCTCAGCACGTCGGGCGTCGGCTCCAGCGCGATCGCGTCGGGGGCGTCCGCGCTGTCCTTCTTGAGCTTGCGGTCGGCGGGGTCAGCCGGACGGAAGTCGGCGACCGCGGCCGCCATCAACAGCACGTCGCACCGCGGGAACGCCTCCGCGCAGGCCGTGGCGAGCTGGGCGGCGGTTTCGACGGGCACAACCTCGACGCCCGCGGGCGTCGGCAGCGAGACGTTCGCGGCGATCATCCTCACCGCCGCGCCGCGCCGCGCCGCCTGCTCGGCGAGCGCGTAGCCCATGCGGCCGGAGGAGCGGTTGCCGACATAGCGCACCGAGTCGATCGGCTCGCGTGTGCCGCCGGCCGTGACGAGCACCTGCAGCCCGGCGAGAGAAGCGCTGGACGGCAGCGCGGACGAGGCGATCGCCGCCTCGCATGCCGCCAGCAGCTCGGCCGGCTCGGCCAGGCGCCCGACGCCGTACTCGCCCTTGGACGCCAGCGGGCCGACGCCGGGGTCGACGATCCGCACGCCGCGCGCGCGCAGGAGCGCAAGATTCGCCTGCGTCGCCTCGTGATCGTACATCGCGTCGTTCATCGCGGGCGCGACGACGAGCGGACAGCGGGCGGCGAGCGCTGCGCTCGTCAGCAGGTTGTCGGCATGGCCGTGCGCGAGCTTCGCGAGCGTGTTGGCCGACGCCGGCGCGACGAGGAAGACGTCGGCGTTCGCCACCAGCTGAAGGTGGCTGATCGGCTCATGCTCGGGCAGCGGGTCGCCGGGGAACGCGCCGCGGAGCGGGTCGCGCGCGAACTCGCTCGTCAGCACCGGCGCGCCGGTGATGCCCTCGAACGACGCGACGCCGACGAAGCGCTCGCTCGTCGGCGTCTGGATCACACGAACGCTGTGGCCGGCCTTCGTCGCGAGGCGGACGAGCTCGAGCGCCTTGTAGGCGGCGATCCCACCGCTGACGCCGAGCAGCAGCCTGGCCATGTCGCGTCCTTCGCCTCCGAGAGGCGAACCCCTACCTAGCGGTAGTGGTACTTGATCTTGCCCGCGGCGACTTCCTCGAGCGCGATCGTGAGGTAGTTCTTCGAGCGGGTCTCGACCATCGGCGGCGGGAACTCGTCGAACGTGCCCTCGCCGAGGTTGTGGTAGTAGGAGTTGATCTGCCGCGCGCGCTTGGCGGCGACGACGACGCTCGCGTAGTCGGAGTCGACGTGCGTCAGCAGTCGGTCGATGCGGGGAGAGATCAAGAGACGGGCCTTTCCGGAGGTTGAACTTGGGATTCTAGCTCGTGCCGCACGACGTGCTCCAGCTCGGCGACCGCGTCCTCCTGGCGGTCGTTCAGCACCTGGTGATGGAACTCCTCCCGTGCGGACAGCTCGCGCTCGGCGACGGCGAGGCGACGTTCGATCTCCTCCGGGTCGTCGGTGCCGCGGCCGACGAGCCGTTCGCGCAGTGCCTGCTCGGACGGCGGCACGATGAAGATCTGCACGGCGGAGGGCAGCGTGCTGCGCACCTGACGTGCGCCCTGGACCTCGATCTCCAGCACGACCGGCACCCCTGCGGCGGTGCGGCGCTCGAGCTCCGAGCGCAGCGTGCCGTAGCGGCGGCCGGAGTAGGCGGCGTGCTCGACGAACGCGCCCGCCTTGACCTTGCGGTCGAACTCCTCGTCGCTGAGGAAGTGGTAGTCGACGCCGTCGACCTCGCCCGGACGCGGCTGGCGCGTCGTTGCAGAGACGGACAACTCAAGCTCTGGGATGCGCGTGAGCAGCCCGCGGATCAGCGTCCCCTTGCCGACGCCCGACGGGCCGGTGATGACGAAGACGCGTGCCACGCGCGGGGCGCCGCCGGAGCTATCGCCGAAGCAGCGCGACGAGCTCGGCGCGCTGTCGAGGCGAGAGCCCGCCGATCGTCTTGCTCGGCGAGATGCGGCACTGCGTGAGGATCTTGTTCGCCTTCACGCGGCCGTACTTCGGCACAGCCAGCAGCAAGTCGAAGACCTTCGCCGTCTCGACGTAGGTCGGTGGCTCCATCAGCAGCTCGTGAATCGCGACACGGCCGGCCTTGAGGTCGCGCTTGAGCTGCGCGCGCTTCGTGCGGATCTCGTTCGCGCGGGTGAGCGCAATCATCCGCTGGTGCAGCGAACGCTCAGGCGCAGTGGCGTGCTTGGCGTGCGTTTCGCTGGCGGCCGGCGACATCGGCGGCGAGTCTACAACGTGCGAGCGGCTCGGCAAGCGCTAACCCGCGAAATTCGCCTCGACCTCAAGTTGAGGTCGAGCTATGTCGAGACTGACTGGAAGGATCCGATCCGTTTGCAGGCGTTTTCGAAGCACGAACGCAGGCGTTCGCTCAAACGCCCCGCGCGAGCTCGGACGGCGGCGAGGAGCCCGCGCTGCGTTGCAGATCCTGCAGCGAGATCACCGGCGCTTTGCCTCGCCGAGCTGCGGCGATCGCGCGGGCCGCGGCCATCGCGCCGGTCATCGTCGTGATGCACGGGATGCCGCGCGCGACTGCGGCCGAGCGGATCTCCCAGCCGTCCGCGCGGGCACCGGTTCCGACGGGAGTGTTGACGACGAGCCGCACCTCTCCCCGCTCGATCTCGTCGAGCACGTTCGGCGAGCCTTCGCCGATCTTGCAGATCGACCGCACCGGGATGCCCATCCGCTTGATCGCCTGTGCCGTGCCGCCCGTCGCGACCAGTTCGAATCCGAGCTCGTGCAGCTGCGCGGCGACGCCGGCGGCGGCCGGCTTGTCGCCGTCGGCGACCGTGATGAAGACGCTGCCGGTGTCGGGCAGCTGTGATCCCGCTGCGGCCTGCGCCTTCGCGAACGCGGTCGGGAAATCGCGCGCGATCCCCATGACCTCGCCGGTCGAGCGCATCTCCGGCCCGAGCAGCGAGTCCGCGCCGGCGAAGCGGTCGAACGGCAGCACCGCCTCCTTGACGCAGACGACGTCGCCGACCGGGTCGGCTGGCAGCTCGAGGTCCCTGATGCGCTCGCCGAGCATCACGCGGCAGGCGAGCTTCGCGAGCGGGTAGCCGATCGCCTTCGAGACGAACGGGACGGTGCGCGAGGCGCGCGGATTGGCCTCGATCACGTAGAGCCTGCCGCTCGTGTCGACCGCGTACTGGACGTTCAGCAGCCCGACGACGCCGAGCGCCCTCGCGATTCCCTCTGTGTGCGAGCGGATTTGCGCGAGCGCGTCCGGGCCGAGCGAGTGCGGCGGCAGCACGCAGGCGGAGTCGCCGGAGTGGATGCCGGCCTCCTCGACGTGCTGCATGATCCCGCCGATCCAGACGTCCTCGCCGTCGCACAGCGCGTCGACGTCGAGCTCGATCGAGTCCTCGAGGAAGCGGTCGAGGAAGATCTCCTTGCCGGAGCCGTGGTCGGCGCCGACGCGGTCCAGGTAGTCCTGGAGGCCCTCGAGCGAGTACACGATCTCCATCGCGCGACCGCCAAGCACGTACGACGGGCGCACGAGCAGCGGGAAGCCGACCTCGGGCGCCTTCGCCAGCGCCTCCTCGGGCGAGTGCGCGGTCGCGTACGGCGGCGCCTCGTAGCCGAGCTGCTCGAGCAGCCTGCCAAAGCGGCCACGGTCCTCGGCGAGGTCGATCGAGTCGATCGAGGTGCCGAGGATCGGCACGCCCGCCTGCGCCAGGCCGGCCGCGAGCCGCAGCGGCGTCTGGCCGCCGAACTGCACGATCACCCCTTCCGGACGCTCGACCTCGCAGACGCCGAGCACGTCCTCAAGCGTGAGCGGCTCGAAGTAGAGGCGGTCGGAGGTGTCGTAGTCGGTCGAGACGGTCTCCGGGTTGCAGTTGACCATCACCGCGTCGCGGTCGGACTCGCGCACGGTCATCGCGGCGTGCACGCAGCAATAGTCGAACTCGATGCCCTGGCCGATGCGATTCGGGCCGGCGCCGAGGATCACCACCGATCTGCGCTCCCCGCGCTCGACCTCGGAGGCGGCCGGCCGGCCGTCCGCCCGCGGCCGCTCGCGCGCCGAGTAGTAGTACGGCGTGCGCGCGGCGAACTCGGCCGCGCACGTGTCGACCGACTTGAAGACCCGCTCCCCCGCCTCGGCGGCCGCTGGATCGAGCGCCAGCTCCTGCAGCTCGCACAGGAACCACGGGTCGATCGACGTACGCGCGTGCAGCGTCTCGACGTCGACGCCGCGCCGGAACGCCTCCAGCACGAGGTCGAAGCGCTCCGGGCCGCCATTCTCCAGCGCGGCGAGCAGCGCTTCCTCGTCGGCCGGCGGCTTCACGCGCGCGTCGAGCTCTCGCGAGCGCAGCGCCTTCGCGAACGCCTGCTTGAACGTCCGCCCGATCGCCATCGCCTCGCCGACCGACTTCATGTGCGTCGAGAGGCCCGCGTCGGAGCCGGGGAACTTCTCGAACGCGAAGCGCGGCCACTTCACGACGCAGTAGTCGATCGTCGGCTCGAAGCTGGCCGGCGTCGCGCGGGTGATGTCGTTGTCGATCTCCTGGAGCGTGTAGCCGACCGCGAGGCGCGCGGCGATCTTCGCGATCGGGAAGCCGGTCGCCTTCGAGGCGAGCGCCGAGGAGCGCGAGACGCGCGGGTTCATCTCGATGACGACGATCTCGTCGGTTGCCGGGTTGACGGCGAACTGCACGTTCGAGCCGCCCGTCTCGACGCCGACCGCGCGAATCACGGCGATCGCTTGATCGCGCAGCTGCTGGTAGAGCTTGTCCGTGAGCGTCTGCTGCGGCGCGACGCAGACCGAGTCGCCCGTGTGGACCCCCATCGGGTCGAGGTTCTCGATCGAGCAGATGATCACGACGTTGTCGGCGTGGTCGCGCATCACCTCCAGCTCGAACTCGCCCCAGCCGAGCACCGACTCGTCGATCAGCACCTGGCCGATCGGCGAGGCGGCGATCCCGCGCTTGCAGATCTGCTCGTACTCCTCCGGCGTGCGGGCGATCCCGCCGCCGCGCCCGCCGAGCGTGAAGGCCGGTCGGATGATCGCCGGGAGCCCGATCCCCCCCATCGCGGCCCGTGCCTCATCGAGCGTCGTGGCGATCGCCGAGCCCGGCACGCGCAGTCTCGCCTGTGCCATCGTCTCGCGGAAGCGGTCGCGGTCCTCGGCGCGGTCGATCGCCTCGTAGTTGGCGCCGATCAGCTCGACGCCGAACCGCTCCAGCGTGCCGTCCTCGTGCAGCGCCTTCGCGAGGTTGAGCGCGGTCTGGCCGCCGAGCGTCGGCAGCAGCGCGTCCGGGCGCTCGCGCTCGATCACCTGTGCGACCGGGCCGGGCAGCAGCGGCTCGACGTACGTGGCCGTCGCGATCTCCGGGTCGGTCATGATCGTCGCCGGGTTGGAGTTGACGAGGACGACCTCGTAGCCCTCCTCCATCAGCACCTTGCAGGCCTGCGTGCCGGAGTAGTCGAACTCGGCGGCCTGGCCGATCACGATCGGGCCGGAGCCGATGATCAGGATCTTGCGGATGTCGGTGCGCTTGGGCATCACGACGCGCTCTTCTCGATCTCCTCGATGAAGCGGTCGAACAGGTAGAGCGCGTCGTGCGGGCCGGGGCCCGCCTCCGGGTGGTACTGGACCGTCGCGCCCGGCACGTCGCGCAGCGCGAGCCCCTCGACGGTGCGGTCGTAGAGGTTGATGTGGGTCAGCTCGGCGGCCCCGAAGTCGGTCTCCCAGCGCACCGGCTCGTCGCTCGGCAGCGTCTTCGCGCCGCCGGGGCCCAGCACGGCGAAGCCGTGGTTCTGGCTCGTGATCTCGACGCGGCCGGTCGTGAGGTCCTTGACGGGGTGGTTGGAGCCGCGATGCCCGAACGGCAGCTTGTACGTCTCCAGCCCGACGGCCCGGCACAGCAGCTGGTGGCCGAGGCAGATCCCGTAGACGGGCTTCTTGCCGACGAGCCCGCGGACCGTCTGGACGACGTAGTCGAGCGCGGCCGGGTCGCCGGGGCCGTTGGCGAGGAAGAAGGCGTCCGGGTCGCGCGCGAGCAGCTCCTCGGCGCTCGAGGTGCACGGATGCAGCTCGACGGTCGCGCCGCGCTCGCGCAGGTTGCGCACGATCGAGTCCTTCACGCCGGTGTCGATCATCGCGATGGTGGGACCCGACGCCGCGGTGAGCGGGCCGAGCACGACGGGCTCCGCCGGCGTGACCTCGCGCGCGAGGTCACGGCCGCTCATCGACGGCTCGCCCGCGATCGCCGCGCGCGCATCCTCTTCCGACATGGCCGCCGGGAAGACGCCGCCGCGCATCGCGCCCGCATCGCGGATGTGCCGCACGAGCGCGCGCGTGTCGAGGTCGGTGATGCCCGGCACGCCGCAGTCGCGCAGCCAGTCGAGCCAGCCGCCTTCCGCGCCGGGGGCGTCCTCGCGGTTTGTCGCAGCGCGCATGATCGCGGCGCGCGCGTGGATGCGGTCGGACTCCATCGCCTCCGCGCTCACGCCGTAGTTGCCGACGTGCGCCGTCGTGAAGGTGATCAGCTGGCCGGCGAACGACGGGTCGGTGACGGCCTCCTGGTAGCCGGTCATGCCGGTCGTGAAGACGACCTCGCCGACGGCGTGCGTGTCCGCGCCGCAGGCGAGCCCGTCGAAGCGCTCGCCGTCCTCGAGCAGAACATACGCGGTGGGATCGGTGGTCATCTACATCACCAGCTTCTGGATCGTCTTGAACTCATCGCTGCCCGCCTCGCCGAGCAGCTCGAACAGGGCCGTCTCGACCGACGTCAGGATCGCCCCGCTCTCCTGCATCTTGCGCAGGCCCAGCTCCCGGTTGGCGGCCGTGCGCGAGCCGACTGCGTCGACTGCGACGTGGACCTCGACGCCGCCGCTGAGCAGATCGTGGACCGTCTGGTTGACGCACACGTGCGTCTCGATCCCGCACACGAGCGCCTGGTCGCGCCCCTGCAGGTCGAAGCCGTCGGCGCGCACGGCGGAGAAGACGGTCTTCGGCAGGCGCTCGACATCCTCCCCGAGCGCCTCGCGCACCGCCGGCACGGTGTCGCCGAGCCCACGCGGGTACTGCTCGGTCACGAGTATGGGCAGCTCCAACGTCCTGGCGCCCTGCACGAGGATGGCCGTCTGCGCGGCGAGGTCGTCAAACCGCTCGATCGCCTTCGCGAATGCCTCCTGCACGTCGATCACGACGAGCGCAGCTCGCGCCCGATCGAGCGTGCGCGCGCTCACGCGGCCACCTCGATCGGCGTCCGGTGCACGACGCCTCCGGCGGCGACGGTCAACCGCACGACGCCGCGCAGCGTGCGCCCTTCGAAGCACGAGTTCTCCGACTTGCTCGCATAGCCGCGGGCGCCGACCTCCCACTCGGCGCCGAGGTCGAGCAGCACGAGGTTCGCCGGCGCATCGACCGCGATCTGCGGTGTCGGCAGGTCGAGGAGCGCGGCGCCGGCTGTCATCCGCTCGACGACGAGCCCCAGCGGCAGCACGCCGGGCAGCACGAGGTCGGTGTAGATGACCGGAAACGCGGTCTCCAGCCCGGTGACGCCCATCGGCGCCTCCTCGAAGGGAACCTCCTTCTCGTGGCGCGCGTGTGGAGCATGGTCGGTCGCGATGCATTCGATCGTGCCGTCGCGCAGGCCGGCGATCAGCGCCTGGCGATCGGCCTCCGTGCGCAACGGCGGGTTCATCTTGAAGCGCGAGTCGAGCGAGAGCACAGCGTCGTCGGTGAGCGTCAGATGGTGCGGCGAGGCCTCGCCGCTGACCTGCGCGCCGGCGGCCTTCCAGGCGGCGAGCGCCTCCACCGACTCGACGCAGGAGAGGTGCTGGAAGTGGACGCGGCCCTGCTCGTAGGCGGCGAGCGCGGCGTCGCGCGCGACCATCGTCGACTCGGAGATCGACGGGATCCCCTCCATCCCCAGCCGCGCTGAGACGGCGCCCTCGTGCATCACGCCGTGACCCGAGAGCGACGGGTCCTCCTCGTGCAGCGCGAGCACGCCGCCGCACAGCCGCTGGTACTGGAGCGCGCGGCGCAGCATGCCGGCGGAGACGACCGGTCTGCCGTCGTCGGTGAAGCCGAGCGCGCCGGCGTCGCGCAGCTCCGCCATCTCCGTCAGGTCGGTGCCGGCAAGGCCGCGCGTGATCGCGGGCATGAAGCCGACCGGCACCTTCGCGTCGTGCTCGGCTTGCGCGATCAGAGCCCGCAACCCGGACGCGTCGTCGAGCGTCGGCGACGTGTTCGGCATCGCGACGATTCCGCAGTAGCCGCCGGCAGCGGCGGCCGCCGTCCCGGTGACGAGCGTCTCCTTGTGCTCCTGCCCGGGCGTGCGCAGATGCACGTGTGGGTCGAAGAAGGCCGGGAACAGGTGCAGTCCCTCCCCTTCGACCACGTCGGCGCCGTCGGGAGCCGGGAGCGATCCGGGCGCGCCGAGCTGCGCGATCGCGCCGTCGCGCACGAGCACGTCGTGCGGTCCGTCGAGCCCCGTCCGCGGATCGAGCGCGTGCGCTCCGCGGATCAGCAGCTCCGCCGGTGCGGCGGGCGCGTGGAACAGCCGCTGGACGTTCATGCGGCCGCGACCGCCTCGGGCGCGGCTTCGAGCGCGGCCGCTTCGCCGGGACCGGCCGGTCCGTGCGCGAGCAGTTCGTAGAGGACCGCCATCCGCACGACGACGCCGGCCTCGACCTGCTGGGCGATCAGCGCCTGCGGCGAGTCGATCGCGTCGCCCGACAGCTCGACGCCGCGGTTGACCGGGCCGGGGTGCATCAGCAGCTGGTGCGGCCGCAGGCGCGCGGCGTTGACCTGGTAGCGCGCCGCGTACTCGCGCAGCGACGGCACGAACGCTTCGTGCATGCGCTCGTTCTGCATCCGCAGGACGTAGACGACGTCGGCCTCCTCCAGGCGATCGAGCGTCGGCGCCACCTGGCAGCCAAGCGCCTCGATCCCGCGCGGGATCAGCGTCGGGGGTCCACTGACTGTTACCTCAGCGCCCATCCGCAGCAGCGCGAGGATGTTCGAGCGCGCGACGCGCGAATGCAGCACGTCGCCGACGATCCAGATGCGCTTGCCGTCGAGCGCGCCGAGGCGGCGGCGCAGCGTGTAGACGTCGAGCAGCGCCTGCGTCGGGTGCTCGTGCTTGCCGTCGCCGGCGTTGACGACGGCGGCGTCGGTCCAGCGCGCGACCAGCTGCGCGGCGCCGGCGTGCGGCGAGCGGATCACGATCGCCGCCGGGTCGTAGGCGGTCAGCGTCTGCACGGTGTCCTTGAGCGACTCGCCCTTCGTGACCGACGAGCTTGCGGCGCGGATCGAGACGACGTCGGCGGAGAGCCGCTTGGCGGCCAGCTCGAACGAGCTGCTCGTGCGCGTGGAGGCCTCGTAGAAGAGGTTCACGACCGTGCGCCCACGCAGCGCGGGCACCTTCTTGATCTCGCGGCCGGCGACCTCGGCGAACGAGGCGGCGCGGTCGAGGATCCGCTCGATCCCCGCGCGGTCGAGGTCGTCGATCGACAGCAGATGGCGCGGCTCGCTCATACGTTCGCCTCCACGGTTTCAGAGATCGTGACCTCGTCGACGTCGTCGAGCTCCTCGACGCGCACGTTCACGCGCTCCTCGCGCGCGGTCGGGAGGTTCTTGCCGACGTAGTCGGGCCGGATCGGCAGCTCGCGGTGGCCGCGGTCGGCGAGCACGGCGAGCTGGACGCGGGCGGGGCGCCCGTAGTCGAAGATCGCGTCGATCGCGGCGCGCACGGTGCGACCGGTGTAGAGCACGTCGTCGACGATCACGATCGTGCGCCGTTCGAGCGGGAAGTCGATGTGCGAGGCGTGCACGACGGGCGCGCTCGGGCGCAGCGCCACGTCGTCGCGGTAGAAGGCGATGTCGACATCGCCGAGCGGGACCTCCTCGCCGACCAGTTCGGCGACGAGCTCGCGCAGCCGGGCCGCAAGCGTGGCGCCGCGGCGATGGATGCCGACGATGGCAAGCTGCTCTGAGGGGTTCTTCTCGACGATCTCGTGCGCGATCCGCACGAGCGTGCGCCGCATGTCGTCGCGGTCGAGGACGACCTTCTCGGCTTCCAACCTGAACCTTCCTGGCCTCACGGGACCGGGTTAAAGGAACGGACGCTGCGCAGCGTAGCAGCGCTCGCCGATGGCTACGCGTCAGCCGCCGCGGAGGCGGGCGACTCCTCACGCTGGACGGGCGGCCGCTGCGGATCCCATCTCACCAGCTCGGGGGCGCCCCGCTCGGGGAAGGGAATCTCGATCGCGTCGAAGTCGCGGGGGACGACCGTCGGTGGAAAGATCGCGCGCGCCTCCTCGCGGATCTCGCGTCCGCCGTAGCGGGTCGAGAGGTGCACGAGCGCAAGCATCCGCACCTCCGCCTCCGCGGCGGCCTTCGCCGCCTGCTCGGCGGTCGAGTGCTGCGTCTCGCGCGCGCGCTCCGCCTCCTCGCGCGTGAACGTCGCCTCGTGCACGAGCAGATCCGCCTCGTGGGCGACCTCGACGAGCACGTCGGAGGGGGCCGTATCTCCGGAGATCACGAGCTTGCGGCCGCGGCGGTCCTCGCCGATCACCTGCTCGGGTCGCACGCCGTTCACGATCTCGCCGCGCTGCAGGCGCCCGAAGTCCGGGCCGGGCCTCACGCCGAGCTGCTCGGCCAGCGCCGCGTCGAAGCGGCCGGGACGGTCGTCCTCGATCACTGCATAGCCGTACGCAGCGCCGCGATGTGCGACGGGGAAGGCCTCGATCACGTACTCGTCGCGCTCGACGACGTCGTCGTCGGCGAGCTCGACGATCTCGACGTGATAGGCGATTCCGCCCCACACATGGCGCATCGAGGCGAGCAGCTTCGCGAGCCCGGGCGGCCCGTAGATCGTCAGCGGCTTCTCGCGCGCGCGCAGGTCGAACGTCTTCAGCATCCCCGGAAGGCCGAGCCAGTGGTCGGCGTGGAAGTGCGTGATGAAGACGTCGGTCAGATCCATCAGGCCGACAGAGCGCAGCAGCTGCCGCTGCGTGCCCTCGCCGCAGTCGAACAGGATGCGGTCGGCGCCGCGCCGCAGCAGCAGCGCGGGCAGCCCGCGGCGTGCGGTCGGCACCGAGCCGGCTGTGCCCACGAAGAAGAGCGAGAGATCCATGCTTGAGACGGGGAGACGTCGACGCGCCCGGCAGGATTTGAACCTGCGACCTCTCGCTCCGGAGGCGAGCGCTCTATCCACTGAGCTACGGGCGCCTGGCTTGCAGGAGCTTACCGCGGCTCAGCCGGCGGGCGGGACGCCGGCCTCTTCGAGCCGCTCTTCGAAGACGCGCGCCAGCTCGGTGAAGGAGACACCGAGGCCGCGCGAGACGCGCACCATCGCTTCGAAGGACGGGTTGGTCCGTCCGCTCTCCAGCGTCGTGAGGTAGTTGCGTCCGAGTCCGGAGGCCTCGCACACTTCCTCCTGCTTGAGCGACTTGCGGACGCGCAGCTCCCGCACGGCGATTGCCAGCGCGCGACGCTCCCGATGCAGTCCGTCTGCCACGCCGCAACCCTTCACTGGTTAAGCACTTTGATCCACGCCCGAGAGCGTGGATGTTCCCCTGGGTAGCGGGTATGCCCCCTGCTGGCTGGGGGATCTGTTCGTCCGTTACGACGCTTACGGCGTAACGATGCGGAAGCGCGTGCTGGCCTTCACGTTGCACGCGTCGAAGCAGGCGCGTGCGATCAGCGCGGCAGCCGATGAGTTCTTGCGAATCCGGATCTTCGCGGTGAACGTCCCGCGTTGCCCGGTCTGCGCTCCACCGATCCGCTTCGCGTCTCCGTCGTGCGGACCGGCGAGCAGGGCGAGGTGCGCGTTGCTGGGGAAGCCGCGGCCGGTGAGCGTCAGCGTCTCTCCCGGCTTCACGGTCGCCGAGGCGGCCGTCAGCTGGGGCGCACGGGCGGCGGTGTCCGAGCGTGGCGCCGCAGTCGACTGCGCGACCGCGATCGTCGCGACGGGCAGCAGGGCGAGGGCGGTGAGGGCGGTACAGCGCAGCGGAGTCATGCTGCGCAGCCTACCCGCCGGCGACCGCCGGCAAGATCGTAACCTCGTCGCCGTCGGAGACCGGGGTCTCCAGTCCCTCGAGGAAGCGGATGTCCTCGCCGCCGATGTAGACGTTGACGAAGCGCCGCAGGCCGCCGTCGTCGGCGATTCGCTCGCGCAGCTCGCCGAACTGCTCGTACAGCGCGTCGAGCACCTCCCCGACTGTGCCGCCTTCGACCGCAGCGCTCGATGCGCCGCCGGTGGCGGCGCGCAGCTGCGTCGGGATCTTGACGAGGATCGCCATCAGGCCGCCACCGCGGTCGCGGATGCGGCCACGCTGGCCTCGAACGCGTCGTAGGAGGGCTCGATCTCGACTGTCTCGAACGTGCCGCGCACGGCGTCGAGCGTCTTGAGGCCCTCACCGGTGATGACGGCGACGACGCGCTCGTTCGGGTCGATGTCGCCGCGCTCGGCGAGCTTGGCGAGCACCGCGGTCGTGACGCCGCCGGCGGTCTCGGTGAAGATGCCGGTCGTCTCGGCGAGCAGGCGGATGCCCGCCTTGATCTCGTCGTCGGTGACGGCGTCGATGCCGCCGCCGGTGCGGCGCGCGAGCTCGAGCGCGTAGGGGCCGTCGGCCGGATTCCCGATCGCCAGCGACTTGGCGATCGTGTCCGGCTTAACGGGTCGGCAGATGTCGTGCCCGGCGGCGAACGCGCTGGCGACCGGCGAGCAGCCCTCCGCCTGCGCGCCGTTCATCGTCGGGACGGTGCCCGCCACGAGCCCGAGCTCGATCCACTCCTCGAAGCCGCGGGCGATCTTCGTGAACTGCGAGCCGGAGGCGATCGGGCCGACGATGCGGTCCGGCACCTGCCAGCCGAGCTGCTCGGCGATCTCGTACGCGATCGTCTTCGAGCCCTCGGCGTAGTAGGGGCGGAAGTTGATGTTCACGAACGCCCACTCGCGCTCGCCGGAGACCTCGGTGCAGAGGCGGTTGACGTCGTCGTAGTTGCCTCTGACGGCGACGATCGTCGTGCCGTAGACGCCGGTCGCGAGGATCTTCTGCTCCTCGAGGTCCGACGGGATGAAGACGTAGGACTCCAGCCCGGCGGCTGCCGCGTGGGCCGCGACCGCGTTCGCGAGGTTGCCGGTCGAGGCGCAGGCGATCGTCTGGAAGCCGAGCTCCTTCGCACGCGCGAGCGCGACGGCGACGACGCGGTCCTTGAACGAGTGCGTCGGGTTGGCGGCGTCGTTCTTGATCCACACCTCGCGCAGGCCGAGGCGCTCGGCGAGGCGGTCAGCGCGCAGCAGCGGCGTCCAGCCGGCCGGCAGCGTGTCGCGCGGCGGCGGGCTCGTCAGCGGCAGGAAGTCGCGGTAGCGCCAGATCGAATGCGGGCCCGCCTGGATGCGGCGGCGCAGTTCGTCGGCGTTCAGGTCCTCCCGCGACGCGTAGCGGACCTCGAGCGGGCCGAAGCAGCGCTCGCAGACGTAGCTCGCGTCGAGCGGATAGACGGTGTGGCACTCCTTGCATGTCAATGACTCGGGCGGCATAAAAAAACCTCCGCCGGGTTCTGGGGCAGAGGTTCGAAACCGCTTCCCACATCTCCCAGGCTTGCTTGTTGCCTGATGGAATTGGCACCTTTCCCCTTGTCGGGGTGGTTGCCGCGGCTTCAAAGGGCCAGTCCCTCCACCGCTCTCGATGCGTACTGCTATGTCGTACTGCTGACTGCTCACGGCAGTATAGCCCGGTCATCGGCAGCTCCGCAACAAAGGCGCAATCCGTCGTGCGTTTCTCCGAAATCCGCGTGTGTGGGGATACACTTCTCTCGTGCTTTCCGAGACGACACCCATGAGCGACGAGCCGCGAAGTCCCCATGCCGAGCTTGCCCAAGCCCCGCTTCGCGCGCGTGACGCGCGGTCGCTCCGTCTCGGCGCCCTCCGTCGTCGAGCCTGAGGCCTCGCAGGTCGAGGTCATCGAGGCGCTCGACATCCGCTGGGCCAACATCGAGCAGCCGCGGCACAGCCACCGCGCCTGGCTCGAGGAGCGCTTTGACTTCCACGCGCTCGACTACGAGGACGTCTTTTCGCGCAACCAGCGCCCGAAGATCGACGAGTACGACGACTACCTCTTCATCGTCCTGTACTTCCCGCGCTTCGACAAGCACGTCGGACGGCTGAACGCCGCTGAGCTCGACCTGTTCGTCGGCCCCGACTTCCTCGTCACGCTGCCGAACCAGCCGCTGCAGCCGGTCGAGTACCTGTTCGAGCGCTGCCGCTCCAACGACGAGCTGCGCGAGCAGTGGTTCTCGAAGGGCACGGGCTACCTGCTCTACAAGATCGTCGACGCCTGCGTCGACGCCTCCTTCCCGATGCTCGCGAAGATGGGCAACAAGCTCGAGCGGATCGAGGACGAGATCTTCGAGGGCCGCTCGAAGGAGGTCGTGCGCGACATCTCCAACGTCAAGCAGGAGATCATCAACTTCCGCAAGATCGTGCGCCCGCAGCGTGCCGTCTTCACCGATCTCGAGCGCACGAAGCAGCGCTACCTGGCCGAGGACCTCGACCTCTACTTCGACGACATCAACGACGCCTCCGAGCGCGTCTGGCAGATCCTCGAGACCTACAAGGAGACGGTCGAGGCGCTCGAGGCGACGAACGAGTCCGTCCTCTCGCACCAGCTCAACGACGTGCTGCGCGTGCTGACCGTGCTGAGCGTCGTGTTCCTGCCGCTGACCCTGATCGCGTCGATCTTCGGCATGAACGTGCACTTCCCCGGCTTCGACGAGACGGTGCCGTTCTGGGCCATCATCGCCGTAATGGTCGCGCTCGGGGCCGGGATGATCGCGTTCTTCAAGCGCCGGCATTGGCTGTAACGCCATCCGCGCGGCGGAGTAGAAACTGATCGTGGCCGCCACCTCGATCGAGGCGCTCGAGCGCCTCGCCTCGTCGTCCGCCGCGTCCGCCCCCAGCCGGCGGATGCTGGTGATCGTGAACCCCTACGCGACGACCGTCTCGGCCCGCCTCAAGCACCTCGTCGTCTACGCGCTGCGGGGCCGCTACGAGGTCGACTCGGTCGAGACGCAAGCGCGCAACCACGCGACCGAGCTGTGCCGCGAGGCGGCGCAGGAGGGCTACGACGTCGTCTGCGCGTTCGGCGGCGACGGCACCTTCAACGAGGCCGCGAACGGGCTCGCCGGCTCGGACACCCCGCTCACCTGCCTGCCGGGCGGCTCGACGAACGTGTTCTGCCGCATCCTCGGCATCCCCAACGACGTCGTCGACGCGACGGAGCACCTGCTCGGGATGGCCGACAGCTTCTCGCCCCGGCGGATCGACCTCGGCGTCGTGGGCGACCGCCGCTTCCTCTTCACCGCCGGCGTCGGCCTGGACGCGAGCGTGACCAAGCGCGTCGACGCGCGGCCGCGCCTGAAGGCGCGCTTCGGCCCGTGGTTCTACGCGACCGCGGCCGTCGGCGCGTTCAACCGCGAGTACGTCGCCAATCCGCGCCGCCTCGGCGTCGAGCTGCCGGGCGGCGAGACGATCGAGGGCGTCACGGCGATCGTGCAGAACACGACGCCCTACACGTACTTCGCCAAGCGCCCGATCGAGCTCGCCGAGGACGTCGCGCTGGACGACGGGACCCTGGCCGGCGTGGTGCTGCACCGCTCCTCGCCGCTCGACATGCCGACGGTGACGTGGCGCGCCCTCTCCTCGCGCGCGCGGATCGTCAAGCACCGGCGGGTGGAGAGCTTCGCGGGCGCGCCCGCGGTGACGATCCGCTCGCTCGACGAGCGCCCGCTGCCGCTCCAGGTCGACGGCGACTACCTCGGCGAGCTGCCCGAGATCGCGGTGCGCGTCGATTCCGGCGCGCTGCGCGTCGTCTCCTGACCTCCGACACGCGTCCGTACGCGCCCTCGCAACGCCTGCGCCGCGGCTAGGGTTGCCGGCGTGCTCGCGCTGCTGGCAGCGGCCGTCCTGTCGCCCACGCTCGCCGGATGCCCCGTCTTCCCGGCCGACAACGCGTGGAACCGGCGGGTGGACCGGCTGCCCGTCGCGCGCGACAGCGCCGCGCTGATCCGCTCGATCGGGATCGACGCGCACGTCCATGCGGACTTCGGGTCGGGCACATGGGACGGCGGGCCGATCGGGATCCCGTATTCGGCCGTCGGCGCGGGTCAGCCGCGGGTCAGGGTCACGTTCGACTACGCCGACGAGTCAGACCGGGGCCCCTATCCGATCCCGCCGGACGCGCCGATCGAGGGCGGCCGCAACGCCGACGGCGACCGTCATGTGATCGTCGTCGATACGACGGCCTGCCGGCTCTACGAGCTGTTCGACGCCCACCCGCTCGATGGCGGGCGCTCCTGGCACGCCGGCAGCGGGGCGACGTGGGATCTGCGTTCGAACCGGCTGCGGCCGAAGACCTGGACCAGCGCCGACGCCGCCGGCCTCCCCATCCTCCCCGGGCTCGCGCGCTACCCCGAGGTGGCGCAGGGGGCGATCCGGCATGCGCTGCGCTTCACCGCGCCGCGGACGCGCACGAGCTTCGTCTGGCCGGCCCGGCACCAGGCCGGCGAGAGCGGGTCGCGCCGGTTGCCGCCGATGGGACTGCGCGTGCGCCTGAAGCGCTCTGTGAGCCTGCGCGGGCTTCCGCGTCAGGCGCGGATCGTCGCGACCGCGCTGAAGCGCTACGGCCTGATGCTGGCCGACAACGGCTCGCCCTGGTACGTGAGCGGCGCGCCCGACCCGCGCTGGGACAACGACCAGCTGCACGCGCTCGACCGCCTCAGCGGCGGCGACTTCGAGGTCGTGACGGTCCGGCGGCGCTGAAGCGCTACGACGGGCAGGCGACGCGGTCGCCGATCTGCACCCACACCCCGGTACCGTTGAAGAGCAGCGTGCAGGGCGAGCTGCCGTCGTAGGAGGACGCGCGTATGAGCTGCGCGACGCGCGCGTCCTGCTGCGGCGGGTCGATGCCCTCGAAGCGCAGTCCCGCGGCGTGCGCCAGCACGACCAGCCCGGCCGTTTCGTACATGTGGTCGTTGACGTCGCCGCTGTCTTCGTTGGCTATGGCATCGACGCCCTCGGCGCGCAGGCGCCGCATCAGGCCCGCGACGTCGCCGCCGTGCAGCGGCTTCGAGACGAGGTAGTCGAGGCTGGAGTAGACGGTGACGCGGTCGCGCGGCGGCACGCCCTCCCCTTCGTGGACGGCGCCGTTGCTGAGCGGAAGCTGCCCTGGATCGCGCCCGCCGCCGAACGTCGCGCCGAGGTGCGCAGCCGCGACGGCGGCGACGAGCAGGCCTGTCGCGAGCGCCTGCCGGCGCGGCTGCAGTCGCACGATCCACGCGGTCCCCAGGACTGCGACGAACACGATCGTGCCCATCGCGTATCGCACATCGTGGTGGCGCATCAGCGTGATCCCGATCCACGCGCCGAGCAGGCCCCACAGCAGCTCCGGGGTCGGGTCGGCGAGCGGTCGCGGCCGCGCGCGCAGCACCTGCGCCAGCGAGGCGCCCGTCCCGGCGGCCGCGAACGCGAACAGCGGCGCCAGCAGCAGGCCGTTGAGCGCCGCCCAGCCGTACCAGCCGACGTTCGCGAGCGAGGCGATCGGCGGCGCGGCCGCGGGCGGAACCGGTTCGCTCGCTTCGCCGGTTCCGGCGGCGCGTATGAATCTGTGCCAGTCGCCGAGGTGCACGAGGTACCACGGCGCGCCGACGAGCAGCGCCACGCCGGCGAACGCGGCCAGCCCTCGCCGATTCCGCCAGCCCTCGCCGCGCAGCAGCACCGCGGGCAGCAGGCCCAGCAGGTAGAGCGGCCCCAGCTGCTTGGTCACCACGCCAAGGCCGACGGCGAGCCCGGCGAGCGCAGCGAGGTCGACGCGCGCGAAGCGCTCGCTGGCAAGGATCAGCCAGACGGCGACCGCCACGAGCGCCGCCTGCGGCGCATCGAGCATGAACACATGGAACTGCTCGGCGATCAGCGGCGTGCCGAGCGCGAAGACGACTGCCAGCAGGCCGGCGCGCGGGCCTGCCGTCATGCGCCCGACGCGATAGCACGCAAGCGCCAGCAGCGGGACGAAGACCGCGTTCTCGATGATCACCGGTCCATCGGGGCCCTTCCCTACGAGCGCCATCGCCGCGGCGCCGAGCAGACGCGCACCCGGCGGGTAGTAGGTCGAGAACGTGACCACCCTCAGCGGATCGCCGTGCTGGAAGAAGTCGAGGTAGAGCTGCGAGGCGTAGAGGTTCGCCGCCCAGCTGCCGAACGGCACGGCGCGGTCGGCGAGCGTCCACCAAGCGCTGATCGCCACGAACAGCGCCGCCAGCGCGATCGCGCCCCATGCGGGCGCACTCCAGCGCGGCATCCGCACCGTGCCGACGCGCATGCCGGCAGGCTCGTGCGCGACCGCCGATGCTCCCCCGAACACCGCCCGACTCTACCGGAGGGCGTGACGCCGTCAGGCGCCGGCGCCCGGCGTGACGCGATAGGCGTCGAAGACCGACTCGATCGCGCGCAGGCGATTGATCGTCGAGTCGAGCGTCTTCGTGTCGGCGACCTCGATCACGAAGCGGTTCTTGATCATCGGCGGGTTCGACATGCAGCGCGCTTCGACGATGTTGATGCCGGCCTCGCTGAAGGTGCGGCTGAGGTCCTCGAGCAGGCGGTGCCGGTCCCAGCCGTCGATGTGCAGCTCGACCTTGAAGGCGGTCGAGGACTCGCCGTCCCATGAGACCGGCGTGAAGCGGTCGGGGTCCTTTCTCAGCACCTCGACGTTCGGGCAGTCTTCGCGATGGATCGTGATGCCGCGGCCGAGCGAGACATAGCCGACGATCGGGTCGCCCGGGACCGGCCGGCAGCATTTCGCCAGGCGCAGCATCACGTCGCCGACGCCGTCGACGGCGATGCCGAACTTCGTCGAGGACGTCGGTCGCCGTTCGCGCTGCGGACGCGTCTGCAGCAGGTCGTCGGCGGCCGTGGGCGTGCCCTCTGCCGCCTCGCCCTGCTTGAGCCGCTGCATCACCTTGTTGACGACGACCGTCGGCGAGATCTTGGCGCCGCCAAGCGCGATGTAGAACTCGTCGCCCTTGCGGAAGCCCATCTCGCGGATCACGTCCGCGAGCAGCGGCGAGCCGACGATCCGCTGCGCCGGCAGGCCCTGCTTCTTCAGGTGATCCTGCAGCAGCTCGCGGCCGGCGTGCTCGGTGTCCTTGCGCGTCTCGCTCTTGAAGAACTGGCGGATCTTGTTGCGCGCGCGCGTCGTCTTGACGACCGCGAGCCAGTCGCGCGAGGGACCGCGCTCGCGCTTGGACGTGAGCACCTCGACGATGTCGCCCGACTTCAGCTCGTACGAGAGCGGCACGATGCGGCCGTTGACCTTCGCGCCCACGCAGCGGTGGCCGACGTCGGTGTGGACCTCGTAGGCGAAGTCGAGCGGCGTCGCGCCCGTCTGGAGGGACTTGACCTCGCCCTTCGGCGTGAAGACGAACACCTCGTCCTCGAACAGGTCGACCTTCAAGGTGTCCATGAACTCCTTGGGGTCGCTCAGCTCCTGCTGCCAGTCGAGAAGCCGTCTGAGCCAGCGCAGCTTGCCGTCGTCGTCGGCCGCTCTGTCCTGCTTGTAGAGCCAGTGCGCGGCGATGCCGAACTCCGCCATGTCGTGCATCTCGCGCGTACGGATCTGGATCTCCAGGGGGCGACCCTCGGGCCCGATCACCGTCGTGTGCAGCGACTGGTACATGTTGAACTTCGGCATCGCGACGAAGTCCTTGAAGCGGCCGGGGAGCGGCTTCCACAGCGAGTGGATGACGCCGACGGCGCCGTAGCAGTCCTTCACCGAGTCGACGATCACGCGCATCGCGGTGAGGTCGTAGATCTCGTTGAACTCGCGCCCCTTTCTCGTCATCTTCGCGTAGATCGAGTAAAAGTGCTTGGCGCGGCCGGAGATCTCCGCGTCGATCCCGAGCGCGTCGAGCTCTCTGGCGACGAACGCGCCTGCCTCGTTGACGTAGCGCTCGCGCTCGGCGCGCTGCTGGTTGACGAGGCCCTTGATCTCGGCGTACTTGCGCGGGTGCAGCGCCGCGAAGGCGAGGTCCTCCAGCTCCCACTTGATCGCGTGGATGCCGAGGCGGTGCGCGATCGGGGCGTAGATGTCGAGCGTCTCCTTCGCCTTCTCGATCTGCTTCTGCTTCGGCATCGCGCCGATCGTGCGCATGTTGTGCAGGCGGTCGGCGAGCTTGATCAGGATGACCCGGATGTCCGAGGCCATCGCGACCATCATCTTGCGGTAGTTCTCCGCCTGCGCCTCGTCGCGCGAGGAGAAGGTGAGGCCGGTGAGCTTCGTGACACCGTCGACCAGCGAGGCGACCTCTTCGCCGAACGTCGCGCTCACGTCCTCCAAGGAGGCGGACGTGTCCTCGACCGTGTCGTGCAGCAGCGCGGCGCACAGCGTCTCGGTGTCGAGCCGCATGCCGGCGCAGATCTTCGCGACGCCGACCGGGTGGATGATGAACTCCTCGCCCGACTTGCGCCGCTGGTCGGCGTGGTGCTCGCAGGCGTACACGAACGCCTGCTCGACCTGGTCGCGGTCGATCTGAACGGTGCTCTCGGCGGCGTGCTCCTCGACGATCGCGAACAGGTCGCCGAGCAGCTCGCGCTCGGTGTCGGACAAGTCGGCGCGGCGGATCGGCCCTGGCGCGACCGGATGGTCGATCCCGTCGACCGGCAGGCGGTGCTCGTCGGCGGCGGCGTCCAGCGCGACGGCAGCAGTCGCGGTCCGCGCTACGCGGGCGGGCGGTGCGCCGTTTCCTGTTCCGTTTGCGTGTCCTGTGCCTTCAGCCATCTGCGGCCGTCCTCGTATCGCTCCATTGCGGCCCGGAAGGTCGGGGAGCGATCGAGCTCGGTGCGCCCGACGTCCACGACCTCGAGGGCCGGCAGGTCCCGGTCGAGGCTGACGAGCCCCAGCTCCGCGAGGATGGCCACAAGCCGCGCCGCCTGTGTGACCGACCGACCGTGGGTCGCATCCCCTCGGAGCAGTGCCTCGAGCTCCTCGCCGGCCGCTCCGCCGCGGTCCCGCAGGGCCCGGTAGAGCGGCACGAGCGCAGCGCGCAAAGCGTGCTCCGACTCATGGATCTGTTGGGCAAAGCGTAGCTCAGCGGCTCCCCAGGACAGGTGGGTGCATGCGTCCGCCGCCCCGTGGCGCGTCCGCGCGTCCTCGTCCGGGTGGGCCGGCGGGTCCAGCACGACGACGTGCGCGAAGCCGTCCGCGAGCGCGGGATCGCGCGCCAGCGCGGCGTGCGAGGCGAGCGCGAATCCGCCAGCCCGCTGCTGGAGCCCGCCGATCCGCCGGGGTACGTCAGCCACGAGCGCGAGCACACGCTCTCCCGTATCGACCAGCTCCCGCAACACCGTGAGCGACCCGTCGCCGCGGCGGTCGATGACGGTTCGCCGCTGCTCGTCGAGCTGTGCCCGGGCCGCGTGGCGGGCGGGTCCTGTCGCCGGCGAAGACCATTTCGCGAGCGGGGTCGCGGAAATCGTCTCACCTGCGCCATCCGCCCGATCGGCGTGCGCGATGACCGCCTGCAGCCAGGCGCCGGTGGGCAGCTCCCCCAGGATCTCGATCGCGCCGGGCTCGCAGGCCTGGGCGTGGCGAAGGCGCAGGCGAGGCTCGACCGCGCCGTTCCAGCTGTTGCGTTCGAGGCGGAAGGTCGCGTCGGCGGGGGTGCCGGGCTTGACCGGGAGGCGGCCGTCGCAGCCGAACGCGACGGCGCGGCAGCGGCCGCCGTTCGATTCGACGGTGAAGCGGACGTGCTTGCCCTCCTCCCCCATCTGGCGCACGTCCGTCAGCGTTGCGCCCGGGACGAGCAGGTTGACGCCGGGGTTGCCCATCCCGGTCGGCTCCAGCTGCGCCAGCTCGTCGGCGAGCGCGAGGCCGAGGTGGCAGCCGCTCACGACCGCGTCGACGCGTTCTTGCGGGATCAGATCCTCCGGGGCGAGCTTGGCCGCGGCGTGCGCTTCGAACGCGTCGCGCAGCCCGTCGACTTGGGCGGCGTCGATCGTCAGCCCCGCGGCGGCTCGGTGTCCGCCGTAGCGGGCGAGCAGCGGCGCCGCGGCGTGCAGCGCGCCGAGCAGGTCAAAGGCGGGGATCGAGCGGCCGGAGCCAGTGCCTGTGCCGTCGTCGGTGAGCGCGATCAGCAGCGCGGGGCGGTGATAGCGCTCGACGATGCGCGAGGCGACGATTCCGATCACGCCGGGGTGCCAACCCTCGCCGGCGAGCACGTACGCCGGCCGCTCCCCCAGATCGCGCACCTGCGCCTCGGCTTCGAACAGGATGCGCTGCTCGGTGAAGCGGCGTTCGGCATTGGCAGCGTCGAGCTCCTCGGCGATCGCGGTGGCGCGCGCCGCGTCGGTCGTGAGCAGGAGCTCCAGCCCGGCGTCGGCCCGATGCAGGCGGCCGGCGGCGTTGATGCGCGGTGCCAGGCGGAAGCCGACGCCGCGCGCGTCGACGTCGCTCGGATCGAGCCGCGCGACCCGCATCAGCGCGCGCAGGCCGGGCTTCCCGCTCGACGCCAGCGCGCGCAGGCCGGCACGCACGAGCCGCCGGTTCTCGCCGCGCAGCGGCACAAGGTCCGCGATCGTCGCGAGCGCAACGAGGTCGAGGTCCTCGTCGGCGGCAGCAGGATCGGCGCCGGCGCCGACGGCGAGCGCCTGCGCGAGCTTGTACGCGACGCCTGCGGCACACAGGTCCGGGCACGGATAGCCGCCAAGCGCCGGATGCACGATCGGCGCGTCCGGCAGCACGCCGTCTGCCCGCGGACGGTGATGGTCCGTCACGACGACGTCGACACCCAGCGCCTGCGCGAGTGCCACCTCTTCGACCGCCGTGATCGCACAGTCGACCGTGATCAGCAGCTCGGTCCCGCGCCCCGCAAGCCGCTCGACCGTCGCCGCCGAAAGCCCATAGCCGTCGTCCAAGCGGCTCGGCAGGAACGAGTCGACGTCCGCCCCCAGCCGCCGCAGCGCTCGCACCAGCAGAGCGGTCGAACAGACGCCGTCGACGTCGTAGTCGCCATGCACCGTGATCCGCGAGCCGGCGGAGACGTGGCGCAGGATCAGCGCAACCGCAGCGTCCATGCCCGCGAACTCACGCGGGTCATGCGTCTCTTCGGCAGCAAGAAACGCCCGGGCGAGATGTGGTTCGGAGAAGCCGCGTCGAACAAGCACCTGCGCGAACGTGCGAGAGCAGCCGAGCGCCAAACGGAGCCGCTCGACCGCGACCGGGTCGCACGGCGCGAGCGTCAGGCGCGGAGCAGGCGGCGAAACCGGCGCGGTCGCGGGCTCAGGCAGCGCGAGCGTGGACACCGACTCAGGCTACGAGCGGAGCCCGACGGAAGCGCCGATGGGGCGAGTGACGGGACGGCCGATCGGGCGGGTGGCCGTGAGGATGCACGTGCGCCGCCCGTAAGGGCGGTGTGCGCGCACCCGGAGGGGCACCGCCGGCGAAGCCGGTGGTCAGGACCCGCCCGCAGCAGCAACGGGGCCCGGCAAGAAAGCGCGCCGAACCGTCAGACGTACTCGGCTTCGAGCAAGCGCTCGCGCCGCACGCCCTCGAAATACACCGCCGCCAGCCCCAGCAACGCCCCCGGCACGCCCTCAAGCGCCGTCAGCAGGTGCGTGTCGTTCTGCCCCGGCACCGTGAAGCCGTTGATCGCAAAGCCCACGATCATCGCCCCGAACAGGGCACCCAGGAACGCCCCGACGATCCCGCCCCAGAAGCGGTCCGGCAGGAAGATCGTGAAATGCCAGATGGCGAGGCCCATCATGACCCACGCGAGCATGCCCATCAGCGTGACCGTCCGTGTCGCCTGTTGCGTCTGCCGCGCGGTCTGCGCGGCTCCTTCATGACGCCCTCGTTTTCGGCCTCGTCAGGCGCGCGGCCGTTGCCGCGCTCGTGACCGTCGGTGCCGGTGCTCGGAGCCCTCGGCGGAGCGGGCGCCGCAGGCGGCGGCTGTACGACAGCCGCACGACGTGCGCGGCGCGACGGCGGCGCGACGGCTCCGTCGTCATCGATGTCGATGTCGCGGCGCAGCTCGTCGAACTCCTCCTGCGAGATCTCCGTCGGCTCGTCGGGCTGCGTGAGACGCCGGCGCGAGCGCGCGACCGTCGTCTCCGGATCGACATCGACCGATTCGCCGGCGACGGCCGCCGTCGCATAGGCGGGCACGACACCGCCGTGCTCCGCGGAGATCCGCTCGCGACGCGCGGCGTAGACCGGCTCGCGCTCCTTCCAATGCGTCAGCACCGGCGTCGCGATGAACACCGACGAGTACGCGCCGGAGATCACGCCGACGAGCAGCGCGAAGGCGAAGTCCTTCAGCGTCTCTCCGCCGAACAGCATCAGCGCGAGGATCGGCAGCGCCGTCGAGAACGAGGTTGCGAGCGAACGGGTGAGCACCTCGGACATCGAGCGGTTGGCGATCTGCGAGAACGCCGCTCGCGGCATCCGCGGCATGTTCTCGCGGATGCGGTCGAACACGATCACGGTGTCGTAGAGCGAGTAGCCCAGGATGGTGAGCAGCGCGGCCACGGTCGCCGACGTCACCTCCCGCCCCGTCAGCGAGTAGATGCCGCCGGTGATCAGGAGGTCGTGCATCAGCGCGATCAAGACCGGCACGGCGAACTTCCATTGGAAGCGCAGCGCGATGTACGCCGAGATCACCAGCAGCGAGGCGATGATCGCGACGATCGCGTTGTTTGCGACCGTCTGTCCGAACGTCGGGCCGATCGACGTGCTGGAGAAGTTCTGCGTCCCGCCGAAGCTCTGGTCGAGTCTCGCTCTGAGCGCCTCGACCTTCGTCGGCTGCAGCTCCTCCGTTGAGATCTGGACGACGTTGGCGCCGAGGTCCTTGTTGTCGACGCGCTGAATCTTCGCGTCCGTGATGCCGTTGGCCTCGAGCACCGAGCGCAGGTTGCTCTCGCTCGCCGGCTTGGTGAGCGCGGTCGTGATGCGCGTGCCGGAGGTGAAGTCGATGCCGAAGTTGAGGCCCTTGCCGCCGATCGCGAGCGCGCCGATCAGCAGGATCATGCCGGACATCGAGAAGAACCACTTCGAGGCGCCCATGAAGTCGAACGTCCAGCGCTTGCCGGCGAGGTGCGCCCCGACCGCGGCGGGGCTGGAGAACACGCGACTGCGTCCGAGGGTCGCGAGTATCGCCTGCGTCGCCATCACCGCCGTGAAGAGCGAGACGAGCGTGCCGACGCCGAGCATGAAGGCGAAGCCCTTCACGCCGGCGGTCGCGAGCATGAACAGGATGAACGCCGTCATGACGGTGACGACGTTGGCGTCGATGATCGCGGTCAGGCCCTTTCTGTAGCCGGTCGCGATCGCCGCCGGCACGGACTTGCCGCTGCGCAGCTCCTCCTTGACGCGCTCGAAGATCACGATGTTCGCGTCGGCTGCGACGCCGATCGTGAGGATCAAGCCGGCGATGCCGGGAAGCGTGAGCGTGATCGGCACGAGCTTGATCAACGCGAACAGGTAGATCGCGTAGATGCCGAGCGCGCCGGTCGCGATCACGCCGAGCACGCGATAGAAGGCGATCAGGAACAGCGCCACGACGAGCAGGCCGACCGCGCCGGCGATCAGGCCCTCGTGCAGCGCCTGCTTGCCGAGCGTCGCCGAGACCTGCGACTGCGAGATCAGCTTGAGGCCGATCGGCAGCGCGCCGAGCTTGATCAGGTTCGCCAGGTCCTGCGCGCTCTGGATCGTGAAGCCGCCCTCGATGATCGCGCCGTTCTCGCCGTCAATCCCGTCCGGCAGCTGCTGCGGGTCGATCGAGGCGACCGAGATCAGTCTGCCGTCGAGTGCGACCGCGAAGTGCTGCAGGACGGCGCGCGGGTCGGTGCCCGGAAGGCGCAGCTCGGTGCCGCGCTGGGCGATCGTGCGCGTGACGTCATGGAAGGCGCTCTTGCCCGCGCCGGTGAATCTGAACTCGACGTCGGGCTGCTGGACTTCGTTGAAGCCCTGCTGCGGGTCCTTGATGTCCTTGCCGGAGAGGGCGACGCGGTCGCGCAGCACGTAGAAGCGCGCTCTCGGGTCGCTCGGCGCCACGTCGTCCTCGGCCGTGCGCGCCGCCGCCTCGAGCACGACATAGCCCTGCGGCACGGCGAGCACCTCGCTGCCTGCCGGCAGCGATCTTCTGTCGATCGCCGACAGGAGGTCCGATCTCAGGCGCTCGGGCCCGGCGAGGTACTGGTGCGTTCTGTCGAAGAGGTAATAGGCCGACCCCAGCCGCGAGCCGTTTCTGTCGTTCGTGATCGCTCTCTGTCTGGCAGCGAGCGTCACCGCGTCATACAGCGGCTGACCCTGCGTCGGATCGCCCGCACCCTGGCTGACGCGCTGCGCGTCGGGATTCTGCCCCGGCAGTTCCGGCGCCACGACTCTGCCGTCCGTCGTGAGGACGTTCGCCTCCCAGTCGTAGAAGTACAGCTGCGCGGGCGTGCCGACCTGCTCCTGCGCACGTCTGATGTTCTGGACGTCCGGCAGGCCGACCGAGATCTGGTCCTTGCCCGAGCGCTGGATCTCCGGCTCGCCGACGCCGAGCTGGTCGACGCGCGAGCGGATGATGTCGACGGCGCGATCGAGCGCTTCCGGCGTCACGGTCGGCACCTGCTGCGTGGGCTCGCCCTGGTAGACGAGCTCGACGCCGCCCTTGAGGTCGAGGCCGAGGCGCGTCGGTCTCCACGCGATGACGATCGCCGAGACGGCCAGCAGGCCGGCGACGAGGAGCAGGATGAGGCCGTTGCGGCGACGGTCGGTCATGGCCGGACGATCCTACTTCGCGGGCGTCAGCACGAGCAGCAGACCGCCGTCGTCGTCGTAGGCCGGGAACAAGTCCGCCACAGCCTGCGCCGGGAGGTCGCCCTCCGCGTTGACCGTGACCGGCTTGTTCAACGCGCGCACGCCCCACTCTAGAACCGTGCCGACGACGTCCTGGCCGTCTTCGCCGAAATCGAGGCCCAGCACCTCTCTGACCGAGCGTCCGATCACGCGCTCGTCGTCGAGACCCGTCAGCTCGAACGAGCCGCGGCCACAGCCGATCACGCGGCCCTCGCGGTCGCAGACGAAGAAGGCGGCATCCGGTGCCGGGTAGTAGTCGTCGAGCAGCTCGAACAGGAAGCCGAAGCCGCATCTCGCGCAGCCTTTCGGCTCGCGGCGGAAGCCGGCGGTGCGGTCCGTCGCGGTCGTCCGCGTGCCGCAGTTCGGGCAAATGAAAAGGTGCGCCATCCCGGCACAGCATACGAGCCTGGGCATCAACGGCGGTTAAGGAACCGCGACCCCGCGGACCGGCGCGAATCTCGTCTTCGTGCAGATCGACGCGCCGCCGCTCAGCCGAACAGCTGTGCGGCCTCGGCGGGCGGCTCGAGGCCGAGGTGCAGCCAGGCGCGGCGGGTCGCCGCCCGCCCGCGCGGAGTGCGTTCGAGAAAGCCTCGCTGGAGCAGATACGGCTCGTAGACGTCCTCGACGGTGTCCTGCTCCTCGCCGACGGCGACGGCGAGCGTCGAGAGGCCGACGGGCCCTCCGCCGAACAGCTCGCAGACGGCGCGCAGCAGCTCGCGATCGAGACGGTCGAGCCCCTCGTGGTCGACCTCGAGCAGATCGAGCGCATGGCCGGCGATCGCGTCCGTGACGGTGCCGTCGCCGCGCACCTCGGCGTAGTCCCGCACGCGCTTGAGGAGACGGTTGGCGACGCGCGGCGTGCCGCGGCTGCGGGCCGCGATCGCCTCGGCGCCCGCCGGCTCGATTGCGATCCCGAGCAGGCCGGCCGAGCGACGCACGATCTGGGCCAGCTGATCGGTGTCGTAGTGGTCGAGCCGGTGCTGGATGCCGAAGCGGTCGCGCAGCGGGGTCGTCAGCAGGCCGGCGCGCGTGGTCGCGCCGATCAGCGTGAACGGCGGCAGGTCGAGCGTCACGACGCGCGCGCCCGCTCCCTGACCGACGGTGATCGGCAGCTGGCCGTCCTCCATCGCGGGATAGAACGTCTCCTCCAAGGTGCGCGGCAGCCGGTGGATCTCGTCGACGAAGAAGACGGCGCGCGGCTCGAGCGCCGTCAGGAACGCCGCCACGTCCCCCTTGCGCTCGAGCGCGGGCCCGGCGGTCTGCACGAACGGCACGCCGAGCTCGGCCGCGACGATCTGGGCGAGCGACGTCTTGCCGAGGCCGGGCGGCCCGGCGAGCAGCACGTGGTCGAGCGCGTCGCCGCGTGCCGATGCCGCCTCGATCGACACGGCGAGCTGCTCGCGCACGGAGCGCTGGCCGATGAAGTCCTCCAGCTGGCGCGGACGCAGCGAGCGATCGAGCTCGTCCTCCGGCAGGACGTCGGGCGTCTGGATCCGTGGGACCGTCGTCATGAGCGAGCCGCCTTGAGCGCGTGGGCGATCAGATCCTCCGGGGTCGCGCCGGTGGCGCCGTCGAGCAGCTTCTCGGCCTCTTGGGCGCTGTAGCCGAGGCCGACAAGGCCCTCGCGAGCGAGCGTGCGCGGATCGTCGCCGACCGTGACGCGAATCTCGTCGTCCGGAAGGCTGACGCCGGCTTTCTCGCGCAGCTCGACGATGATGCGCTCAGCCGTGCGCTTGCCGATCCCGGGCACGGCTTGAAAACGCGCACTGTCGCCGGCGGCGAGCGCGCCGACCAGCTCGCGCGGCGAGCCGCCTGAGAGGACGGCGAGTGCGACCTTGGGACCGACCGATTGCACGCCGAGCAGCATCAGGAACAGGTCGCGCTCCTCCTCGGTCGCGAAGCCGTAGAGCTGCAGCGCGTCGTCGCGCACGATCAGGTGGCTGTGCAGTGTGACCGGCTTCCCGGCCGCCGGGACGTGCTTGAGCGTCTCGGACGAGACGGCCAGCCGGTAGCCGACGCCGTTGACGTCGACGACGACCTCGCCGCCGCTCGGCGGCGACGGCCGGCGCCCGGCGACCTCCCCGCGCACGAGCGCGATCACGGCGTTCGTCCTCCGGCGGCCGCAAGCGGCGCGCCTACGGGCGACGCCACGCCCGCAGCCGCGGCGAGCGGCGCGCGATTCAGGTGGCAGATCGCGACCGCGAGCGCGTCGGCCGCGTGGTCGGGCTGCGGCAGCTCCGCGAGCGACAGCAACCGCTGGACCATCTCCTGCACCTGGGCCTTCTCGGCGCGACCGGAGCCGCACACGGCGCTCTTGACCTGCTGTGGCGTGTACGAGCCGCACGGCAGCCCGCGCTGCCCGGCGGCGAGCAGCACGACACCGCGCGCCTGTCCGACCGCGAGCGCGGAGCGGGCGTTCGCGCCGAAGTAGAGGTCCTCGAGCGCAACCGCCTCGGGCGTGTGCTCGTCGATCAGCTCGCACGCGCGCGCGTGGATCGTCGCGAGGCGCCGCTCGAGTGGCAGGCCAGCCGGCGTCTCGATCACGCCGCCGTCGAGCGCCCGCAGGCGGCCGGGACGGGCGGGGTCGGTCGCGACCACCCCGTAGCCCGTAGAGGCGGTGCCCGGATCGATGCCGAGAACGATCATATGTTCGGGATTCTGCGTGCAGGCCCGGACGCCTTCCGCATGTCGCACACATGCGGGAACGGCTCCCCTGCCGCCCCCACGGCGAGCACCGTCCATGCGCCGGCGCGTGCGACGACGTCGGTCCGCGGCACCGGCCGAAGCGTGACCGTCGGCGGCGCGCCCGCCGCCGCGCTGCGCGGCGCGCGCACGAGCAACCCGGGTCGGCTCATCGTGCGAGCGACGTGACCGAGATCCGCATGCAGCTCCCACGCGAGGGCCGACTGCGTCGTGTGGTTCACGGCGACCCAGCCGCCGAGAGCGCAGCCGCGCAAGCTGGCAGGTCCGCCGGCCGCATCGATCGCCGCGCGCAGCTGCTCGTTGGAGCGCGCGACGGCTGTCCCCTCCCGCACCTGGTCGGTGAGCAGGGCGACGCGGGGCACGACCGGGGTCGCGAGCAGCGCCGCAAGCGCCAGGCCGCCGGCGATCCAGGCGATGGCTCCGGCGCGCCCGCGCGCCGACGTGGCCGCGCGCTCGCGCACGCGCTCCGTCAGCGCGGCGACCCCGACGCCCGCCAGCACGCACGCGCAGGCGGCGGCCGGCATCCCGTAGCGCGCCGGGCTTGCGTAACCGCCGGCAGCCATCGCCGACAGCAGCCCGAGCCACGCGAGCGCACCGAGCGCGAGCGCGCGCACCGGCCGCTCCTGCGAGCGCAGCACGACGGCCGCAAGCGCGAGCGCCCACACAATGGCGAGTGCGAGCCGCAGGTCGCCGCGCAGCGCGCTGCCGACCGTGGTGCGCGTGCCCGGGTTGCGCGCCGTCGTGCTCGCCGCGAGCGGGTCGCCGGCAAGCGCCGGCACGCCGATCCACAGCAACGGCACGAGTGCGAGCCCGGCGACGAGGATCGCGCGCTCGCGCGCGCCGGCATGGCGCCACTGCCACAGCGCATACAAGCCCAGGAAGAGCGTCAGCTCCGGTCGGATCAGCGCGGCGGCGACGCCGAGCGCGAACGCGACGGAGCGGCGGTCGGCGAGGTGGCGCTCGCACGCCCACAGGAGTGCGGCGAGCAGCAGCGGCTCTGACCCGCCGCGCCATGCCAGCGAGACGAGGTCGGCGAGCAGCAGCAGCGCGATCGCCGCGACCGCTCCTGCGACAAGCCCGCCGAGCCGCCGGCCGAGTGCGAACGCGCCCGCGAGCGCCAGCAGCAAACCGGCGCGCGCGAGGAGCAGCCACAGCGCCGGCGCCGCGTCGCCCGCGAGCGCGAAGGGCGTCGTGAACAGCACCGGCAGCGGCTTCCACGACGGGCCGCCGGCGAGCGTGAACGGCTCCCCGCCGGCGCCCGGCATCAGCTCGCGTCCCCAGACGATCCACGCGAACGGGTCGTAGCTGGGACTCGACGGTGCGAGCAGCGTGAGCGCCGCGAGCACCAGCGCGGCGGTGACGAGAAGCACCGCCGCCCGCATCGTGCGCTCAGCCGGCCAGCTTCTCGAGCAGCTCGGCGTCGACGTCGAAGTTCGCGTGGACCGCGTTGACGTCGTCGTTGTCCTCGAGCGCGTCGATCAGGCGCAGCAGCTTGCCGGCGTTCTGCTCGTCGAGCTCGACGCGCGTCTTCGGCCGCTGGGTCACCTCGGCGGTGCCGATCTCGATGCCGGCCTGCTCGATCGCCGCGCGCACCGCCGCGAGGTCGGCCGGCTGGGCGAGCACCTCGAAGACGTCGTCGTCCTGGGCGATGTCCTCGGCACCGGCGTCGATCGCGACGATCAGGTCGTCCTCGCTCCAGCGCTCCGCGTCGACCGTGATGACGCCGGTCTTGTCGAACAGGTACGCGACCGAGCCGGGCTCGCCGAGGTTGCCGCCGTGCTTGGAGAGCAGGTGGCGAACGTCGGAGCCGGTGCGGTTGCGGTTGTCGGTCATCGCCTCGATCAGGAGCGCGACGCCGCCCGGGCCGTAGCCCTCGTAGAGGACCGTCTCGATCGCGTCGGCGTCGGCGCCCTCGCCCGTCCCCTTGGCGATCGCGCGCTCGATGTTGTCCTTCGGCATCGAGGCGTCCTTGGCCTTCTGGATCGCGTTCGCGAGCGCGGCGTTCGCGTCAGGGTCGCCCCCGCCCTCCTTCGCCGCGACCGTGATCGCGCGCGCCAGCTTCGTGAACGCGGCGCCGCGGCGCGCGTCGACGATCGCCTTCTTGTGCTTGATCCCCGCCCACTTGGAATGGCCTGCCATGAGGCTGAAGTCTAGTTGTCAGGCGAGCGCGGACGGGTGCTCGCGGTACCAGGCGATCGTGCGACGCAGGCCCTCGTCGAGCTCCACGCGCGGCTCCCAGCCGGTCAGCGCGCGCAGCTTGGAGGCGTCGACGTACTGGCGGTCGATCTCGCCGTCGGGCGTGCCGCTCCCGCGGATGTCGGGCGCGAGATCGGTGCCCGCGAGCGCGCAGATGCGCGCGACGACGTCGCGCACCGCATACGGCGCACCGCCGCCGGCGTTGAACGCCTCGCCGCGTGCGCCATCGCGATCCAGAGCGTCGGCGAGCAGCAGATACGCCTCGACCGCGTCCTCGACATAGAGGAAGTCACGCTCGGGCGACCCGTCGGAGCGAATCACCGGCGCGCGGCCCGCGAGCGCCGCGCCGATCGCCTCGGGGATCAGGCGCGAGCGGTTGAGGTCGCCGCCGCCGTAGAGGTTCGCGAAGCGCGTGACGGCGACCGGGAGGCCGAACGTGTGCCAGTAGGAGCGCGCGATCAGGTCGGTCGCCGCCTTGGAGACGTCATACGGGTAGCGCGGCTCGAGCGGCATGTCCTCGCGGTAGGGCAGCGTCGCGCTCGCCCCATAGGCCTTGTCGGAGGCTGCCACGACGACGCGCTGCACGCCCTGGAGTCGACACGCCTCCAACAGCGTCCAGGTCCCACGGATGTTTGCCTCGAACGTTCCGAGCGGCGAGCGGTTGGCGGTGCCGACGATCGTCTGCGCAGCGAGGTGGAAGACGGTGTCGACCTCGTGCTCGCCGAGCGCGCGCGCCATCAGCCCCTCGTCGACGAGATCGCCGTGCACGACGTCGACGGCGTCCTCGACACCGTCCAGCGAGAGCGCCGAGCGGGGAGCGCGGTCACGTTGCAGCACGATCACGCGATCCCCGCGTGCCACGAGTGCGCGGGTGAGCCAGGAGCCCAGCAGCCCGTAGGCGCCGGTGACGAAGACCGAGCGGCTCATGCGGGGATGCGCGCCTTCCATGGCGCAAGGCCCTGTTGCCAGAGGTCGTTCAGCAGGACCGCGTCCTTGTACGTATCCATGCAGTCCCAGAAGCCCTCGTGGCGGAATGCGTGCAGCTGTCCGGCCGCGGCGAGCCGCTCGAGCGGCTCGCGCTCCAGCACGCTGTCCTCGGCGAGGTAGTCGACGACGCCGGGCTCGAAGACGAAGAAGCCGCCGTTGACCCACTGCTCCGCCCGTGGCTTCTCACGAAAGCCGGCGACGCGTCCGTCCACTCCGATCTGCGCGACGCCGAACTGCAACTCAGGCCTCACCACCGTGACGGTCGCCAGGTCGCCGTGGGCGCGGTGCGCCGCGAGCAGCGCGTGCAGATCGATGTCTGCGACGCCATCCGCGTACGTCAGGCAGAACGGAGTCGAGCCGATCTGCCGGGCGGCCGCCAGCGCGCGACCCCCGGTCGGCGTGTCCAGGCCGGTGTCGAGGCAGGTGACCTGCGCTCCCTCCGGCCACGCCTCATCGGCGGCGAAGCGCTCGATCAGCTCGCCTTTGTAGCCGGTGCACAACAGGAAACGGCGGAAGCCCTGGGCAGCGTAGATCTGGATCACGTGCCAGACGATCGGGCGGCCGCCGATCTCCACGAGCGGCTTGGGGATCGACTGCGTGTGCTCCTGCAATCGCGTGCCGCGTCCACCACAGAGGATCGCGACCGTCAGCTCGCCGGGGGCCATGGGGCCGCGATGTTACGTAGGATCAGCCGTCCCATGCCTCAGGTCTCCCCCTCCATCTTCAAGGCATACGACATCCGCGGCATCGCCGGTCAGGACATCGACGGCGACGTCGCCGAGCTGATCGGTCGCGCGTTCGCGCACGTCCTCTCACAGCTGTCCGGCAAGGCGATCGGCGAGCTGCGCGTCGGCGTCGGGCGCGACATGCGCCTCACCGCGCCCGAGCTGGCAGGCCGCTACCGCGACGGCCTCGTCGCCGAGGGCGTGCACGTGCTCGACGCCGGGATGGTCGGAACGGAGATGCTCTACTGGCTCGTCGGCTCGCGCGAGCTGGACGGCGGGCTGATGTGCACCGCCTCGCACAACCCGAAGGCCTACACGGGAGCGAAGCTCGTGCGCGAGGGCGCGCTCGCGCTGTCGGGCGACGAGGGCATTCAGGACATTCGCCAGCTGATCGAGCAGGGCATTCCGGACTCGTCGGCCGCCAGCTCCGGCTCCGTCGAGCAGGTCGATCTCTACGCCCCCTTCCACGAGACCGCCCTGAAGCTCGTCGACACGAGCGCGATCAAGCCGCTGAAGGTCGTGCTCGACGGCGGCAACGGGATGGCCGGGCCGATGGTCGGCCCGCTGCTTGAGCGACTGGGCCTCGACCTCGTCACCGCCTACTGGACGCCGGACGGCAACTTCCCCGACCACGAGCCGAACCCGCTGCTGCCCGAGAACCGCGCGTTCATCATGGAGAAGGTCGTCTCCGAGGGCGCCGACCTCGGGATCGCATGGGACGGCGACGCCGATCGCTGCTTCTTCATCGACGACACCGGCGCGTTCGTCGACGGCGACTTCCTCACCGCCCTGCTTGCGCAGGCGGTGCTGGAGAAGCAGCCGGGCGCCACCATCCTGTACGACGTGCGCGCCAGCCGCGCCGTCGCCGATACGGTCGAGGCGGCTGGAGGCACGGCGCTTGTAAACCGCGTCGGCCACGCCTTCTTCAAGCGGCGCATGCGCGAGACCGGGGGCACGTTCGGCGGCGAGGTCTCCGGGCACTACTACTTCAGCCAGTTCTACAACGCGGACTCCGGCACGCTGCCGGCGCTGCTGATCCTCGAGCTGCTCTCGCGCCGCGGCGCCAAGCTGAGCGAGCTGGTCGCCGACCTGCGCTCGAAGTACTTCATCTCCGGTGAGATCAACTCGGAGGTCGCCGACCAGCAGGCGAAGATGGCGGAGATCGAGGCGCGCTACGGCGACGCCGCGATCACCCACCTCGACGGCGTCTCGGTCGACTACGACGACTGGCATTTCAACGTGCGCCCGTCGAACACCGAGCCGCTGCTGCGGCTGTGCCTCGAGTCGCTCGTCTCCCAGGAAGACATGGAGCGGCGGCGCGATGAGGTGCTCGCGCTGATCCGGGCCTGAGCGGCGGACGCCCGATGACCGCCCTCGAACCGCAGGCGGCGCTCGCCGAGGCGGCATCCGCGGGCATCCACTGCATGCCGATCCCGACGCCGTTCCTCGTCGGCCGCGTCAACTGCTACCTGATCGAGGACAGCCCGCTGACGCTCGTCGACACGGGACCGAACTCCGGCAAGGCGCTCGACGAGCTCGAGCGCGCGCTCAACGAGCGCGGGCATCGCGTCGAAGACCTTGAGCTGATCGTCGTCACGCACCAGCACATCGATCACATCGGCCTGCTCGAGGTGCTTGTGCGCCGCTCGGCCGCCGAGGTGGCGGCGCTCGACCTGCTGGCGGGCTATCTCGGCGACTACCGTCGCGCCGCCGAGCTCGACGACGAGTTCGCGGTTGCGCTGATGCTGCGTCACGGGATCCCCGCGGAGATGACGCAGGCGCTGCGCTCGGTCTCCTCCGCGTTCCGCGGCTGGGGCAGCGGCGCCGTGGTGACCGCGCCGCTGCAGGACGGTGGTCGCCTGGCGCTGCGCGACCGCGCCTTCACGGTTCACCACCGACCCGGACACAGCCCCTCGGACACCGTCTTCTGGGACGAGGCGAGCGGTCTCCTGCTCGGTGGGGATCACCTGATCCAGCACATCTCGTCGAACCCGCTGATCGCGCGGCCGCTCGACGCGACGGCGCACGATGTCCCGCGCCCACAGGCGCTGCGGACCTACATTGCTTCGCTCACGGCGACGCGCGAGCTGCCGGCGCGCTTCGTGCTCTCCGGTCACGGCGAGCCGGTCACCGACCATCGCGCGCTGATCGACGAGCGCTTCGGCATGACCGAGCGGCGCAAGCGCAAGATTCACGGCCTGCTTGACGAGGGGCCGCTGACCGCGCACGAGCTGGCGCAACGGATGTGGGGCAACGTCGCCGTCACGCAAGCGTTCCTGACGCTGTCGGAGGTGCTCGGCCACCTGGATCTGCTCGCCGCCGAGGGAGCGGTCGCAGAGCGCGCTCAGAACGGCGTCGTACGCTTCGAGTCGGTCGGCCCCGCTGCCGCCGGCTAAGCGGCGCGCGTGCCATATCTGACGGGTACCGTCCGTCATCGTGATCGCGGATCCCCCGGACGCGACGCGCACCGCTGCCACGTGCGCCTGGTGCGAGCAACCGCTCGCGCACGGTCCGCTGCGCGCGTTCGGGCAACTGCGCTGCGATCACTGCGGCACGACGACCGCGCTCGACTGGCCGAGCGAGCGGGAGCTGCCGCGCATCCCGCTCGTGCCGGTCGCGCACGTGCGCGGCGCGCACCGCATCTGCACGCTCGGCGAGGCGGCCCGCAGGCGTGTGCGCCGACGGCTCGCGGCGCGCATCGCGCGCGTCGCCCCGCCCGGTCCGGTGCTCGACGTCAACAGCGGCGACCGCATGCTGCTCGACGCGCTGCGGGCGACCGGCCGCCTGACGACGGGCATCGTCTCCGGCCGCCCGTCCGGATCCGCTCGCAGCGGCCTCCAGCACGCCGAGATCACCGAACTGGGCGGCCGCTACGCGGCGATCGTCTTCTGGCAGTCGCTCGGCCGCCTGCGTGCGCCCGGCCTCGCGCTCGAGCACGCGGCCGCGCTGCTGAAGCCGGGCGGCCTGCTCGCGATCGCGCAGCCGAGCCCCGCGCGGATGCAGGCGCGCGCCCTCGGCGAGCGCCTGCTCGCGCCGGGCGCGCCGCAGCACCGCGTCGTGATCCCGCCCCAGACGGTGATCGAGCGGCTGCGCATGCTCGGGCTTCAGGTCGACCGCATCGACCATCTGCTCGACCTGCCGACCGCCGGCGGCTGGGTGCAGAACGTGCTCGGCGGCGTGACGGCGATCGAGGCTCGGCGGTAAGCCCGCAGGGGCCCGCCTCCGGCGGCCATGTAGCCGCCTAGCGCTCAGCCGGCCGGCCGCCGCGCGCTGCGGCGCTCGGTCGCTTCGGTCACGATCCGCACGACCTCGTCGGCCTCGTCGACGATCGTGAACAGATCGAGGTCGCTCGCTGAGATCTTGCCCGTTCGCAGCACGTGCTCGCGGAGCCATGCGATCAGCGGCGTCCAGTAGGCGCTGCCCACCAGCACGAGCGGGAACGTGCGGATCTTGCGCGTCTGGATCAGCGTCAGCGCCTCGAACAGCTCGTCGAGCGTCCCGAAGCCGCCGGGGAAGACGACGAACGCCGAGGCATAGCGGACGAACATCACCTTTCGCGTGAAGAAGTAATGGAAGTGCAGCGGGCGATCGATCCACGGGTTCTCCGGCTCGTCGAACGGCAGGTCGATCGCCAGGCCGATTGACAGCGCCCCGACATCGCGCGCGCCCTCGTTCGCGGCCGCCATGATCCCGCTGCCGCCGCCGGTGATGATCGCGTAGCCCGCGCGGCCGAGCTGTCTGGCGACCTCGACGGCCTGCTGGTACTCGGGATCGTCCGGATGCGTGCGCGCGGAGCCGAAGATCGTCACGCCGTGCTCGACGTCGGCGAGCGCGGCGAAGCCGGTCTCCAACTCGCGGCGCATGCGCCGGATGCGCATCGGATCCGTCGCGACCTCCGGCGGACCGACCAGCAGCTCCTCGTCGGGCGTTCGGGCCGGCTCGTCGTCCTCGGGCCGGAGATCCTGGGCGTCGGTCACTCGATCAGACTAGGCGACTTCGTCGTATGCGGGTCGCCGAACCTGGATGCGGCGGTTGTCGCTTCCGGCGAGCACGAGCGGATCGCCGCACATCTCCATCAGGCGAGAGAAGTTGCGCTGGGTGATGTGGTCCGCGAGCGGAGACGGGTCGCGCGGGTTCGCATCCGGGGCATCCCCGGTGAGGTCGCACGTGAAGACGATCGAACGCTGATTCTCGTAGCGCCCGTTGATGATGTTGTAGAGCTGCTCGAGCACCCAGTCGGTCGGCCGCGCGACGGCGAGGTCCTCGATGTGCAGCAATTCGACGTTCGTCAGCCGGTCGATCAGGTCAAGCGTCGCGCCGGAGTCGTCCTCGCCGTAGGTGCGGCGGATCTCGTCGAGCAGCCGCGGACCGGTGTAGATCGCGACCGAACGACCCGCGGCCAGCGCGGTCTGCGAGATGAGGTAGGCGAGATGGCTCTTGCCGGTTCCTGGGCTGCCGAGGAACCACATGCCCTCGCCGCGGTCGAGCATCTCGTCGATGCGGTCGCAGTAGCGTCGCACGGGCCGCACGACCTCCGGCGCGTCGCGCGCGATCGAGGGAATCGGCTCGCGCTCGAAGCTGAGGTTCTGGAAGCGCTTGGGAACCGCGTTCGACAGTCGTCTCGCGCGCTTGCGCGCGACCTGCTCCGGCCAGCAGCGGCAGCGGTAGGAGGTGTTCGCGTCGAAGTCGACGACCATGCCGCCGCCGTCGCAGAGGCCGTAGGGGCAGTCGCGCTCGGACACGATGAGCGAGTCTAGCCCTGCTCGATGTCGCCGACGTGCGCGATGTTGGCGACGTCGTCGGCTTCCTCGCTCGGTGCGGCCGCGAACCACGCGTCGAGGATCTCCTCCAGCTGCGCCGCGGAGGTCGTGCGGAGGCTGAGCGCGAGCACGTTGGCGTCGTTCCAGCGGCGCGCGCCGGCGGCCGTCTCGGCGTCGGCGCAGAGCGCCGCGCGGACGCCGCGCACCTTGTTGGCGGCGATCGACGCGCCTGTGCCCGTCCAGCAACAGACGACCGCTTGGTGCGCGCGGCCGTCGACGACGTCACGCGCAGCCTGCTCGCTCGCCCACGCCCAGTCGCTGCGTTCTCCGGGCGCCAGCGCGCCGTGCGCTACCGGCTCGTGTCCGCGTGCTCGCAGCGCCTCCGGCACAAGCTCGGCAACCCCGGTCAGCTCATCGGCGGCGACAGCGATCCGCATAGGGCGAGTGTACGGAGCTGGCGCGGAGGCTCCCCCAAGCCTCCGCGCCTTGTCCCGTAAGAAGCGTGGCGCGGGGGTCCCCCAACCCCCGCGCCCGTCCCCCAAGCGAAGCCGGCGTCCCTACGTCGATCCCTGCACCGTGGGACGGAACCCGGCGAGGAAGATCTCGGCCGCGCGGCGATTTCCACCGATCCGCAGCCCTTCGACGCCATGTGCCGGACCAAGAGCCTGCGCCCACGCGCTCGAGGTGCCCTTGATGACCGTGTCCGCATGCTCGGCCGGACGGTGCACGACCGTGGCGGCGCCGCCGCTCATCCGCAGCGTGTACAGATCCAGCGCGACGCCCTGGTCGTCCTCGACGATCAGCTCGACCTCCGCCTGTGCGTCGGCCGGCGGCGCGACGACGCAGCCCGCGAGCCGGAACATCGCCGTGACGTCGACCCACTCGTCCGGCTGTGGAGCCGACCACGCCCAACGGAGGGCCCACTGCACCATCGGGGCGAGGATCGCGAGCATGTCGCGGCCGGAGTCGGTGAGCTCGAATTCGACGCGCGGCGGAACCTCCGCATAGCGATGGCGCTCGACGAGGCCTTCGGAGGTCATGCGATTGAGACGCTGCTCAAGCGCACCCGTCGACATGCCGGGAAACGCCCGCTGCAGCTCCGAAAGGCGCAGCGCGCCGAAGGCCAGCTCACGAGCGATCAAGAGGATCCAGCGGTCTCCCACGACGCCGAGCGCTCGCGCATCCGGCGACCACTGTCGCCGCCGCCGAACTCCCGACACGTCGGATCGAGCCACCACAGGTCCCCTCTTCTCGGCTCCTGGCGACCTGCTGTCGGGCGATCCCGATCTTCACCCGAGTCCTCGCCTGATGCCCCATGCGAGGACCTGCAGCGCCACCAACTCTTGATGGGAAACTACCATGACTCCTGCTGGGGTGTCCACCTGGTTCCGCGCATCGTCGACAGGCGGTAACGACTTGTGCGGCGGGCGCAAATTTGGTCAGGTGGCAACCATTGCTCAAGATATTCTTCGCGTTCAGGGGCGGCCGGACCCCGTGCCTCTGGGCGATGGACTACCGTAAACGCCCGCGTCTTTCTGAGCGACGCGGATCGGATCTGCGATGGCAGCCAACGGGACCACCGATATACGCGACAGCGATGCCTCGCGGCCGCCGGCGCTGGGCCGGGCGACGCAGCGCGACCGTCTCCTGCACGGCATGGCGGCGACGGTCGCCCGCCGCGGCTATGCGGCTACGCCCGTCGCGGAGGTGCTGAAGGCGGCGGGCGTCTCCCGGCGCACGTTCTACGAGCAGTTCGCCGACAAGGAGGACTGCTTCATGGCCGCATACGAGGCGGTGGTAGCCGTCTGCACCGCGCGGATGATCGCGGCCTATCACGCCGGTGAGACGTGGGAGCAGGGGCTGGCGCTCGCGTACGACGCGCTGCTCTCGGTGCTCGCATCTGAGCCGGACTTCGCACACCTCGCCGTCGTCGACGTGCTCGCCGCGGGCCCGCGCGCGCTTGCCCGACGCGAAGCGACGTTGCGCCGCTTCGCTCGCTTCATCGACTTCACGCGGGAGCGCGTAGAGGTACCGACGAGGCCGCCGACGCTTGTGGGTCAGGCGATCGTCGGCGGCATCCATGAGCTGGTCTACTCGCAGCTCGTGCGCGGTCGTGCCGCGCAGCTTCCCGACCTGACCGACGAGCTGCTCCATTACACCTTCATGCTGCTCGGCGTCACACGTCCTATCGGGTGATCGCAGCGCCCAGGATCGCCCGCGGCATCGGGGGATTCGGCCTGTAAGCTGCCGCTTCCCGTGCGTGAGGAAGACGTCGCTCTACCGCTCACCCCGCTGCCGAGCGGGCGACACGGATTGTCGCGCGAGGAGGTCATTCGCTCACAACGGGCGCGCCTGCTGCGCAGCGCCGTCGAGGTGGCCGGAACCGATGGCTTCGCCGGCATGACCGTCAGCGCGGTGATCAGAAGAGCAACCGTCTCGCGCAAGACCTTCTACGAGCTCTTCAGCGATCGTGAAGATTGCTTCGTCGCCGCCTACGAGCTCGTGATGGAGCGCGCGCTCCGCAAGCTCCAGGCCGTCTTCGAGCTCGACGCATCCTGGCGCGCGCGTGTGCGTGCGGGCTTGGAGTGGACGCTCACCGCGCTTGCGTCCCACCCCTGCGAGGCTCGCGTCGCGTTCGTGGAGGTATTCGCGGCGGGCCCGCGGGCGCTGGAGCGGCGCGACCAGTTCGCCGCCGAGCTCGCGCTGTTGCTCGCAGACGGCTTCGACGCGGCGCCTGCCGACGTCGCGGTCCCTTCCTCGATGCCGCGGGCAGTGATCGGCGCACTCGGCGAGCTGGTTGGGACGTGTGTCCGCCACGGTACGGCGGAGCAACTGCCGGAGCTGCTGCCGGACATGCTCTACTGCGCACTCGCGCCGTTCGTGGGCCCGGCGGCAGCCGTCGCGGCAGCCGCCGACGAGCTGCAGTCGCTTGCGGCCTGCGGTCGCACCGGGTAAAGCGGCTGCACGAAGCTCCGTAGATGCCCCGGTTGCGCGGACCCCGTGAACCGGGTACATGGTCGGCATGGCGCTTGCGACGAAGCTCGGACTGGCGTTCCTGCTGTTCGCCTCGGTCGGCTTCGCATTCCTCGGCCCGCCGCCACGCCGGCACACCGGCGGCGGCCTGCGCGGCGCGCTGCTGTCGAGCGGAGTGGCGGGCTACGTGGCAGCGTCGACTGCCCTGGCGGCCGGTGCGCTCGTGGCCGGCGCGCTGCTGCTGGCGGCTGCCGGCGAGCTCGTCTGCGTGGCCGGTTGGCTGAGCCGCGGCGACGCGCCCCCCAGCGACGACGACGGAGACGATGGAGGTGGCGGTGGAGGCGGCCGCAGACCGAAGCCGCCGCCAACCGACTGGGACGCCTTCGAGCGCGCCTTCCGGCGCTACGCGCGCGAGCGCGAGCGGCAGCGGGTGTGACGTCGCGCGAAGGCGATCCGCTTGCGGTCGCCGCCAGCGCGAAAGCCGTTCAGCGCCGCGCGGCCAGCCGTGCTCTCACCAGTTCCAGGAACAGCGCGTGCAGGCGCGTCTCGCCGCTCAGCTCAGGATGGAAGGAGATCGCGAGGCGGTCGCCCTGGCGCACCGCGACCGGACGGCCGTCGATCTCGGCGAGCACCTCGACGCCGTCGCCATGCTCGGCAACCCACGGAGCACGGATGAAGACAGCACGCACCGGTGGCCCGTCGAGCCCCGCGACGTCGAGATCGGCCTCGAACGAGCGCACCTGGCGGCCGAACGCGTTGCGCTCGGCACGCAGGTCCATCAGGCCGAGGTGCTCGCGGTCGAGCATGATCAGCCCGGCGCAGGTGCCGAACAGCGGCGTCCCGCCGGCCGCGAGCTCTCGCAACGGGTCGGCGAGCTGCTCGCGCTCGATCCCCAGCGTCATCGTCGTCGACTCGCCGCCGGGGATCACGAGGCCGTCGAGGCCGTCGAGATCGACCGGCACACGCACCTCTCGCGGCTCGGCGCCCAGCTCGCGCAGCATGCCTGCGTGCGCGGCGAAGTCGCCCTGCAGGGCGAGGATGCCGACGACCGGCGCAGACATAGGCCCGCCGCCCGCCCTCAGCCGCCTCGCTACCAGCCGCGTTGGGCGAGCAGCTGCTCGTTCTCGAGCTTGGAGGACTCGAGGCTGACCATCGCGGTCCCGAGACCGGTCGAGGCAGCCGCGACGCGCTCAGCGTCGGCGTAGTGGGTCGTGGCCTCGACGATCGCCTTCGCTCGCCGCTCAGGGTCCTCGCTCTTGAAGATGCCCGAGCCGACGAAGACGCCCTCGGCGCCGAGTTGCATCATCAACGAGGCGTCCGCGGGAGTTGCGATGCCGCCGGCGCAGAACAGGACGACGGGAAGCTTGCCCCGCTCGGCGACGGCGCGCACGAGGTCGAGCGGCGCCTGGTGCTGCTTGGCGGCGCTGGCGAGCTCGGTCTCGTCCATCACCGTCAGCTGCTTGATCTCGCTGGTGATCTTGCGCATGTGCGTGACCGCGTTGACGATGTCGCCGGTGCCGGCCTCGCCCTTGGAGCGGATCATCGCGGCGCCCTCGCCGATGCGCCGCAGCGCCTCGCCGAGATTCGTCGCCCCGCACACGAACGGGACCTTGAACGCCCACTTGTCGATGTGGTTGACCTCGTCAGCCGGCGTCAGCACCTCGGACTCGTCGACGTAGTCGACCTCGAGCGCCTCGAGCACCTGCGCCTCGGCGAAGTGACCGATCCGCGCCTTCGCCATCACCGGGATCGTGACGGCCTCCTGGATGCCCTTGATCATCTCCGGATCGGACATGCGGGCCACCCCGCCGTCGCGGCGGATGTCGGCCGGCACGCGCTCGAGCGCCATCACCGCGCAGGCGCCGGCGGCCTCCGCGATCCGCGCCTGCTCCGGCGTGACCACGTCCATGATCACGCCGCCCTTGAGCATCTCGGCCAGACCGGCCTTGACGGTGAACGTCGCCTCGTCGCGCATGTGGCTGCAATATAGCCCCGGCGCGAAGTCGCACGTCGGGCGGTTAGCCTTCGCGGCCGTGTCCGAGGCGATCTATGTTCCGCAGGGTCGGGATCGCTTCGTTCCGAGCGAGCTCTCGCGCGGCCCGTGGGACCCGAACGCCCAGCATGGCGGCGCGCCGGCGGCCCTCATCGCGCGTGCGATCGAGCGCGTCGAGAGCGCCGTCCCGATGGACGTGGTGCGGATCACCTACGAGTTCCTGCGGCCGGTCCCGTTGACGCCGCTCGACCTGCGCACGCGCGTCCTGCGCGACGGCAGGCGCGTCCAGCTGGTGGAGGCGCAGTTGCACGCCGGCGAGCTCGAGGTCGCGCGTGCGAGCGCGCTGCGGATTCGCAACGACGCCGTGCCGGCGCCGGCCGTCGAGCCCGAGCCGCCCGCTCACGGCGGGCCGGCGGAGGGGACGCTGCTCGAGCCGCCGGGCGAGCGGGCGACCTCATTCGCCTGGAGCGCGATGGAGATTCGCTTCACCTCCGGCACCTTCTGGGATGTCGGCCCAGCGTTCGCGTGGTTTCGCCTGCGGAGCCCGCTCGTCGCGGGCGAGGCGCCGTCCCCGCTGCAGCGGCTCGCCGCCGCCGGGGACTTCGGCAACGGCATCGCGACCGCCGTCTCGTGGGCCACGCACGTCTTCATCAACCCTGATCTGACGCTCTATGTCGAGCGGCTGCCACAGGGCGAATGGGTCGGGCTCGACGCCGTCACTCGGGTAGGCGACGTCGGCAGCGGCGTGAGCGACAGTGCGCTCTACGACGAGCGCGGCCGCATCGGCCGGGCGCAGCAGGGCTTGTACGTGGCGGAGCGGACTACTTGAGCCGGAACGCCTTGATGCGCGTCTCGTACTGCTGCGCGTCGCGCGCGTAGACGCCGTAGGCCAGGCCCTGCAGCAGCGACAGCAACGCGACGTGCGAGCGCACGTAGGCAGGGCTGTTCGACGAGTAGTACAGACGGATGCGCGCGAGTCTGGAGACTTCCGAGAGCGTCGCGTCCGTGATCGCGAGCGTCGGTGCTCTGCGATGGCGCGCGAGCTTCATCGTGCGTGCGATCAGCGGATGCGGGCGACCGGCCGAGAGCCCGATCACGAGCGTCAGCTCGTCGATCCGCGCGAGCCGGCCGAGTGCCTCCTGCGAGGGCGAGGCCACCACCTCGGCGCGGATGTCGAGCAGCATCAGGAGGTGCCGCAGGTAGCTGGCGAAGAACGCCATCTGGTCGGTGCCGGCGATCAGCACGCGCTCGGCCGAGGAGATCGCCTCGATCGCGGCCTCCATCTCTCTGCGCGAGAGCTTGCGAGCGGTCTCCTCCACGTTCACGTGGTCGGTCGCGAGCGCCGTCTCGTACTCGGTCTGGTCGAGCGAGAACAGCGGAGCTGCGACGACAGCCGCACCCGTCCCGCCGGCTCCCAGTCCGGCGCCGGCCTGGCGGCGATACTCCTCGCGAGCGGCCTGCTGCAGCTCGGGGAAGCCCTCGAAGCCGAGCGCCTGGGAGAAGCGCACGACCGTGCTGGAGGAGGTCGAGGCGCGGCGCGCGAGCTCCTCCGCCGTCTGGAAGGCGGCTTCGTCGAGGTGGTCGACGATGTACTGCGCAACGTCCTTCTGGGAGCGCGAGAACTCGTCGAAGCGCGCCGTGATGTAGTCGGAGAGCGCCTGATGACCGTGCGGCCGCGGCGGCTCGGCGGCAACGGTGGCGGTGGAGGAGGCTCGCTTCATGGGCAGCGATGGATTCGACGCGCGCCCGCCGCACTCCTTCACGACGCGCTCGCTCTATGCTGCGCGCCGATGAACGTTCTGCCCACAACCCTCGACGGCGTGCTCGAGATCGAGCCGGAGGTGTTCGGCGATCACCGCGGCTTCTTCGTCGAGACGTTTCGTGCCGAGGCGCTCGCGGAAGCGGGCGTCGACGTGACATTCGTGCAGGACAACCACTCGCGCTCGCGGCGCGGCACGCTGCGCGGCCTGCACTTCCAGACGGCGCCCGGGCAGGCGAAGCTCGTCCGCTGCGCGCGCGGCGCGATCTTCGATGTCGCAGTCGACTTGCGCCGGAGCTCGTCGACGTACGGCAGATGGGCGGGCTTCACGCTCGACGACGAGTCGATGCGCGAGGTATTCGTGCCCGCCGGCTTCGCGCACGGCTTCTGCGTCCTGAGCGACGTTGCGGACGTCGTCTACAAGTGCTCGAGCTACTACGACGCGGCTACGGAGTCGGAGATCGCCTACGACGACCCGGATCTCGCGATCGCGTGGCCGACCGAGGTCGAGCGGATCGTCTCCGAGCGGGACGCGAACGCACCGCGCCTGGCCGAGGTCGCGGCCGCGCTGCCGTTCTAGAGCGGCGGCGCCTCAGGCGTCGAGCTGGCTGCGGTGCTCCTGATTCTGCTGGCGCTCGCCGAGGACCTGGATCACCGCGTAGACGATCAGGACGTTGGCGATCACGCCGATGCCGAGGAACGTCACGAGCAGTCCGAACGTGAATGTGAAGGCAGGCGAGGCGGCGAGAGCAATCACGCGCGGCAGCTTAGCGAAGGGCGCGGCGCGGCGCCGCTGCCGGCTTGTGCCGCCGAGGGGATGGGGTACCTTGACGGCATGGACTCCCCCCGCGAGCGCGCCTGCCCGAACTGCGGCGCACCCGCCGCCGCCCCCCAGCGCTGGTGCCTGGAGTGCGGCCATGAGCTGCCGGGCCAACGGCGCGCCGGCGTGCGCTCCGCGGTCGGGATCGCGACAGCGCTCGCCGTGCTCGTCGGGGCGGCCTCTGCGGGCGGGTACACGATCCTGCAGGACGACAAGGTTCCGCCTCCGCCGGCGACGACGGTTGCGCAGACGCCTCCCTCCACGGCTCCGAGCGCGTCGCTGCCGCCGGCGACGCAGGAGCCCGCTCCGTACAGCTACACGCCGCCCAGCACGCTTCCGGGTACGTCGAGCTCGAATTTCAGCGGCGGCCACAGAGCGCCGGTGGTCCCGCTGCCGTCGTCAGGCTCCGGATCGAACGGCGGCACAAGCGCCGGAGGCGCCGCAGGAACCGGCTCGGTCGAGCCCGAGACGCACGCCCCCACGACGCCGACGCAGCCGCCGAAGCCGCAGTTTGCGGTGACCGACATCGCGCTGGGCGCCGCAGCGGTGGCGTACGCCCCCTACGCGACGCCGGACGCCGACCTCGGCGATCCGAGCCGCGCCGTCGACGGCTCGACGCGCACGGCATGGAAGGCACCCGTCGCCGCAGATCCGACGGCACCGCCGCAGCTCGGCATCTACGTCGATCTGGCCGGCAAGGAGAAGCTGCGCAGCCTCAAGCTGCAGACACCGACACCGGGCATGAGCATCGAGGTCTACGGCGCCACCAGCGGTCCGCCGGCCGCGATCACCGACCAGGGCTGGGCCCACCTCGCGAGCCGCGCCGGGATCGCGGCGCAGACGAAGATGAAGCTCGGCGACCGGTCGGTCCGGTATCTGCTCGTCTGGATCGTCGGAGCGCCGCCTGACGGGTCGCGACCGGCGATCTCCGAACTGTCGCTGCTGAGCCTCCAACCAGAGTGACGGCCACGCCGATCGCGTGGGTACCGACCCATGCGACGGTTGTCACTTGAACGCAGACGGCCTGACTGGCAAGCTGACCTATCCCATCCGCAGCACCCGTATCAGGAGGACGTGTCAGCCACACCGGCCGCACCGCGGCGGGGTGTCGTGCGCGAGACCGGGACGTCTCGTGCGCAGCGCCACATGCCGTCGGCCGCTCGGCGGTTCCTCACCTGCCATTCGGGGGGCGCAAGCTAGGAGGAGAGATGCACAAGACGGCACGGGAGTACGTCACCGGCCTCGGCGAGTGCGTCAGCGAGTACGAGACGGTGCTCGAGGGCGCTCGCAAGCTGGCGGACCTGAACGTCGACGCGCTGCCGATCTGCGGTGAGGACCGCAGCGTCCTCGGCATGCTGTCCGAGCGCGACGTCGTGCGGATCGTCGCGCAGCGTTGCGACCCGGATGCGATCCGGATCGGTCGCCTGCAGTTCACGACGACCGCGAGCGTGGACGCGAACGCGTCCATCGAGCACGCCTGGACGACGATGATGGAGCACGACCTGGTGCAGATGCCGGTGACGGAGGAGGGCCGTCTGATCGGCGTCCTGCGCCGCGCCGACATCCGTGGCCGCTTCCGCGCGCCGCGCACGGTCGTCCCCGCTTAGGCGTTCGCGTACGAAGATGTGACGCGGCCGGGGCGGATCCCATCCGCACGCCCCGGCCGCGTCGAGCGCAAGGCTGGCACGTAGCCTCGCACCGGGTGTTCCTGCGACGGATCTCGTCCGCTGCCTGGAACCTCTGGGCCACGCCGAGTCGAGGCCAGCTTGCGAGCTAAGACGAACGACGGCGCGCCGCAAAACTATAAACAGGACCGTCTTTTGTTGTCAACGCGACCCGCATTGGTTACTGTCGCGGACATGGGGGCTCCATCGACAGCCCGTGACGCGGCCGACCGGGCGCCTCGAAGGCAACGGTCGGCCGTCGTTGAGGACGCTGATGTTTGCTGACGGCGGCTATGGTCGCGCGATGCCGATCGCCGCTGATCGCGTCCCGGAGCGCCTGCCCCGGGGGCGCCACGGGCTGCCGCGACGCTTCATCGTTCACAACCAACGCGAGCGCATGCTGCTCGCCGTCGCCGAAGCCGTCGCCGAGCAGGGCTTCGCCACGACCACGGTGGCCGACATCATCGCCCGCGCGCGACTGTCGCGGCGCACCTTCTACGAGCACTTCGCCGACAAGGAGGAGTGCTTCCTCGCCGCCTACGACACCGTCGTCGAGCAGCTGCTGAGCGCCGTCGGGCAGGCGTATGAGCAGGCGGACGGCTGGACGCAGAAGGTGCACGACGGGCTCGAGACGTTCCTTGCCTACCTGGCCGCCGAGCCGGCCTTCGCGCGCATGTGCATCGTCGAGGTCGTTGCCGCCGGGCCTGAGGCGCGCAGCCGCCGTGATGCCGCTATGCGCGTCTTCGTCGACTTCCTGGAGCCCGGCCGTGCCGAAGCGCCGAGAGAGATCCGCGTGCCGGACATCGCGGCCGAGATAGTCGTCGGCGGGATCTACGAGATCATCTACTCGCGACTGCAGCGCGACGCCGCCAACGAGCTGGTGGAGATGCTGCCCGAGTTGCTCTACTGCGCGCTCGTGCCGTACATCGGCCACGTCGAAGCGGACAGAGCGGTCGCATCCGCACGCGAGCGCGCGGGCGCCGCATAGCGCGCGGGCGCTGGATCGCTTACGCCTCAAGCTCCCCGTCGTAGAGCGCGAACGTGGCTCCCTGCGGGTCGGCGACGATCGCGATCCGCGCCATCTGGATGTCGATCGGACCGGCGTGGACCGTGCCGCCGAGCTCCTGCACCCGCGCCATCGCCGCCTCGAGGTCATCGACCCCGAAGTACACGGCCCAATGCGGCGGTGCGTGGGGCGGCTGCACCGGCATCATCCCGCCGTTGCTGCGCCCGCCGTTCCTGATCGACCAGTACGGCTGCTCGCTGCCCTCGAACGGTGCGATGCCCCAGCCGAACAGCTGCCCGTAGAACGCGCTCGCGCCGTCGACGTCGGTCGTCCCGAGCTCGTTCCACACCAACGCGCCAGGTGCGTTCACCAGCCCCGCGCCGATCTGGCGCTTCGGCTCCCACACCATGAACCAGGCGCCCTGCGGGTCTTGGATCACCGCCATGCGGCCGGCGTCGAAGACGTCGAACGGCTCGGCGTGGACGGTCCCGCCCAGCGCGGCGGCCTTCGCGGCGATCTCGTCCGCGCTCGCGACGGTCACGTAGGAGTTCCACGTCGGCGGGACGCCGGCCTCGCGTTGTGCCTGCGGCTGCGGCGAGATCGCCGCGACGTGATGGCCGTCCTTGGTCATCATCGAGTAGACGATCCCCTCCCCCGCCGGCATGTCGTCGGCGCCCCAGCCGAACAGCTCGCGGTAGAACGCTCTGGCCGCGTCCTGGTCGGTGGTCGTCAGGTCCACCCAGCTGAAGGTGCCCGGTGCGTACTCCGTGCGCTCGCCCATCGTGCCGCCTCCGCTTCTGTGATCGGCCTCCACTTCCATCCTGCCCAACCTCGACGACGGCGCAACGGCGCCGCCGTCCCCGCTAGCCCTGCTCGATGCGCACGAGGTTGCCGGCCGGGTCGCGCACGGCGGCGTCGCGGACGCCCCACGGCTGGCTGGTCGGCTCCTCCAGGACCTCCACGCCGGGCGTCGCGGCGACCTTCTCGAAGGTCGCGTCGAGGTCGTCGGAGCGCAGGTGGATGGGGCGCAGCTCACCCTTCGCGAGCAAGGCGGCAAGCGTGTCGCCGTCCTCCTTGGAGCGACCGGCGTGCGGCTGCGAGAGCACGATCGCGATCTCGGGCTGGCTGTCGGTGGTGAGGGTGATCCAGCGGAAGTCGCCGCCCGCGACCTCGTTGCGCACGGTCAGGCCGAGCGTGTCGCGGTAGAAGGCCAGGGCGGCGTCGGGGTCGTCGACGAAGACGTGGACGGTGCTGAGAGAGACGGTCATGGAGCCGATGCTAGGCGGGTGCGGCGGCCGGCGCTTCTCCGAAACTGCTCTCTTGCGCGCGGCCTGGACCGCTCCCCTTGCGCGGCCGTGTCAGCACCATCGCATGGCAGCCTGGCAGCACCCGGACGTCGGCGTGGTCGCCGGCGCGGTAGGCGCTCGGCGTCTGCCCGACGAGCTCCGTGAAGCGGGCGCTGAAGGAGCCGAGGCTCGTGCAGCCGACCGCGAAGCAGACCTCGGTCACGCTCATGTCGCCGCGGCGCAGCAGCGCCTTGGCGCGCTCGATCCGCCGTGTCATGAGATACGCGTAGGGCGTCTCGCCGTAGGCCTCGCGGAAGCGGCGGCTGAAGTGCGCCGGGGACATCAGCGCCGTGCGGGCGAGCACTGGGACGTTCAGCGGCTGTGCGTACTCGCGGTCCATGCGGTCGCGCGCGCGGCGCAGTCGACGCAGCTCGTCGAGGTCGGCGCTCATGCGCCCATTGTGCACTCGAGTGGAGCGGGCGGGCGTCAGCGCGGCGCGCCGTTGAATCGTTGCGCGTACAATGGTCTGCAGATGGCGCTCCAGATCGAAGACCTCGTCAAGCGCTATCCGACCGGCACCGAGGCGCTCAAGGGCGTCTCGCTCTCCATCTCGCCCGGCCAGTTCTTCGGCCTGCTCGGCCCCAACGGCGCCGGCAAGTCGACGTTGATCCACTGCACGACCGGGCTGGCGGCGCCGACGTCGGGAGCGATCCGCGTGTTCGGCCACGACGCCGTCTCGCACTACGAGCAGGCGCGCCTGGCCGTCGGACTCGCGCCACAGGATCTCAACCTCGACTGGTTCCTGACCGTCGAGGAGACGCTCGACTATCACGGCGGCTACTTCGGGATGCCGCGGCGCGAGCGGCGCGAGCGCTCCAGAGAGCTGCTGGAGGCGTTCTCGCTGGTGGAGAAGAAGGACGACCGCACGCGCACGCTCTCGGGCGGGATGAAGCGGCGACTGGTGCTGGCGCGTGCGCTGATGCACCGGCCGAGACTGCTGATCCTCGACGAGCCGACCGCCGGCGTCGACGTCGAGCTGCGCCTGGAGCTGTGGCAATACGTGCAGCGCATCAACGCCGAGGGCACGACGATCCTGCTGACGACGCACTACCTCGAGGAGGCGGAGCAGCTGTGTGACGCGATCGCCTTCATCAACGGCGGGGAGATCGTCGCGCAGGGCACGAGCGGCGAGCTGGCCGCGCGCTACGGCGTCTCATCGCTCGAGGACGCCTACTTGGAGCTCGTCGGGCGCAAGGAGCTCTCGCGCGCGCACCTGGTCGCGGAGGAGGCCGTATGAGCGCCCTGACCGACCAGCCGACGCAGCCGCGTGCGCCCGAGCAGGAGCGCGGCGGCGGCCTGCTGCGATTGAGCGGCCGCCAGATCCGATTCCTCGCGCTCGTGCGGCGCGAGTGCAACCGCTTCATGAAGATCAAGCGCCAGACGGTCGGCGCGCCGCTGCTGGAGACGTTCCTCTACATCTCCGTCTTCGGCGCCGCGCTCGGCTCGCGCATCCACACGCTGCACGGCTACAGATACATCGTCTTCGTGATCCCCGGCCTGATCATGATGGCGTGGGCGATGAACGCGTTCACGAACAACGCCTCGTCGATCCTGCAGCAGAAGTTCCAGCGCTCGATCGACGACCAGCTGTCCTCCCCCGCCTCGCCGCTGGAGCTGCTGCTGGCGTTCTCGCTCGGCGGCTTCCTGCGCGGAGGGACGGTCGCAGTGCTGACTTTCGTGGCCTCCTCGATCCTCGTCGATCTGCCCGTCGAGCACCTGCTCGTGCTGCTCGCCGGGCTGTTCTTCGTCGGCTTCTTCTTCTCGCAGCTCGGCGTGCTCGTGGGCGTGCGCGCCGAGCAGTTCGACGACGTGGCGGTCTACCAGCAGTTCGTGCTGATGCCGCTGATCTTCCTCGGCGGCGTCTTCTACTCGGCGACGCTGCTGCCGCAGCCGTTCGAGACGCTCACGCACATCAACCCCGTCTACTACATGATCGGGATCGTGCGCTACGGCTTCCTCGACTACAGCGATGTGAACGTGGCGCTCGCGCTGCTCGTGCTGGCGGCGGCCACGACCGCGCTGTTCCTCACGAACCTGCGGCTGTTCGTGAGCGGCTACCGGCTGCGCGCGTAGTCGCGTGGAGCTTGACGTGCGCGTGGTCCCGCGCGCGTCCCGCGAGCAGATCGCGGGGATGCGCGACGGGCGGCTGCTCGTGCGCGTGAACGCTCCGCCGCTGGAGGGCAAGGCAAACGCGGCCGTGTGTGCGCTGCTGGCAAAGGCCGCCGGTGTGCCGAAGGGCGCCGTGACGGTCGTGCGGGGCGAGACCTCGCGCGACAAGCGCGTGCGGATCGAGGGCGACGAAGCGACCGTGCGCGCCCGCCTCGGCCTCTAGCTACGGGACGAGGACGACCTTCCCGACGTTGCGCCGCTCGGCGATGATGCGGTGCGCGTCGGCGGCGCGGTCGAACGGGATCGCGTCGGAGACGATCGGTCTGATCGTGCCGTCCTCCATCAGCGCGGTGAGCGGGTCGGTCCATGGCTGGAGCGTGCCGCGGTCGTCCCACAGGCGCAGCATGTTGAGCCCGATCACGGCCTTCGAGTCCGACATCTGTCTGATCAGGTCGAAGCCGCGCAGCATCGGCAGGCCGGCACGCGCGGCCTTCAGCAGGTTGCGGCGCTCGCCGGGCTGGACGGCGGAGGCGCCGAACGCGACGAGCCGGCCGCCGATCCGCAGCATCCGGTAGGAGCGCTTGAACGAGCTGCCGCCGATTGCGTCGAGGATCACGTCGAAGCGGTCGCCCAGCTCGTAGTCCCAGCCGGAGCGTGTGTAGTCGTGCGCGACGTCGACGCCGTTGGCGCGGATCGCATCGTGCTTGCCGGGCGAGGCGGTGCCGTGCACGGTGGCGCCGTGGCGCTTGGCGATCTGCGTTGCGGCGACGCCGACGCCGCCGGCGGCCGCATGAACCAGCACGGCCTCGCCGGCTCTGAGGCTGCCGTAGCCCAGCAGCGCCGCCCACGCGGTCGCATAGTTGACGGGGATCGCAGCGCCCTGCTCGAAGCTCAGATGCTCCGGCAGCGGCACGACCGCGGCCGCCGGCACGACCACCTCGGAGGCATAGCCGCCGAAGCGCGTCCCGGCCATCACGCGGGAACCGGGCTCGATGCCCTCGACATCGGGCGCGACCTCGGCAACGGTGCCCGCGACCTCATAGCCGACGACCATCGGCGGCTTGGGCGCGTCCGGGTAGAGGCCGGTGCGGGCCATCGTGTCGGCGAAGTTGACGCCGGCGGCGGCGACCTCGACGCGGACGTGGCCGGGCGTGAGCGGCGGGTCCGGGCGCTCCTGCACCTGCAGGACCTCTGGACCTCCGTGCTTCGGGATGACGACGGCGCGCATGGGTGGCGGAGGCTAGCGGCCGGCCGGCCTGCGGGCGCCGATCCGTGCGTAGATTCGGCGGCACGGCGACGTCCCCCGCGGGATGGGGGACGGGGGACGTCGCCACCGCCGAACCGGGCATGAAGCCACTGGCGGGAGATCGGACACGACGATCGTCTTGGGGGAATCGACGCGTGTCCGTGTGCGCGGCTCGTCCACTCTTGGGGGGATGGGACGGCCGTGCGAGGCGCGCGAAGCTAACAGACGCCCGCTCGCTCTTCACCTATGGATGGAAGTCGCCCCCGCTCTTTCCGACCTTTTCGGGTTGGGTTTGTCACCAAGCCGCTCCCCGTCACTGTGACGGCTGGTCGCCCGCGTCCCAGCCGGCAGGCGGGTCGACGACCTTGCCCTCAGCGCGGAGCAGGGACAGGAGCGCAAAGGCGTCGTTGCCGGAGAGCCCGAGCTTCTCGCCGAGCTCGCGATGCAGTCCCGGCGTCCAGACCCGGTCCGGGATCTCTCGCAACGCCGCGGTTGACACATCCTCGTTGCCGACTCGGTTGAAGTACTTCGGGAAGCGCCGGTACGGATGCCCTGACACAGACAGCCTTCCGCGTCTCTCGAAGTTCAAGCGCTCGACGAGCCCGAGCTCGCGCATCCCTGCTCTGATCGCCTCGGCAAGCTGCGTCCGCAGCAACGGTGCCGTCGCGCCGGTCACCCGCTGGCGCGCGACGTCGTAGTGCACGTCGTCGCCCGCGACGACGTCGACATCGATGACGCCCGACAGGCGATGCCATCCGTCCCAATCAAGCGCCCGCGCCAGCTGCTTCACACTCATCCGGATCCCGTTCACCGTCAGCCGGTTGCCCTGGAAGTCGGAGAGATAGCCGCGGAAGTACTCCGCGCCATAGACGTTGCTGTAGTGAAACGGCGCGTCGGCATACGGGCTCAGCGAGCCGTCGTCGAGCCGGTGGAGGAACAGGATCACCCGGCCGGCGAAGCGCGAGTTCCAGCGCGCCACCTCGAGCTCGATCGGCTCGACGCCATGCTCGACGAGGTATTCCCGCGCGCCCGGCCGCAACGCGACGCACTGCCCCGGGCTCGCTGTGAAGCGCGTCGCTCCAAGTGCGACCTCCACCGGGACGGCCGGCCGACGGACTGTCTCGCGCAGATAGAACGCGGTTCGCCGCAGGAATCGCTCCACCGCGTCGGGAGTCATCGCGAGTCGGATCCGCACCTCTGTCCCGTGCAGCCCGTCCTCGGACTCTCTGACGAACGCAAGGCCGAAGCGGCTCTCGACGTGGACGACACGCGTCGTCGTATCGCCGCGAGGCGAGACGGCGTTGGCCGTGCGCACCTCCAGTCGGTCCGCGATCATGAACACGGACAGCACGCCGATCCCAAAGCGGGAGATCGGCGAGAACACCGATCTGCGCCGCAGGCGGTCGAACTCCGCGGAGCGGTAGTAGCTGCGACCGACGCAGAAGAAGTAGTCGAACAGCACCGCCTCGTCCATGCCGATGCCGTTGTCGGTCACGACGATCCAAGTCTTCCCGTCTCCGTCCTCCTCGCAGGACACGGCGACCCGGGGGACGTAGTCCTTCGCCGGGTGGTAGATCGCCCGCACGCGGCACGCGTCGATCGCGTTCTGCACGAGCTCGCGCAGCGCGACGGCGCGGTTCGGATACAGCTCCTCCCCCATCAGGAGGCTTGAGATCGCAGACTCGTCGAGCCGGAAGGCGAGGTCTTTGTAGGCGTATCCGATCGAGCGAACCTGCGCACGTACGGTGGCGGGAACGACAAGCCGGTAGCGCGAGCAGATCGCCTCGGGGTTCCGGCGCAGCACTGCGGTCGTGTCGCGAACCTCGCGCTCGATGATCGCGCAGAAGTCACGGATCGCCCGCTCGATCGCCGGATGCGTGGAGTCCGCGTGGACGACGACCTCGGTGGCGTCGAACTGGAGCGACCGCACAGCCATGTGCTTGTTCCACTCCTTGAGCGTCACGGCGGCCCCGGGGATGTCGCGCGTCCTCAGGCCGAGCGACTCGAACAGCACGCGCGGCGTCCGCTCACGGTCGAAGTCGAGGATGTCGACGACGCGGAGGACGGCGGCGCAGAACTGGACGTTCAGGGTGTGACCGCCGATCGGCAGGTCGCGCGGAAAGCGGTCCGTGTAGGCGTCGCTGGTCTCCAGCAAGGCCCCGACGTCGAGGTTGTGGCTCTCGCAGATGGCGACCAGCTCGTTCTGGAACGAGACGTCGCGCAGCGAGAACAGATCCTCGCGCCCGGCGGCCGCGCGCAGCTGCGCGAACAGCGCGAGATAGCGGGAGCGGTCGGCGTGCCGCGGTCGCAGAAAGCTCGCCAGCCCCGCCTCCTGCAGCTGGAACAGGCGCGCCTCCAGAGCCGGCTTGTGCTCGTCCGCCGCCTCGGCGTGCCGTCCCCGCGTGGTGACGAGATCGTCCCAAAGCTGTGGCCACTGGCGCATGCTCTCCTCGAACTCGGCCGTTGCGACGATCTCGGCCCGCTCAGTGGCGGTCACGCACATCCCGAGGTCGTGGACGTAGCTGGCCATGATGATCGTGGCGAGCTCGAGCGCGGAGAGGTGCTCGATCGTCCCTGCTTCGATTGCGTAGCCGGCGAGATGCACGAGCTTGCGCGCATGGCCCGCGTCATGAAGCGTGTACTCGCGGAACGGGCCGGTCGCCACCAAGCTGAGCAGCAGCTCGGCGGCGAGCACAAGCGCGTCGACGCGCTCGGCGAGCCCGTCAACCGGCGTGCTGACTTCGACCAGCCGCTTGTAGAGCGCGCATTGGCTGAGAGTGGGCGGACATGGAGGGATCAGCATCGTCGGACGGTGCGGGCGTCTCTCCCCCAGTGGCGCCGCTAGGACTCGAACCTAGGACCAACGGATTATGAGTCCGCTGCTCTAACCAACTGAGCTACGGCGCCGTAGCCGGTCCGACGCTACCAGAGCGCGCGTGGGCTTCGCCGGATGAACCGCGACCGCGGGTGGCCGCGGCGGCTACCGTCAGCTGGATGAGCTCCGGCGCGCCGATCCTCGTCTCCCATCCCAACCTCAGAGCGCAGACGTTCGCGCCCGCGAGCCGCCAGACGGTCGCGCTGGAGCGCGCGCTGCGGCGCACCTGGGCCCCGTTGGCGCGCAGCTGGCGGATGACGCCGCGCGGCGTGCGGATGTTGCAGCGCGTGACCGAGCCGCCGCGCCGGCGGGTGCCGATCCTGCGCGGCAGCGTCGTCGAGCATACGCGCGCAGCGGGACTTCCCGCCGAGTGGGTGCGCGGGCCCCGCGCGCTCGGCGCCTCCGCCCACGGCGACGAGCGCGCCGTCGTGCTCTACCTGCACGGCGGCGGCTACGTGTTCGGCTCGCCGCGCACGCACCGCAACCTCGTCTCGCGCCTCTCGCACGTCACGGGCCTGCCGGTCCTCTCGCTCGACTATCGCCTGCCGCCCGTCGCCACGCTGCCCGCCCCGATCGAGGACGCGCTCGCCGCCTACCGCCATCTGCTCGACGAGGGTCACGCACCGGAGCGGATCGTCGTCGCGGGCGACTCCGCCGGAGGGCACCTCGCGCTCACGCTCGCCCTCCACGCCGCCGAAGGCGGCATGCCGATGCCGGCCGCGCTGGTGCTGTTCTCCCCCTGGACCGATCTCGGCATGACCGGCGCCTCGTTCACGAGCAACGCCGACCTCGACCCCTTCCTTCCCGGCATCGCCCTGCACCGCGCCGCCCGCGTCGCGCTCAACGGCGCCGACCCGGCCGACTGGCGCTCCTCTCCCCTGTTCGCGCCCGAGGAGCTCTACCGCCAGCTGCCGCCGACGCTGCTGCAGGCCGGCTCGACCGAGGTCCTGCTCGACGACACGATCCGCACCGCCGAGCGCCTCGCGACCGCGGGCGTCGCGACCGAGCTGCAGATCTACGAGCGCCAGCCGCACGTCGTGCCGCTGTGGGCCGGCACGCCCGAGGCGCGCGCCGCGCTGCGCGAGATCGGCCGCTTCGTCGACGGACTGCTGGGACCGGCGGACGCTCCGCCCCCGCCGGATGAGCAGACGGTCGCCGAGGCCGCCTCGCGCGAGACGACGAGCGCCTGAACGCCCGGCACGATCAGTCGATCGGATCGCCGGTGTCGGTGAGGTAGCGACGGCGGTGCCGGTCGCCTGCCCGCCGCAGCACGTCGGTGAGGTTCGAGCGCAGCGGCTCCTGCGCGTCTGCCAGCAGCGGCAGCAGGCGCTGCTCGACGAGATCCTCGGTCGCCACGCTGGCGAGCAGCGACCGCCCCATGTTCACGGAGTCGTGCTCGGCGTGGAGGTCCTCGACCGCCCAGTCCACCATCTCTGGCGTGAGCTGCTCCAGTCTCAGGCGATCATGACGGGCGAGCACGTGGTGGGCTAGCACCGTCCGCTCCTCCGGACCGCCCTCGGCGAACAGCTCGAGCAGCTCGGGCAGGCGGTCGGCCGCAGCCGCGGCGACGAAGGCGCCCAGCGGGCCGCGCCGGTGCGCCTCGTCCCACTGCTCGCCGAGCCAGTCGACCCACCACCGCAGATCGCCGAGTTCGACCACTTCGGGACGCACGACCTCGGACATTCGCCCGCCACGGATCGTGTTGAGCACGCTGGCGGCGAGTGCTGCATCGCGCTCCCGCAGCAGCGCGGTCAACAGCCGCTCCTGCCCGGTCCACTCGACGCCTCCCAGCATCGTCATCGTGTCGAGTGGCTCGCTCGACCAGTCGGCGCCCTGCTCGTGCAGCCGGCGCAGCATCCCGAAGAAGCGATCCGGCTGGCGAGCAGCATGCCACAGCAGGGCGGCGCGCACGCCCGGCGGCTCCGCTGCGGCGCGAGCGGCCACCCAGCGCCGCCAGTCGTCCGAGAGGCCGGTGAGCATTGTGAGCGCAGCGAGTCCCCAGCCGCCGGCGCGCAGCTCCTGCGCCCTCAGCAGCGCCGGCCCGACCACGTCCGGCACGAGCGCCGAGAGGTCGGGATCGGTCGCGCTGTGCAGGACCCGGAAGCACAGCGTGATGGCGGCCCGATCCGGATCGGTCTCGAGCAGCTCGGCGGCCGCGCTCAACCACTCGCTCGGTCCGACGCCCCGCAGCATGTCGAGCAGGCCAGCGCGGACGAGCGGCGACGCGTTCGCGAACGGGCCGATCCGCTCGCGCAGCTGTTTGAGCGAGAACGCGCCCAGCACGCCGGCAAGCCCATGGACGAGGCCTCCGCGGGGCGTCTCCGCCGGCTGCCCGGCCGGCTCGTCGGTCGCCTGCGCGGCGATCCGCTGCAGCAGGTAGTCCAGATCCGCGAGCTCGACGGTGCGCCGCAGCGCGAAGCCGACCTGCATGCACCAGCCGGAGTCGTCGGCATGCTCGAACAGCGCGTCGAGCGCTCGTCGGATTCGCGCGCGGCCGCCGAGTTCGAGCGTCTTCGCGAACGCCGCACCGCTACCGCTCCCTCCGCTCGCGCCCAGTGCGAGCAGCGACGGCTCGTGCTGCTCTTCGATCCGCAGCGCCTTGACCTCCGAGGTCAGCTCGAACGAGCGCGTTTGCGAGAGGTCGACGAGGCGCTCGAGCGCCTCGCTCGTCCACCGCTGCCAGCCGTCGTCGAGATAGGCGAGCGCGCGCAGGCCGAGCGGCGCGTCGACCCGCATCACGCCGTCGAAGAACGCCGCCCGCTCCGGGGGCTCCAGGAACCCGATCGCCAGCAGCACGACGTGGTCCCAGCGCCGGCCGCGAAGGCACGCCTGCAGCGCCTGGGAGTCCTCGCGGTAGCGCCGCACGAGCTCGTACGCGGCGAGATGCTCGACGACCGAGTGATGGAAGAACGAGACGTGGCCGCCCAGTCGCGGCACGAGCATCTCCTCGGAGAGCAGCCAGTTGACGAGCTCATGGCCGTCGACGCCGGTCGCGCCCGCAGCGTCGAGCTCTGCCGCGAGCGCGTCGACCCCGATCAGCTGGTCGCCGGCATCGACGGCCCGATAGGCGACGCGCCCGAACAGCGGCGCGAGATCGAGCGGCTGGCCGAAGCGGGCCTGGAAGCGAGCGCCGAGGCGCGCGAGCACAGCGACGTAGATCGCGTGCGGCGTGCGCACGTCCCACAGTTCGTGCTCGACGCAGAAGCGGTAGAAGACCGGCCGCGAGAGGAGCGCGAACAGTTCCTCCGAGATCTCGGAGCGCGAGAGCCCGCGCGCTTGCAGCAGGGCGCGCAGGTGCTCCTGCGGGATCGCCTCGAGCTCGATCTCCGGCAGGCCGAGCGCCGCGTGCTCCACGCCGAAGCGCGTCACGAGCACGGCGCTGCACGCGCCGATGCGCTCCAGGAACGCGATCAGGTCCCCGTGCAGGCTGTTGTCCTCGACGATCCGCGCCGGAACCTCGTTGAGGCCGTCGACGAAGAACGCGATGCGGCCCTCGGCGAGCAGCCGGTCGAGCGGGAAGCCGACCGGGAAGCTCTCGACGACCATCGTCCAGAGGTCGCCGTCGTAGTCGCGCAGGTCGACGTAGGCGGGCACGCGCAGCGCGTCGGCGGCGGGGTCGTCCGCAAGCGCCGCGTCGATCACGTCCTCGGCGAGGGCGGCGACGGCCGCGCGCACCGTGAACGTCTTGCCGGCGCCCGGGGCGCCTGTCAGCAGCAGCCGCTCGCGGTTCGCGCGCAAGCCCGTGATCGCGTCGCCCTCGATGAACGGCGTCGCGGTCTCGCCCGAGACTTTGGGCGCCCCCAGCGGCGTGCGCCGCGGGTAGCCGGTCAGCGGCAGCGGCTCAATGTCGCGCGGGAGCCCGGCCTGCGCCATCCGGCGCGCGTGTCGCAGCAGCGCCATCGTTCCGAGCTCGTCGCCCTGCGACCCCGCGGCGGGCCGCGCCCGCGCCGGCAGCGGCGCGGCCAGCCGGTCGAGCAGCGCGAGCAGGTCGGCGTGGCGCGCCTCCGGCTCGGCGTCCGCCGGTCGCGTCGCATAGGGGACGAGGTGGATTCCGTAGTTGTTGCGCCAGTACGTCAGCTCGTCCTCGTCAACGTCCGCCACGAGCGCGTAGTGGTCCTGCGCCGCGCCCTGATAGACGGTCGCGAGCGTGTCCTTGATGAGCAGGAAGTCCGGATCGCGCAGGCCAAAGCCGACGAACAGCATCGGGCGACTGGCGAGCAACGTCTTGAACGCGTCGAAGGCGTGACGCCGCTCGCCGCGCAGCGCGCGGTACTGCTCGCGCGTCAGGACGATCGAGTCGCTCGCGTCGACGTCGCCATGCGGCTTGAAGACGAAGTCGCGCGCGCGGCTCTGGATGATCGAGGCGGTCTCGACGAGCTGCAGGTTGGTGACGACCTTGAAGCTCGTGTCGGGGCGCTCCGCTGCGAGCGTCCGCTCCAGCAGCTTGTCGTAGTTTGTCGTGATGAAGCTTGCGGGACCGAGCGTCGCGAGTCGTCGGTGCAGCGCTGACGGCCGCGCAACGCCGTCCCGCGTGGCGGCCCGCAGGAACGTCGCGCGCTCCTGCGGCGTCAGCACGTCGAAGCCGAAGCTGGCGGCCTGCAGGAGATCGGCGCGCTCGAGCTCGCGCCGCACGAGCTGCGACGGCCGCCCGCGCGCCTCGAGAAAGTCCGCAAGCTCTTCGATCAGCACGTGCCATGTCGGCAGCCCGGACCACGCCGCGACGCCGGCGCCGACGAACAGCACGGTGTCGGGTTGCGCGAGCACCTCGCGCAACGGCTCGATGGCCGCCGCTACGCCAGCGCTCGCACGAGGAGGTGCCATGGCGGATGTCTACCAGCGGGACCGGCGCGCGAGCCCCGGTCGAGCATGGCCGAGAAGGCGCATCAGCCGCTGGCGAGCCGCGTCGCCAGCGCGCGGTCGGGCGCCAGCGCCACGCGCACGCTCGTGTCGTGCACACCCACAGCGGTCGCCGAGCCCGCGGGCAGTCGGGCAGCCCATGTGCGCAGCGCAGCACCAAGTGCGCGGGCCTCGCCGGCGCCGCGCATCCGCAGGCCCAGCACCGCCGCGTCGCGCGCGCGGCATGGCGCGGGACAGCCGCGCGCCGCGAGCGCCCCGCGCCGCCACAGCGCGTACCGTCCGCCGTGCCAGCCCGCCGTGAGCTCCCGCGCAGCGACCGGCCCCATGGACGGCGAGAGCAGCGCCGCGAGGTCCTCGCTGCCGAGCGTCGAGCCTGCGACCCGCTGCCAGCCGTCTCCTGGCGCGGACAGCGACACCGGCAGCGGCTGCTCCGCGCGCAGCCAGCGCAGCGGCTGCAGGATCTCTGCGGTCGTGACGGGCGGCCGCGCACGCTCGGCGACGTTCACGAGCGTCCATCTGTCGCCGCCGGCGTCCAGCAGCGCCTGCACGAACGCCTCGCCCTGGAAGTAGGGGAACACGAGCGTGCGTGCGACGTATTGCGGCAGCGGTCTCGCGCCGGTCACCTGCGTGAGCCCCGACAGTGCGTCGCCGAGCGGCTGCTCGCTCGGCCAGCGCTCGGCATAGCGCTCCATCACAAGCGTCGCGGAGCCCTCGACGAGTGCCTGCTGCGCGGTGGAGGCGTCGTCGCCCGCGTGCGCGTGACGGGTGCCGGAGGGCGGCTCCAGATCGGCGTACTGGTCCTCCAGCGCGTGCGTCAGCTCGTGTGCGAGCGTCACGTCGTCGACGCCCGCGCCGCGCACGAGCGCAAGCCGATCGCGGCGCGGGTCGTAGTAGCCGGCAACCTGCTCACCGTAGATGTCGCCCTCGATCGATCCCAGGTCCGCGTCCGGCGGCAGCAGCGCGAGCAGCTTCAGCAGCTCCTCATTTGCGCGCTGCTGCGGAGGCGGTTGGCTGTGCTGCGTCTCTTCCGCTCCCTCCCGCCGCGCCTGCGCCGGCGAGACGATCGCAACCGGGACCGGGTGCTTGAAGTGCAGGCCGCGGAGCTCCTCGACGCGGCGCTCGACGAGCCGGATGTGCGCCGGCGAGACGATGCGGTCGCCGTGCGCGACCGCTCCGCGCCCGCCGCCGAGTGCGATCGCGGCCGCCCCGAGCACCGCGACGAGCAGCAGGATCAGCAGCTCAGGCGTACGGGAAACCGGCGAGTCGGAAGGGGGGCGCGTGATTTGATGCTCGCTCGTACGACGGACGACCTCTTCAGGAAGGGACAGCATGGCGCAACGAGCGGCGATCGTGACTGGCGCATCGAGCGGGATCGGCTTGGCGATCGCACGGATGCTCGGCGAGGAGGGCTACGCGCTCACGCTCGCCGCCCGGCGCCCGGAGAAGCTCAGAGAGGCGGCGGACGGGCTGCGCGCCGACGGCTACGAGGTCACCGACGTAGCCGCCGCACTGTCCGAGGAGGACGCGGTCCAGCAGGTCGTCGCGGCGCACAAGGACGCCTACGGCCGCCTCGACGTGCTCGTCAACAATGCTGGCGTCGGGATCGGCGCCCCCGTCGCCGAGATCCAGACGAAGCGGCTCGACATGCAGCTCGACGTGAACCTGCGCTCGTACGTCCTCTTCTATCGCGAGTGCATCGACCTGCTGCGCGCCGCCGCGCAGGAGAACGGCACCGCGCAGGTCGTCAACACGTCCTCGATCTCCGGCAAGCGCGGTCAGGCGTGGCTGTCGGTCTACTCGGCCACCAAGGCCGGCGTCGTCGGCTGGACGGAGGCGATGAACAAGGAGCTCGCACCCGAGGGGATCAAGTCGTGCGCGCTCTGCCCCGCGTTCGTCGACACGCCGATGACCGACTTCGCAAAGGACGGCGGCGTCGCCGCCGAGCAGATGATTACGACGCAGGACATCGCCGAGGCCGTGCGGCTGCTGCTGAAGGTCTCCCCCGCCTGCCTGATCCCCGAGATCATCTTCGAGCGGCCGGGTGATGCCCTGTGAGACTCGGCGTCCACATCGGCTACTGGGGCCTCGGCCTCACCGCAGAGCAGCAGCTGGAGATCGTGCAGGAGGCCGAGCGGCTCGGCTACGACAGCGTGTGGGCGGCGGAGGCGTACGGCTCCGACACCGCCACCGTGCTCGCCTGGCTTGCCGCCGGCACGAGAACGATCGGGCTCGGCTCGGCGATCTTCCAGATCCCCGCGCGCAGCGCCGCGATGACGGCGATGACCGCGGCCACGATCGACAACCTGTCGAACGGCCGCATGCGCTGCGGGATCGGCGCGTCCGGCCCACAGGTCGCCGAGGGCTGGCACGGCCAGCGCTACGGGCAGATGCTGCAGCGCACACGCGAGTACGTCGCGGTGATGCGGATGGCGCTCGCGCGCGAGCGCGTCGAGTTCCACGGCGAGACGCTCGAGCTGCCGCTCCCGGACGGCCCCGGCAAGGCGCTCAAGCTGACGATCGCACCGGTGCAGGAGCGGATCCCGATCTACCTGGCCGCGATCGGCCCGAAGAACACCGCGCTCGCGGGCGAGATCGCCGACGGGTGGATCCCGACGCTGTTCGCGCCGGAGCACGTCGCCGAGTTCCGCACGTATCTCCAGGAGGGCGCCGAGCGCGCGGGCAAGACGCTCGACGGCTTCGACATCGCACCCACGGTCAACGTGCTCGTGACCGACGACCTCGCCAGCGGCCGCGACGCGATGCGCCCCTACCTGGCGCTCTACATCGGCGGGATGGGTTCGCGCAGACAGAACTTCTACAACCGCCTCGCCGTCCGCTACGGCTTCGAGGAGGCGGCAAGAAAAGTTCAGGACCTCTACCTGGAGGGCAAGCGCGAGGAGGCCGGCGCTGCGCTGCCCGACGAGCTGATCGACCTCGTCACGCTGTGCGGCCCGAAGGAGCACGTGCGCGAGCGGCTCTCGGTGTACCGCGATGCGGGCGTCGGCACGCTGATGGTCACGCCGATGGCGTGGACGGCAGAGGAGCGCCTGTCACAGCTGCGACTGACAGCGGAGCTCGCCGCGTAACCGGTCCCGGGCGGGCGGAGTTCAGCACGCCGAGCAGGGCATCGACGACGCGCGGGTCCAGCTGGGAGCCCGCGACGCGGCGCATCTCGGCGTGCGCGGAGGCGCTCGAGCGCGGTGGGCGCCATGGGCGCGGCGAGGTCATCGAGACGAACGCGTCGCACGCGAGCAGGATGCGCGCCGCGAGCGGGATCTCCTCGCCGCTCAAGCGATCCGGATAGCCCGTGCCGTCGTAGCGCTCGTGCTCGTGGCGGACGATCGGCGCCGCCTCCTCCAGCAGCGGCAGGCTGCGCAGCATGCGTTCGCCGATCAGCGCGTGCTCGCGCAGCACCGCGCGCTCCTCGTCGCGCAGCTCCCCCGGGTGCGTCAGCAGCACGGCCGGGACGCCGACGTCGCCGACGTCGTGGAACAGCGCGGCGAGGTAGAGCGCCCGCAGCTCGTCGTCGGCGAGGTCGAGCGCGCGCCCGGTCTGCCATGCGAGCTCCGCGATCCGCCAGGACTCGGTTCCCGCCGCCGCGGCGCTCCCGACCGCGACGCGGTAGAGCTCCCCGAAGCCGGCGTCGCGCAGCCGGTCGAGCAGACGCCGGCACGTCAGCGCGCGGCCGAGCTGCTCCGCAATCGCCTCGGCGAGCGCGCGCCCGGCGAGGTCGTAGGCGTGCGGACGGTCGGAGGCGACGATCAGGTAGCCCCACATGCGCGACTCCTCCCGGATCGCGACGGCCAGCTCGCTTCGCACCCGCCCGCCGTCGAGCCAGCGGCGCTCGACGTCCTCGTCGACGATCGCCGGCCCCGCGGCCGCAAGCGCACGCGGCGTGATCGGGTGGTGCGCCAGCACGCCGACCACGTCGGCGTCGTCGCCTCCCGAGCTGACGGCCGCGACCCGCACGTCCGCGGGACCGTCGTCGCCGAGCCCGACGACCGCGCCGCCGATCGTGTCGAATGCGCCCGCGAGGAAGGCGACCGTCGTCTCCGCGAGCGCGCGCTCGTCGCGAGCGCCGGGCAGCGCACGCGCCAGACCGGCCAGCAGCGCGAGGCGGCTCATCGGGCTCGCGCCGGCACCGGGGCGTCCCGTGTCGTCGCGCTGCACCGCAACGCCGCGCGGAGCCGCCCCGCGCTGTGCATCGCCGTTCGTGCGCTTGGCCTGCCGCAGTGCGGCGTCGGCCCGCAGGATCAGCTCGTCGACGCTGCGCGCCGGGGCGCCGAACGTGGTCCAGCCGACGCTGGCGCCGAGGCGCCGCTCGCCCTCCGCGCCGAACGGGATCGACTCGATCGCCTGCGTGAGCCGTTCTGCCAGCTCGCGCGCCTCGTCCTCGCCGGCGCGGACCGCGATCACCGCGAACTCGTCGCCGCCCTGACGGCAGCAGACGTCCTCCTCGCGCAGCGTGTCGCGCAGCGCGACCGCGACGAGCCGCAGCGCGTCGTCGCCGGCGAGATGGCCGAGCTCGTCGTTGATCCCCTTGAAGCCGTCGAGGTCGAGCAGCACGAGCGAGAACGGGTCCTCGTAGCGCCGCGAGCGCGCGACCTCGGCGGTCAGCGCCCTCATGAACATGCGGTAGTTGCCGAGGCCCGTGAGGTCGTCGAGCTCGGCCATCCGCAGCGCGTCCGCCTCCCGCCGCACGAGCGCCTCGTGCTCGCGACGCACGGTCCACAGGGAGACCGCGAGCGTCCCGCCCGCGAGGAGCGCGATCGCGCCGAGCGCGGCGCCGAGCGCCGACACGAGCGTGTCCTCGCCGCCGAGGATCGCCAGCGCGATCAAGCCGAGGATCGCGAGCGCCAGCACGGCCGCGGCCGCAAGCGCGACGTTCGTGCGGACCCGCGATGCGGCGGCGCCGGCCGGGGCAGCCTCGCCGTATGCTCGCGGCCGGTCACGACCGTGCGTGTCGTCCATCCGTCTCCGTGTGCTCATCGACATCCGTGCCGAAGGTGGTTAAAGCTCACCAAAGCTACCAAGCCCTGGGGCATTTCCCAGGGGGTGGCGTTTCCAAGCGCCTGCGGTTGTTCCTCGGCGCGTTCGGCGATCCGGGCCATGCGTTCCCGATGCTCGCGCTCGCATCGGCGCTCGCGCAGCGCGGTCACGAGGTCATGTACGAGACCTACGAGCGCTGGCGCCCGCACGCCGAGGCGGCCGGGCTGACCTTCATCCCCGCGCCCGAGTATCCCGTGTTCCCGAGCGGCGCTGCGCCGCTCAAGCCCTACGAGGCGGTCGTGCGCGCTGCGCGCGACACGCGGCCGCATGTGGCGGCCTTCCGACCGCATGCCGTCGTGGCCGACATCCTCACGCTGGGCCCGGCGCTTGCAGGGGAATTGGAGGGCGTGCCGGTCGCGACGCTGATCCCTCACGTGCATCCGCACCTGCCCCCCGGCTCGCCGCCCTACTCGTTCGGCGCGCGCCCGCCGCGGACCGCCGTGGGACGCCGGCTGTGGAGCGCATTCGACCCGTTCCTGGAGCGAGGCTTGGAGCACGGGAAGCGGGACCTCAACCACGCGCGCGAGCAGCTCAGCCTGCCCCCGCTCGACCGAGTCCACGGAGGCCTCAGCGAGCAGCTCTGCCTCGTGGGCACCTTCCCCCAGCTCGAGTACCCGCGCACATGGCCGGACTGGACGCACGTCGTAGGCCCGCTGCTGTGGGAGCCGCCATATGAGGACGTCGAGCCGCCGCCCGGCGACGACCCGCTGGTGCTCGTCGCGCCCTCGACCGCGCACGACCGTTCGCACCGATTGCTGCGCGCCGCGCTGGCGGGCCTGGAGGGCGAGCCGGTGCGCGTGCTGGCGACGTGGAACCGCCGGCCGCTCGAGCGCCCGGTGCGCGTGCCGGCGAATGCGCGGCTGGTCGAGTGGATCTCGTACGCGCGCACGATGCCGCGCTGCGCGGTCGTCGTCTGCCACGTCGGTCATGGCACGATGGTGCGTGCGCTGGCCTCGGGCGCAGCCGTGGTGGCGTGCCCGGTCGCGGGCGACATGGCCGAGAACGCGGCGCGCCTGGACTGGGCCGGCGCGGGCGTGCGGCTGCCGTGGCGCTTCGCGACGCCGCGCGGGGTGCGGGCGGCGGTGCGGCGGGCGCTCGTGGAGGCGGAGGTGACGCGGCGCGCCGGCGAGCTGGCCGCGTGGGCGCGCGCCCATGACGGGGCGGTGCGGGCCGCCGAGCTCGTGGAGGAGCTGGCGCGGCGTGGCTGACCGGCTGGAGCTGCCGGTGCTGCGCGGCGAGCGGGTGGCGCTGCGGCCCGCCGGCGAGGGCGACGTGGACGCGCTCGCGGCGATCCTGGCCGAGCCGGAGGTGCACGCGTGGTGGGGCACGTACGACACCGGCCGCGTACGGCGGGAGCTGGCGGAGATCCCGTCATGGGCGATCGAGGTCGACGGGATCGTGAGCGGCTGGCTGCACGCGAACGAGGAGCCGGAGCCGGACTACCCGAACGTCGCGTTCGACGTCCTCATCAGCGAGCGGGTCCGGGATGGCGGGTACGGCCGCGAGGCGCTGCGGACGGCGATCGAGTGGTTCGCGCGCGAGCGCGGGCACCACCGCTTCACGATCGATCCGGCGGTCGCGAACGAGCGCGCGATCCGCGCGTACGAGGCGGTCGGCTTCGAGCGCGTCGGCGTGCTGCACAGATACGAGCGCGGGCCGGACGGCCGCTGGCGCGACGGGCTGCTGATGGAGCTCGTGCTGGGTTAGCGCGCCGCCGGGTGCGCCCTCGCCCACGCGACGATGTTCTTCGAGTCCTGGATCGCCTCGCCGTCGTCGGTCACGAGCACGGGAACCCAGGTCTGGCCGGTCAGCTCCTTCACCTTCCTGCGCCCCGGCGTGATCGCGGGCAGCGGGCCCAGGCCGTAGGTGCGGATCAGCTCAGGCTCGTAGCCGGCCTCCTGCAGCGCCTTGTACGCGTTGCGGCAGGGATGGCCGCCGGGACGCGGGCTGTGGAACGTGCCGTAGCAGACGTAGAGCTTCATGCGGCTCCTCTCGTGGCCTCAGTGCCGCGAGCATAGGCATGCCGTCCCGTCGGAGACCCCGCTACCATGCTCCTTCGCCTTCCCCGGTAGCTCAATTGGCAGAGCATTCGGCTGTTAACCGAAGGGTTGTTGGTTCGAGTCCAACCCGGGGAGCTCGCCCGTCGCAAGTGCTCCGGCCATTTGTTGCAGTGCTGGGGAGAGCTGTGACGCGAGCCGCCGTACCGTCGAGGAGTGGAGTTCACGCGACATGCTCGGAACGGCATGCGACGGCTCGGTTTGACGCGTGCGGACGTCGCCGCGATCATCCTTGCGTCGGAGTTCACCGACAGGGATCCTGACGGACGACCCCGGCATGTCGGCTTCGTCAACGGCCGCCGGATCCGCATCGTGCTCGCCATCGAAGATCCCTCCATCGTCGTATCGGTCCACGAGCGGAGGCGTTGATGCGCGCCGAGTACGACAGCCGAGCCGATGCGCTCTCGATCGACCTTGGGACAGCCAACCGCTGGGACCGCGGCGAGGGCGTCGATGAGGACTTCTGCACCGTCTCCTTTGCCGGCGGGGAGCCGGCCAACATCGAGCTGATCGGGCCGCGCGAGCACTTGGAGCTGCTGGAGCGCGCCGCACGCCGGTATGGGCTCGATGGTGAGGCGATCGAGGCTGCGGCCCGCTCGGCCCTCGCCGCCCCCGATCGCATCGTCGTTCTCGACGTGCTCGCGCGCGTCACTCCATAACTTCAGGCGCTCTGCAGCCGGCCGCTCAGGTGGCGCAGCCGCGAGCGGACCTGCTCGCGCTCCACGCTCAGTCTGCTGACGCTGGCGCCGCCGCCATCATCGGCGCCGCCGAGGGCTGCATGGCGGGCGTGCTCGATCGCGCGCTCCAAACGCGCCAGCTCGAGCGTGAGCCAGGCGTGCTCAAGGTTCCCGGGGCGGACGCTGCCGCCGCGGGCGGCGCGGGCGTCGAGCTCGCTGATGTAGCTCGACAGCTCCGGGTCGTTCTCCGGGAGGCCCTCCAGCGGGGCGTCAACGTGCGCGAGCAGGTGCGTCGCGGCGCGGCGCGCGAGGTCGGAGCTGAACTGCTGGTCGAGGTCCGCCTCCTCCAAGAGCGCTCTTCCTTCTCGCGGGAAGGTGACGCACAGCGCGAGGAACGTGCGCTCGCCGCGCTCCCGACGGTCGAGCGCGACGGGGACCGGCGCCGGCGCGGGCACTGCCCCGTTCGCGTGCGTTCGCGGTGGAGCGCTGCCGGCCGGCGCCGGCTGGACGCCCTCCGCCAGCAAGGACGCCGCGAGCTGATCGGACAGGTCGAGCCGGCCGGCCACCCGCCGCACGAGCTCGTCGCGCAGCACGCTGGCGGGCAGCGGTCCGAGGATCGGGCGCAGCTCTGCCAACGCTCTGTCCTTCCCTTCGGCGGTCCCCGTCTCTGCGCGCGCCAGCACCCGCTGGACGTGGAACTCCACGAACGGCACCGATCTCGCGATCCGCTGCCGCATCGCCTCCACGCCCTCCTCCTGCACCAGGTCAGCCGGGTCGAGCCCGGCCGGCAGCGCGACGACGCGCAGCTCAAGCGAGCGCCCCTCGGCGACCCGCGCGGCGCGCAGCATCGCCTCCTGCCCCGCGCCGTCGGCGTCGAGTGCGAGCACCAAGGTGCGGGCGGTGCGCTCGAGCTCTCTCGCCTGCTCGTCCGTGAACGACGTGCCCATGATCCCCACCGCGTTCTCGACCCCCGCCTGGTGCAGGGCGAGCACGTCCGTATAGCCCTCCGCGAGCACCACCGAGCCGGCGCGCGAGGCGGCCTTGCGCGCGAGGTCGATGCCGAACAGCTGGCTGCCCTTGTGGAAGACCTCCCCCTCGCTCGTGTTGAGGTACTTCGGCGGCTGGTTCTCGCGCATCGCGCGCGCGCCGAAGCCGACCACACGCCCGCGCGCGTCGGAGAGCGGGAACATGATCCGCTCGCGGAAGCGGTCGTAGATCGATCCGCGCTGCTGCTTGGAGCGCTGCGCGAGACCGGTCGCGAGCAGCTCGTCCTCGCCGAAGCCAGCCTGCCGCGCGACCAGCAGCAGTCTGTCCCAGGCGCTCGGCGCGTAGCCGACGCGGTACGCCTTCAGCGTCTCCTCCGCCAGCCCACGATCGACCAGGTAGGCGCGTGCCTGCTCGGCCTCCTTGGCCTCCCACAGGTAGCGGGCGTAGTAGGCGGCTGCGCGGTCGAGCAGCGTGTGCAGGCGGTCGCGGCGCTCGCGGCGGGCACGCGCCTGCGGATCCTCGTCGGCGACCTCCAGCGTCACGCCGAAGCGGTCCGCAAGCGACTCCATCGCGCCGACGAAGTCGAGCCCCTCCGTCTCCATCACGAAGTCGAACGGATCGCCCGACATCTGGCAGCCGAAGCAGTGGTAGTGCTTCTCCTCCGGCCGCACGTGGAAGGACCCGGTGCGCTCCTCGTGGAACGGGCAGCGGCCGAAGTACGAGTTCACGCCGGCACGCCGCAGCTCTGTGCGCGCGGAGACCAGCGCGATCATGTCGACCGCGTCGCGGACCTTGTCCTTCGAGTCGTCCGTGTAGCGCGGCATCAGGAGGGGAACGCGCGCGGGACCGTCAAGGCCTCGAAGCGGCGGATGCAGAAGCGGTCGGTCATGCCGGCGAGGTAGTCGGTCACGCGTGTGGCGAGGTCCTCCGACCGCGGGTCGAGCGGCGGGATCTCCTGCGGATGCTCGCAGTAATGGTCGAACAGCGTGCGCACGACATGCTCGATCTTCGCGTGCTCGGCGCGGGCGGCCGGCGCGAGATAGACGTGCGCGAACATGAAGTCGCGCAGCGCGCCCATCGCGCCGCCGAGCTCGGGCGACTGCACGATGTCACCGGCGCGCTCCGAGGACTCCACTACGTCGTGCACGAGCGCGTCGATCCGCTGCGCGCCGGTCTCGCCGAGCACGGCGATCGGCTCGCGGGGCAGATCAGCTTCGTCCAGCACACCGGCGCGCAGCGCGTCGTCGATGTCGTGATTGATGTAGGCGACGCGGTCGAGCAGGCGGACGATCCGGCCCTCCAGCGTGCTCGGCATCGGCGCGCGACCGGAGTGGCCGAGGATGCCGTCGCGGACCGGCGCGGTGAGGTTGAGCCCCTCCCCGTCGCGCTCCAAGCGTTCGACGACGCGCAGCGAGTGCTCGTGATGCTTGAAGGTTCGGCCGAAGCGCTCATGGAGCGCGTCGTCCAGCGCGGCCTCGCCGATGTGGCCGAACGGCGGGTGACCGAGGTCGTGCGCGAGCCCGATCGCCTCGACCAGATCCTCGTTGAGTCGCAGCGCACGGGCGACGGTACGCGAGACCTGCGTGACCTCCAGCGTGTGCGTGAGGCGGGTGCGGTAGTGGTCGCCCTCGGGAGCCACGAACACCTGCGTCTTGTGCTTGAGCCGCCGGAACGCCTTCGAGTGGACGATCCGGTCACGGTCGCGCTGGAACGGCGTGCGCAGTCCGCACTCCTCCTCGGGCCGCTCGCGCTCGGCCGGATACGACGGCGTCGCGAGCGGTGAGAGCACGGCGCCCTCCTGCGCGCGCACGCGCACGGCGAACGCGTCCGCAACAGGACCGGTCGGGTGCGCGGGGGATCGCACGGCCATGCGGTCGATTCTCGCACCGCGCGGGGCGGCTGCGCGGAAGGGCTTTCGCCCTCCGGTCACCGCGAGCGGCGACCAGCGGGCGACGTCACACGCGCGCGGTGTCGCGCCGGAACGCGAGCATCGCCAGGCGCGCGAGCACGATCGACCAGATGCCGACGGTGAGCCAGCCCTGGCGGCCCCACGCCGCGCCGCCGAGCGCCACGTGGCCGGCCTGCACAAGCCAGTAGGACGGCAGCAGCTGACCGACGACGTGCAGGAGGCCGTGATCGGGGATCGGGAACCACGTGCCGCCGAGGAACGCCAGCAGCGCGATCCCGCCGCCCATCGCCGGGCCGATCGCCTCGACGCTCACGAGGTGGCCGACCAGGATCCCGAGCGCGGCGAACGGCACGAGCCCGACGAGGATCAAGCCGGTCATCTCCAGCCAGCGGCCGGCCGGCAGCGAGACGCCCATCGCCGCCCCGGCGGCGAACAGCACCGCCATCGTCAGCAGCGCCATCAGGTAGCCGGTCAGCACCTTCGCACGCAGGTAGGCACGCGGCGGAAGCGGCGTGATGCGCACCTGACGATGCCAGCCGGCCTGCCGCTCGGCGGCGATGCGCGCGCCGCTGGAGAGCATCGCCGACATCGCGCCGAACGAGACGAGCCCGACCATGTAGTACAGCGGCGCCGAGAGCCCGCTGTCGCCGAGGTCTCTCACGCCGCGCGCCGAGCCGGCGACGAGCAGGTAGAAGACGAGCGGGAACCCGAGCGAGAGGAACAGGAAGCGGCGGTTGCGCAGCGTGCGCAGCAGCTCGAAGCGCAAGTACGTGGCGCTCACGCGAGCACCTCCCCCGCCGCCTCGCCGGTCAGCTGCACGAACGCCTGCTCCAGGCCCGCCCCGGCGATCTCGATGTCGGCCGCGTCAGGATGCACTGTCAGCAGCGCGCGGATCGCGGCGTCCGAGTCAGAGCACACGAGCGCGATCGCCGCGCCGCGCCGCTCGGCGCTCGTGACGCCGGGCAGCGCCGCGAGCGCATCGAGCGAGGCGCCTGGAAGCGTGGCGCGGATCGTGCGCGAGCCGACGAGCGCCTTGATCTCCGTTGGCGGCCCATCGGCGACGATCCTCCCGTGCGCCATCAGCACGACGCGGTCCGCATACGCGTCCGCCTCCTCCAGGTAGTGCGTCGCGAACAGGACCGTCTTCCCACGCGCCGCGAACGCGCGCATCGTCTCCCAGAAGGCACGGCGGCCCTCGACGTCCATTGCGACGGTCGGCTCGTCGAGCACAAGCAGCTCGGGGTCGCTCACGAGCGCGATCGCGAAGCGCACACGCTGCGTCTGACCGCCGGAGAGCTTCTGCGTGCGTCGGCCGGCGATCCCTTCGATCCCACACAGCGCGAGCGTCTCGTCGACGTCCAGCGGCGCCGGGTAGAGCGACGCGACCATCGCGACCAGCTCACGCACGTCGAGGTCGCGGATCAGCTCACCCGTCTGCAGCATCGCGCCAACCGCGCCGGCGGCGACCGCGTCGTCCGGAGAACGCCCGAACACCGACACCTCGCCGGCGTCGGGGCGCGCGAGCCCGAGCACCATGTCGATCGTCGTCGACTTGCCGGCGCCATTGGGGCCGAGCAGCGCGACCGTCTCGCCCGCGGCGATCGAGACGTCGACCCCGCGCACCGCATGGACCGGCCCCTCGGGGGACCGGTACGTCTTCGCGAGCCCGTTCAGCCGGATGCCGCTCACTTGGCGCGGACCGCCGCCTGCGCCGCCGCCACGCGCGCGATCGGGACGCGGAAGGGCGAGCAGGAGACGTAGTCGATGCCGGAGTGGTGGAAGAAGTCGATCGAGTCCGGGTCGCCGCCGTGCTCGCCGCAGACGCCGAGCTTCAAGTGCTCCTTCGTCTTGCGGCCCAGCCACGCGCCCATCCGCACCATCTGCCCCACGCCGGGCGCGTCGATCGTCTCGAACGGCGAGCGGTCGACGATCTTGCGCTCCAGGTAGACCGCCAGGAACTTGCTCTCGACGTCGTCGCGCGAGAAGCCCAGACCGGTCTGCGTGAGGTCGTTCGTGCCAAACGAGAAGAAGTCGGCGTGGTGGGCGATCGAGTCGGCCAGGAAGCACGCGCGCGGCAGCTCGATCATCGTGCCGACGAGGAAGTCGCGCCCGACCTCCAGCCCGCGCTCGTGGGCCGCGTCGATGACGAGCCTGCGCATCAGCTCCAGCTCGGTCTCGTAGTCGACGAGCGGGATCATGACCTCAAGCAGCGGCGCCTTGCCCGTCCGCTCGTGCACCGCCAGCGCCGCCTGCGCGATCGCCACCGCCTGCATCTCATAGACCTCGGGATAGAGGATCCCGAGGCGGCAGCCGCGCGTGCCCAGCATCGGGTTCACCTCCTCCAGCGACTGCACGCGCTCCAGCGTGCGCTCCAGCTCGTCGGTGTCCTCGCCGGCCATCCGCGCATGCTCCAGCTGGCGCTCGACCTCGAAGCGGTGCGCCAGGAACTCGTGCAGCGGCGGATCGAGCAGGCGGATCGTGACCGGCTCGCCTTCCATCGCCTCGAACAGGCCCTCGAAGTCCTCCTGCTGCAGCGGCAGCAGCTCGGCGAGCGCGGCGCGGCGGGCGTCCTCGTCGGAGGCCATGATCATCGCGCGCATCTTCGGCTGGCGGTCCGCCGCCATGAACATGTGCTCGGTGCGGCAGAGGCCGATCCCCTCGGCGCCGTACTCGCGCGCGCGTCTGGCGTCCTCGGGCGTGTCGGCATTGGCGCGCACGCCGAGCTTGCGCAGCTCGTCGCACCATCCGAGCACCGTCTCGAACTGCTGACTCCAGCGCGCCTCCACGAGGGGGACGTCGTCGAGCGTGACGATCCCCTCGGAGCCGTCGATCGCGATCCGATCGCCGCGTCTCAGCTCCGTGCCGTTCACCCGCACGGTCTCGCTCGCCAGGTCGATCTCCAATGCGCTCGCGCCGCACACGCACGGCCGCCCCATCCCGCGTGCCACGAGCGCGGCGTGCGAGGCCTTGCCTCCCTCGCTCGTGAGGATCCCCTTCGCGGCGTGGAAGCCGGCGACGTCGTCGGCCTCCGTGAACGGCCGCACGAGGATCACGTCCCGGCCGGCCGCTGCGGCCTCGACCGCCTCGGGCGCCGTGAAGACGATCTGGCCCTTGGCCGCCCCCGGCGAGGCCGGGACGCCATGTGCCAGCACCGCGATCTCGGCGTGCGGGTCGAACGTCGGGTGCAGCAGCGCGTCGAGCTTGCCGGCGTCGATCGTCATCAGCGCCTGCTCGCGCGTCAGCAGGCCCTCGGCGACCGCGTCGGCGGCGAAGCGCACGGCCGCCTGCGCGGGCCGCTTCGCGTTGCGCGTCTGCAGCATGTACAGACGCCCCTCCTCGATCGTGAACTCCGTGTCCTGCATGTCGCCGTAGTGCGCCTCGAGCGTTCTGAGGATCTCCATCAGCTCGGCATGCGCCTCCGGCATCACGTCGGCCAGCTCGGCGATGTCGCGCGTGTTGCGCACGCCGCTCACGACGTCCTCGCCTTGCGCGTTCTGCAGGAAGTCGCCGGAGGGCGTCGGCTCGCCGGTGACCTCGTCACGGCTGAAGGCGACGCCGGAGCCCGACGTCTCCCCCTTGTTGCCGAACACCATCTGCTGCACGTTCACCGCCGTGCCCCACTCGTCGGGGATGCGGTTGATGCGGCGGTAGTGGATCGCGCGCTCGCCCATCCACGAGTCGAACACGGCGCGGATCGCCTGGCGCAGCTGCTCTTGCGGGTCCTGCGGGAAGTCCTCCCCCGTCTGCTCGTGAAAGAGCGTCTTGAAGCGGTCCGTCAGCTCGCGCAGGGCGTCGACGTCGAGCTCGGTGTCGAGCTTCACGCCGCGCTCGGCCTTCAGCTGCTTGATCGCGTCCTCCAGCTGCTCGCCGTGAACGCCGCGCACGACGTTGCCAAACATCTGCACGAAGCGGCGGTACGAGTCCCACGCGAAGCGCGGGTTGTCGGTCTTCGCGGCGAGGCCCTCGACGGAGGCGTCGTTGAGGCCGAGGTTGAGGACCGTGTCCATCATGCCGGGCATCGACTCGCGCGCGCCCGAGCGCACCGAGACCAGCAACGGGTCCTCCGGGTCGCCGAGCCGCTTGCCGGCAGCTTCCTCAAGCCGCCCGAGCGCCGCCGCGACCTGCTCGTCGAGCCCGTCGGGCTCGGTGCGGTCGGCCTGCATGTAGGCGACGCACGCCTCGGTCGTGATCGTGAAGCCGGCGGGGACGCGATCGGCGCCGAGGATGCGGGTCATCTCGGCGACGTTCGCCCCCTTGCCGCCGAGCAGGTCGCGCAGCTCGCGCGAGCCCTCGGCGAAGTCGTAGACGTATCTCGTGGTCGGTGCGGCGGTGGTCTCGGGAGGCATCGGCGGAGTCTAGGCCCGCCTGCAATGGAATACCCGTTCCGCGCGGGAGGGCGCCCGCCTGTCCGGTCGCAGACGCCCTCGTGCGCTGATTCGTCGTTCTGCTACGTCAGCCGATCAGGCCGCCGAGCGGACCCAGCGGGCCGCCCTGACAGGGATCCCACTTCGGCGCGCAGCGGTCCTTGGCCGGCCGGCAGTGGTCGCGACGCTGCTCCTTGCAGGGACGCGGCTTGGGCTGCTCGCACGGCTTGGGCTGCGGGTGGCACGGGCGGGGCTTGGGCCGCTCGCACGGCTTGGGCTGCTCCTTGCACGGTTGCGGCTTGTGCTCCGCGCACGGCTTGCGCTGCTCGTGGCACGGCTTGTCCTGCTCGCCGCGATCCTCGCCCTTGACCGCGCCACGCTGATCCTGGTCGTTGGACTGCTTGGTGCTGTTCTCGTTCTCGGACTTGGCGATCGTCTTCGCGTCGTTGGACTGCTTGACGTCGCCGTTGTTCGAGCCGTAGCTGAGGACGCTGATCGGAGCGTTGACGTTGACCTGCTTCGTCGTCGCCTTCGAGTCAGCGGACTGGCTGGTCGAGTTGTCGTTGCTCGCATCCTGCGACTGCGACAGGTCGCCGCCGCTCTTGCGCGAGCCGCCGACCCACCCGTGCTGGTCCTGGTCGTTGGACTGCTTGGTGCTGTTCTCGTTCTCGGACTTGGCGATCGTCTTCGCGTCGTTGGACTGATCGACGTCGCCGTTGTTGGAGCCCTTGCTGAGGACGCTGATCGGGGCGTTGACGTTCGCCTGCTTCGTCGTCGCCTCGCTCGTGGCGTCCTGAGAGGTGCTGTTCTCGTTCTTCGCGCTCTGGTCCTGGCTCGCGCTCGAGTCGCCCTGCGGCCGGTCGCAGCTGCCGCAGCTCGAGCCGCCGCCTTGGACGGAGCCCTGCTGGTACTGCTGGTTCGACTCGGTCGTCTCGTTCGAGTTCTCGCTCGAGGCGACCGTCGTGGCGTCGTTGGACTGGTCCACGTCGCCGTTGTTGGAGCCCTTGCTGAGGACGCTCACCGGCGCGTTGACGTTGACCTGCTTCGTCGTCGCGGTCGAGTCCGCGCTCTGGCTGGTGCTGTTGCTGTTGCTCGCCTGCTGGACCTGATCGAGCGTCCCGCTCACAGGGTCGCCCCCGGCGAGCGCGGCAGCGGGCGTCAACGCGAGCGCGAGCACGCCTGCGCAGACCGCTGTGCGAATGCTTCGCATGGTTTCTTGTCTCCTTCGTGTGAGTTGCGTTCCGAGCGCCGGATGCGCGCGTGGCGCGGGTCCGGCGCGAGCTGTTGAGCAGGCGCCGGCGCTAGCCGGGGCGCTCGGGAAGCAACACGAAGGGCTGGGGCCGCAGTGCCCGCGAGGCGGGCAGCAGGCGGCGGCCGCGCCGTGGCCCGGACAGCAGCGCCACGGTCGCGAGGATCAAGGTCAGCAGCAGCACGCTGGAGTTGCCCGTGCTCGTCGCGGCGGAGCCGCTGCCGAAGGGCGCCGGAAGCGGCTGCTGAGGAAGCGGGGACGGCGCCGGCGACGCGTGGCCCCCGGCCGCGACGGCGGCAGGATCCAGGCCAGCAGGCGCGTCGGCCAGCAGGGGGGTCGCCGAGACGAGCGCCGGGCTCGTGAGCCTGTGCTGATGGGAGCTCAGCCAGCCGGCTATGCGCCCATCCGAACGCGGAGCGGCGGCGGGCATTGTCGCAGCGACGATCGTCGTGGCCGGCACGGCTGCCGGCGTGCTCCTCGGCATCGGCGTCGTCACGACCGACGGGGCGCTCGCGGGCGCCGGTGCCGCGCCGGTCGGAGCGCCGGCCTGCGGCGCCGCAGGCGCGAGCGACGGGTCGGCGACCGTGGTCGACGGAACGACGGTGCGCACGACGGTCGCGGCCGCGGAGGTGGTCGGTACGGCAGCCGTCGTCGTCGCGGTGAGCGGGCTCTGCGTCGTACGCGGGACGGTGCCGGCGGTCGTGGTCAACGCGTCCTGCGTCGTGCGCTGGACGGTGCCGGTCGTCGTGGTCAACGCCTCCTGCGTCGTGCGCTCAATGGTGCCCGCGGTCGCGGTGAGCGTCCGCTCGGCCGTCGTCGCCGTCTGCCGCACCGTCGCCTCGGCCGCCCTCCTCGCCGGTGCCACGACCGTCGCCGCACGCTCGACTGCAGCTTGAGGCTTGATCGCGGGAGCGCTCGGGACGGGACCGGCGTCCGCAACGTCACGGACGGTCTGCTCGACGGCCTGGGTCGTGCCGGAGACGGCGCCGCTCGCAGGCTCGCCAGGAACGCTCGCCGTCGGCCTCGCAGCCACGGCGTTCGTGGTCGGTGCTGGAGCGCTCGGCGCCGCGTCGCTCACTGCCCTCACGACGCCCTCGGCTTGCGCGGCCTGAGCGCCGTCGGAGACGGACCCGACGGTGCCGGCAAGATCGGCCATTGCGGCCGAGCAGGCGCACAGCAGCAGGAGCAGGGCCAACGCCCCGCTTGCCGCCGCCCGCGCCCTGCGCGTGAGCGGTGTGATCGTCATGAGGTTTGTGCAGCTCGGTGCAGCTTTGATGAGCTTTGGTGAGCGTTGCCCGAACGGCGCAAGGGTCGAAACGGAATAAACCGAATGGAGGTCAGACGGGGGACGTCCTCATGCCGCTCGCGGAAGCGGCCGGAGGTGCACGTGCGCGTGGTGCTCGGCCGTCTCCGCGATCGCGCGCTCGGCCTGTCTGAGTGCGCGCGCTGACGCGTCCGGGGCCTCGGCGAGCGGGCGGCCGAGCGCGGCGACGAGGAAGCCGTGGGCCTCCTCCGAGAGCGGGAACGCATTCGCCTCGCAGGCGCTGCAGACGACGCCGCCGGCCGCTCCCGAGAAGCCGACGAGGTGCTCGGCGTCGCCGCAGGAGGCACAGCTCGCCAGCTGCGGCGCGAAGCCGCCCGCGACGAGCAGCTTCAGGCGGAACGCGAGCTGGTGAGCGGCGCCCGACGCCGCCGCATCGTCGTCGAGCAGACGCAGCTCGTTCGCGAGGAGATGGAAGACGGCGGGCGAGGGATCGTCGGTCTCGAACAGGCGCGCGACCGCGTCGCACGCGCGCGCCGCGGCGTCGAGCGAGGCGGCGCGCTCGCGCAGCGGACCGTGCGCGTCGAGCGTCTCGGCGCTCGTGACGGTCAGCAGCTCCGACCTGCCTTGGTAGAGGATCGTCCGCAGATGGAAGAACGGCTCGAGTCGCGCGCCGAAGCGGCTCTTCGTGCGCCGGACGCCCTTCGCAATCGCTGACACCCGGCCCCGATCGGGCGTGTAGAGATGCAGGATCCGGTCAGCCTCTCCGTAGCGGATCGAGCGCAGCACGATCGCCTCGGTGCGGATCGATCCGGGCATCAGATGACCGCTATACTAAATGAAGTAATGACCAAGAAGATCACGCTGTACACGACCGACAAGTGCTCCTCGTGCCTGCGCGCGAAGGCGCTGCTGACGCAGCGCGCCCTGCCGTTCGAGGAGATCAATCTCTCACGCGATCCCGACGGACGCGCGGCGCTTGTCCAGCGTACCGGCATGATGACGTTCCCCCAGGTGCTCGTCGGCGAGGAGACGCTCGGCGGGTTCGAGGCGCTCGCCGCGGCCGACCGCAACGGCCGCCTCGTCGAGCTCTTGACCGCCTGACGGCGCCGGAACCGCTTGCGCAGCGCTTCGCGCGTCGGCTAGCGTAGGCGCGCGGCCACACCGGGGGAACGGGGGAACCATGAACATCGCCGCATTCTTCTGGGGCGAACACCCCAGCTCGAGCTATCGCGCGATCCATCCGCTGACGGAACTCACGCGTCGCGGGCATCTCGTGGCGACCTACACCGATCCGGAGCAGCTCACGCTCAGCGACGAGGACCTGGACATCATCCTCGAGGACTTCGACGTCGTCTTCATGGCGCGCTACATAGAGCCGGAGGCCGTCGAGCTCGCGCGGCGGCTCAGTGAGGCCGGCATCGGGATCGTGTGGGATTACGACGACGACGTCGTGAGGCCAGAACGACGCGCCGGCTTCGACGCGATGGTGCCGCTCGTCGACGTGGTCACGACGACGAACGAGCAGCTCGCCGAGCGCTACCGCGAGTACGGCGCCCGCACCGTGATGCCGGTCCCGAACTTCGTCACGCGTCCCTCGCTCGCGGCGCCGCGGCGCAAGCACGACGGCACGGTGCTGGGCTACATAGGCTGGATCGACCACCAGGACGACTGGGATCACCTCGGCCTGCAGGGCATCGTCGAAGACCTGCTCGACATCCACCCCGACCTGCGGGTCGAGAGCGTCGGGCCGATCGACCTCAGACTGCCCTCCGACGTCTACCACGGCTACGGCGTCCTGCAGTTCGACCAGCTGCCGCAGGCGATCGCCGGCTTCGACCTCGCGATCGCGCCGCTCATAGACAAGCCGGGCAACTCCACCCGCTCCGACATCAAGCTCAAGGAGTACGCGATCGCCGGCGTGCCGTGGGTCGCCTCCGAGTACGGACCCTACGTCGGCTTCGGCGAGGACCAGGGCGGTCGGCTCGTGCGCGACGACGAGTGGTTCGACGCGCTCAACGGCCTGCTGTCCGACGGCAAGGCGATGCGCAAGCTCGGCAAGAGGGGCCAGAAGTGGGCCAAGGACCAGACGCTCGAGCGCAACGCGCCGCTGTGGGTCGCAGCCCTGGAGCAGGCGATCGCGCAGGCGGAGGAGCGCAGCGGGACGCGGGCGTAAGCGCACGGGGGCCCGCCTCCGCCGGCCACGTGGCCGGCTCCGGCACCCCTAGCGCATCATCGGCACGATGCGGGCGCCGCGCGGGCGCGGCTGGCAGTGCTCGCACACGTACGTCCCGCGGCCGGCGGCGAGCAGCTTTCGCACCGGGCCGCCGCACACGGGGCACGGCTCGCCGGCACGGCGGTGCACGAGGAAGCGGTCCTGGAAGGAGCCGCGCGCGCCGTCCAGGTCGCGGAAGTCGTCGATGCTCGCGCCGTTGGCGTCGATCCCCTCGGTGAGCGCCTCGCGCACGGTGTCGCGCAGCAGATCCCACTGCGCGCGCGTGAGTCTGCCGGCCTCGCGCAGCGGATGGACCCTCGCGCGGAAGAGCGCCTCGTCGGCGTAGATGTTCCCCACGCCGGCGATCCGCTTCTGGTCGAGCAGGAAGGACTTGACGGGTGCGCGACTGCCGCGCGCGAGCCGGCGCAGGTGCTCGCCGTTGAAGTCGTCTGAGAAGGGCTCGACGCCGAGCCGCGCGCCGAGGTAGGCGTCGAGCTCGGGCTGGCCGGCGAGCAGCCAGCCGGTGCCGAAGCGGCGCGGGTCGACGAAGCTCAGCGTGTGCTCGTCGTCGAAGCCCATGATCGCACGCGTGTAGGGCGCGCTCGGCTTCGCGTCATAGAGCAGGTTGCCGGTCATGCGCAGGTGCATCAGCAGGAACAGCTCGTCCTCGAACGCGGCGATCAGGTACTTGCCGCGGCGTCGCAGCGCCTCCACGCGGCGACCGACGAGCGGGCCGAGCACCTCGTTCGGGGCGCGCGGCGCGGTCCAGCGCGGGTCCGAGACGCGGTAGGCGACGAGCATCCGCCCCTCCAGCCGCGGCGCCAGCTGGCGGCGGACGGTCTCGACCTCGGGCAGCTCGGGCATCGCCTCGGAGGCTAGCCGCAGAACCGATCGCCCGGCAGCTCGGGCGCGTCGCGGCCGGTGAGCCAGCGCAGCACGCTGGCACCGACGTCGGCGAGCGGGCCGTCGTGCCGACGGCCGTCGTGGCCCTCGAACCATGCCAGCAGCGGCGCGTGCTCGCGCGTGTGATCGGTGCCGGGATGCAGCGGGTCGCAGCCGTGATCGGCGGTCAGGATCAGCAGGTCATCGCGTCGCAGTCTCGGCATCCAGCCCTCGACGGCCGCGTCGATCGCGCGCAACGCGGCGTGAAACCCTTCGACGTCCTTGCGGTGCCCGTAGACCTCGTCGGTCTCGATCAGGTTCGTGAAGACGAACCCCTGCTCGAGCTCGCCGAGCAGCGCGGTCGTGGATGCGAGCGCCGCGGCGTTGGTGGCGCCGGCGTGGACACCCGCGAACTCGCTGCCGGTGAAGAGCTGTGCGACCTTCCCGACCGCGTGGACCGGGACGCCGGCGTCCGCGAGGGCGTCGAGATACGACGGCGCGTGCGGTGCCATCGCGAAGTCGCGGCGACGTGGCGTCCGCGTGAAGCCCGTGGCCGCCTCCCCTGTGAACGGCCGCGCGATCACGCGTCCAACCGCGTGCTCGCCGCTCATCAGCTCCCGCACCTGGGCGCAGATCGCGTGCAGCTCGTCGACGGGCACCGCGTCCTCGTGCGCCGCGATCTGGAGGACGGAGTCCTGGGAGGTGTAGACGATCAGCGCGGCGTCGTCGTGCGCAGCCGGGCCGAAGGCGTCGATCGCTGCGAGGCCGTCGGTGGCCGCGTTGCAGACGACGCGGCGACCGCCGATGCGCTCGATCTCGGACACGATCTCCGGCGGGAAGCCCTGCGGGTAGGTCGGCGCGGGCGACGGGGCGACGATCCCCATCAGCTCGGAATGGCCGGTCGTCGAGTCCTTGCCCGGGCCGAGCGGGTGGAGGCGACCGTGGAGCACCGGCGCGGACGACCGCGGGACGCCATCGAGCGGCAGGATCGACCCGAGCCCGAGCCGCTGGAGCGTCGGCAGCTCCAGCCCGCCGGCCGCCTGCGCGAGATGCCCGAGCGTGTTCGTGCCCGCGTCCCCATAGTCGGCGGCATCCGGCAGCGCGCCCACACCGCAGGCATCAAGCACGACGACGAACGCGCGGCGCCCCATGCGCCCGACGCTCAGCTCGGCCGCTGCGCCGACGCGCGCGGGTGTGCGGCGAAGTACACGTCGCGCAGCCGGTCGGCGGAGAGGTGCGTGTAGATCTGCGTCGTCGCGATGTCCGCGTGGCCGAGCATCTCCTGCAGCGAGCGCAGGTCGCAGCCGCCGGCGAGCAGGTGCGTCGCGAACGTGTGGCGCAGCGTGTGCGGGCTCATCTTGTCCGCGAGGCCTGCGCTCTTCGCGTGGCGCTGCACGATCTTGTAGAGCCCCTGACGGGTGAGCCCCTGCCCGCGCTGGTTGACGAACACGTGCGCCTCCTCGCGGATCCCGACGAGCTTCGGCCGCGCGACGGTCAGATAGGCGAACAGCGCCGCGACCGCCTTGCTGCCGATCGGCACGAGCCGCTCCTTCGAGCCCTTGCCGTTCGCGCGCAGGACGCCCTCGTCGAGGTCGAGCTCATCGAGTCTGATGCCGACCGCCTCCGAGGCGCGCAGCCCGCAGGCGTACATCAGCTCCAGCAGGGCGCGGTCACGCAACGCAGCGGGTGAGCCGCCTCTCGGTTGGGCGAGCAGCAGCGCAACCTCGTCGCGCGTGAGCACCTTCGGCAGCTTCTTCCCGCGTGGCGGCCCCTTCAGCTCGGCGGTCGGGTCGCGGTCGAGCAGCTCCTCGCGGCGCAGGTGGCGGTAGAACGAGCGCAGGCAGGCGACCTTGCGCTGGATCGTCGTAGACGCCGCCGGCGGACGGTCCTCGCCGCCGGTCGCGAGCGTCGCGACGAACGCGGCCAGGTCGGTGTGCTCGACGCTCAGCGCGTCCTTGCCGGCCCCGGCGAGCCAGGCGCCGTACTGGAGCAGATCGGAGCGATAGGCCTCCAGCGTGTTGCGAGAAAGACCGCGCTCCAGCTCCAGGTACGCGACGAAGTCGAGCACGAGGTCCTCGTGGGATCCGCTCGTGCGCAGGGCCGGAAGCTCATGGGTCGCGGTCATGTCCGCGACGTCATTCGCCGCGGCGCGCGCGGCCCCTGCTCAGCGGTCGCGTCGCGCGCGCAACAGCTGCAGGCCGATCAGCGACTTGGCGTCCTCGCACTGCGCGATCGCCTCGTCGAGGCGCTCCAGCGGCCACGGGACGATCTCGATCCGCTCGTCCTCCTCAGCCTCCGGCTGCTCCACGTCGCGCAGGTCCGTCGCCAGCCAGATGTCGATGCGCTCGTCGGTGAAGCCGGGGCTCGTGTAGATGCCCTTGAGGTGCTCCCACGTGTCGGCCGCCTTGCCGATCTCCTCGGCCAGCTCGCGTGCCGCGGCCTCTTGCCCATCCTCCCCCGGCTTGTCGAGCTTGCCGGCGGGGATCTCCAGCAGCGCCTCCTGCCCGCAGATCTCGCGCGGCTGGCGGATCAGCCACACGTGCCCCCCGTCGACCGGCACGATCGCGACCGCGCCGGGGTGCGCGACGTTCTCGCGCGTGACGACCTCGCCGTCGTCGTGGCGGTAGCGCTCGACTCTGACCGTGCCGATGTGGCCGGACCAGATCTCCTCGCTGCCGATCCGCTCGAAGCTCATGACATCCCTCCGTCGATCTGTGCGGCCAAGGCGCCGCCGGCGGCCAGCGCGGCGGCGAAGAAGAGGCGGTCCTCGTCGAGCGTGCGTCCCATCGTGCGCGTCGGCAGGCCGCTCGCGCGGTAGCCGTCGACGTCGATCGGCGTCTCGATGACCTCGTGCCCCTGCGCCCGCGCGGCGTCGAGCGCCGGCCCGATCCCGTCCATCTCCGCGAACAGCCGCGCGCCCGGCGGCACCGGCAGCACGACCGGCTTCAGCAGCAGCTCCAGGACCGTCCGCGTGTGGTGCGAGAGGCCGCGGTGGCGCTCGCGTGGGTCGCCGGAGGACATGCGCGCGGTGAGGACGGTCGGGCAGCCGAGCGCGAGCGCCGCGTGCGCCGAGTCGAGCGCGACGATCCCGCCGTGGCCGAGCGCCGAGCCCGAGCCGAGGATCCCCGGACCCGGCCCGACGAGCGCGACGTCCCAGCCCTCAGCCGCGAGGCCGTCGTGGATCGCGCCGGCGGTCGTGATCGCCTCCTGTCCGCCGCCGTAGGCCGGGCCGGCGGTCGTGTGGCCGACGAGCAGGGCGCGCTGCAGCAGCTGGCGCACCGTGTCGGACACGCCGCCGGGCAGCGCGCCGCCGGCCGTCTGCACGTAGCCGACCTTCAGGCCCGCGCGCGCCTGCGCAAGCGCCCAGGTCATCGGCGCGAGTTGCCCGTGCAGCTGGAAGACCCCGACCGGTCTGCCGAGCGGGGTCCGCAGCTCGCGGCCCTCGGCGGGGATGACCGCGTGCTGCATGCTCGTGTAGTTCAGCTTCATCACGTGCGCGCCCGGCATGCCCTTGCCGTCGAGCCCGCGCGTCAGGTTCACATGCACGACGTCGAAGCCGCCGGAGCCGAGCCCGAGGTCAAGCGCCTGCGCGTTGACGATCACCTCGTCGCCGGGCTCGCACGGTCCTACGAGCGCCGTGTCGGCGCGGGCGGGCCGGGCCGTGCCGTCCACCTCCACCGTGAGCGCCTGCCAGGCGAACGGGGCCTCGACCGCAGTGACCACCCCCCGCCGGAGCCTCAGCATCGGCCACCCCCACGGCGGCCCCGAGGGGCGGGCCCGAGGCGGTGCAAGTTTTCCCCCCATACCGGGGAAAAGTTGACACTCATACGTCTGGTGCTTCGTCGATGAGCGCCAGTGTGACGTCGAGCATGTCCTCCAGCGCTTGGACGCTGACGGACTCGTCGGGCTGGTGGTTGCGCTCGGTGCCGTTCGCGAGGTTCGTGCAGGGGAAGCCGGCGACGATCAGTGCGTTCGCGTCGGAGCCGCCGCCGGTCGTGATGTGCCGCGGAGCGTGGCCGCAGGCGCGGAGCGCCGCCTCCGCCGTCTGCACCGCGGGCGCGGAGGGCTTGAGCCGGTAGCCGTGGAAAAGCCGGGAGACGTTCACGTCGAGGTCGCACTCGGCGGCGTTCGCGCCGTCCGTGAGGTGGTCGACGATCTCGCTCACGAGCGCCTCGACCTTCGCCTCGTCGAGCGAGCGGACCTCCGCCTCGATCCGACAGCGCTCCGGGACGACGTTGATGCCGGCCCCGCCGGCGATCGTGCCGACGTTCGCGGTCGTCTCCTCGTCGAGGCGGCCGAGCGGCATCGCGGCGATCGCGCGTGCGGCGGCGACGATCGCGCTGCGGCCGGCCTCGGGGCGGATCCCGGCGTGCGCGGCGACGCCGCGCAGCTCGGCGACGATGCGGTGGTAGTGCGGCGAGGCGAGCACGATCTCGCCGATCGGCGAGGCGTGGTCGAAGACGTAGCCGAAGCGGGAGCGCAGCTGCGTCGCGTCGAAGGCCTTCACGCCCGCAAGCGCGTCCTCCTCGCCGGTCGTGAACAGCAGCTCGACGGGGATCCGGGCCGGCTCGCGCGCGAGCCGGCCCGGATCC